>JACCDN010893241.1_pt1 | contig 37623 bp, 35 predicted proteins | sample 7441691 | NCBI WGS metagenome assembly JACCDN01 (sample SAMN15323439, study PRJNA562643) | freshwater metagenome | isolation source: river surface water | place: USA:Blue River Watershed | collected 2017-08-16
ACTGGCAGATCAAGAGCTGAAGCCGTCACCCAACGTGAGCGATCTACAGCGTGACAATGAAATGGCACTTGAACACTATCTGTATAAAACTTACGAGCCCATGGCTCGTAACCAGAAAACTCAGTTTGATTAGCCAAACCAAATATAGAGGCAGTTTTATTTGAATTAGCCAACCTAGTGACCCAAGCAGACTTTAATAAGCCTTGCGTTTCAATAATCAGATCATATGAAGTGCTGGCAACATCTGCTTTGAAAGCAATGTATTCCTGAATACTTTGAATAAATTCTCCGCGTTTTAAAGCCTTTTTCCAGCGACGGAAGGCTAAGGGAATAATTCGATCAATACCAGCAAATTTTGGGCTTGTTTTCAAAGGTTCAAGCAAGCCAACATATCCCTCTTCAACCACCCAATCTATTTGGGCATGGGGATATTGAGCGCGCAAATCCCAAACAATGGGCAAGTTATGTAAAACATCCCCTAGGGAAGACAATTTAACGATCAAAATCTTCATGCGGAACATTTTCTCTCATACTTACCCTTATTTAGCAAATACAAAGAGTTAAAATATAAAAAAGTTGAAAAACTTACCTATTATTAGAATTTCTAAGTAAATATGAATCACAACGTTCACTGGCAACTAAAACCACTAGTTATCTTTTTTTAAAAAGCTTTATAAATATGTTAAATGGATTTTCATCGACCAATCACCTAACTCTAAAGATTTTCATTTTCTCTTTTCCGATTACATTTCTCTCTATCAAGCATGGAGTTCATTTTTCTCTCTACGGCATTTCAATCATTGGTATTTCTTACTGGCTAATCCAAAGCAAACAAAAGTTAAGCACGCCCAAAAACATCGGATCGCCTCTCATTATTTTTTCATTAGCAAGTATTTTTATTGCCACTGCTTTGAGCAATACTCTAAAATTTAACATTTATTGGCCGTCTTTTGACGGCCCATCTCGACTACTTTTTGCAGCAATTGTTTTTTCTTACCTTAAGACTCAATCCCTCTGCTATTCAAAGATTTTAAAAAAAGCCATTCCAATCGGATTAATTTTTTCCCTCGTGTTGATTTTTATTTCCCCTGAAACTACAGCGCGTGCCAGCGGAAAATTTGCCACCAGCTTTGTAGATCCAAATATTCTGGGGAGTCAATCGCTTATTCTTGGAACCGTTTGTCTACTTTTAGTAAGAAAAAATATATCTTGGCAAAATCTACTGCTGATTATTGGCGCAGTCATTGGATTTTATTTATCGATTCATGCAGGATCAAGAGGTGGCTGGTTAGCATTACCCTTCATTCTAGTTGCTTGGTTTTTCATTAATATAAAAGGGTTACTAGATTTAATTCAACTAAGCAAGCCTAAAAAGATTATTTTTATTGGATGTTTATCCTTAGTTTTAATAATATTTTCAAAACTAATTATTAGTATTCCAATTATTGCAGTAAGAATAGAGCACGCATCTGCAGACGTTGCACAACTATTAATGGGTGACTTTAACACATCAATTGGAGCTCGAATTGCCATTTGGATCATCTCATTTCAATATTTAATACCAGTTGGAGGGCTTTTAGGAATTGGTGAAATGGGCGTTAAAGTCGTTATATCATCGCTACCGATCGATCCCATTCGATTTAGCGGAGCCATTTATCACTTATCAAATACTGGACCTCATAGCGATTTCTTAGCCAAGATTTTATCTATGGGATATATTGGTGGAGTCGCCTATTTGTTTACAGTACTCATACCAACAACTATTTTCTTAAAAAATATCAAGCATGTTGACAGGCAAAAGTCGGAAGCTTCTCAAATTGGTTTTTACTATATATTAGGTATTATTATTTGCGGCTTATCCAATGAGATGCTGTCACTCAAGTACCTATGCTCTTTTTACGGCTTAATGATTGCCTGTTTAGCAGCAGATGTTTTGCGAGATAATTCGCTCACTACAGAATTTAATGTAAAAGCAGTCTAATATGAGCCCATCCACTTACTCCATTACCTTTGCATGCTACAACGCTGTTCATTATACCAAGCTTTGTGTTGATAGCTTTATCAAACATAGCACGCCTCTAGATCGTTTAATTGTTGTTGACAATGGATCAACAGATGAAACTCGTGATTACCTAAATACCCTTCCTTTAGGTGGTCGAATTTTTAATAAACAAAACTTGGGTTGTGGTGTCGCTTGGAATCAAGGTGCCCTTGTTCAGCAGGCCGAATGGTCGATCATCATGAACAATGATGTTCTTGTTTCACCTGAATGGGTTGAATCATTAATTGAGTCAGCTATGCGTAATAACTTAAAAATTATCTCTCCTTCATTGATAGAAGGTCCTCAAGATTACGACTTTGATCAATTTGCAATCAATGCATCCTCCACCATGAAAGATTCATTGCGCCTAGGCAACCCACATGCTGTATGTCTAGCTGTGCACGAATCTGTATGGATGGATATTGGCTATTTTCAAGCCATGCCCAAGCTTTGGGGATATGAAGACACGATGTTCTTTCATGCAGCCAGAAAAGCAGGTATTCCTATGGCCACGACTGGTGCATCATGGCTACACCACTTTGGCTCAATCACACAATCTGAGATGAAACGTGAAAGAGGGTTACAAGAAAAACAGGGCTTAGGCGGCAGACATAACTACCGATACCTTAACCAAAGCTGGTTAGCAAGGAAACTACAAAAAAGAGAAAAAGTAAGTAACTTAAGGAAGTGGCGCGAACAGGAGTTAGCTCAGTATGGCATGACAATGCATGGCATTAGGGAGAATAGCGAGTTTAAGTGGCTCTAACTAGAAATTTTACTGTTGATGATATTCACCAGCTCTTTTGTATTATGAGACATTGAAAACTTATCACTCACATAAGTCTTTCCAGCTTTAGCCCAAGACTTCATCACTTCTAAATTAGCCAATGCCCAAATGATATTTTGAGCCCATGCACTAATATCCCCAGCCGCCACCAAAAGACCAGTTTTCTGGTGTATTAATGTCTCAGGAACACCATCAACATCACTAGCTATCGTTGGAATTTCCAAGTACTGCGATTCAATCTGAAACATCCCAAGGGGTTCCATCAGTGACGGCAAAATAGCCAGCGCACTTTTTTTAAGTAGTGACGCAATGGGTGAGATCATACCGGCAAAATAAACATGATCTTGCAGATGGAGCTCAGCAACTAATTTTTTTAGATTGCTTTCTTCAGGGCCTTCTCCAGCAATCACATAGCGAATATCTGGCACTTGTAGAATCACCTCCGGCAGCGCTTTCAGAATAACTACGTGACCTTTTTCTCCTCGCAGCATTGCCCCATGACAAACGATGGGGCCAGGATGATCACTTAACCATTGACACAAATGATCCGGCAAATCACTAGACACGGTATCTAATTTTGAAAAATCAATGCCCGGATAAAAGACCTCAATTCGATCACCTTGAATATTTTTGTTAGCAAGAATCTTCTTTCTAAGATGCTCGCTTGGGGTATATGTTTTATCAAATAAATAGTTATATGCAAAAGATGATGGAATACCAGGCTGATAAGTCCTCATTCTTATAACTTTAGACTTAACACCAAAAAAACCTATCAATCTTGCAGCTAATGAGCCAACAATCGCATCGTGCCCACTATGGCAAATCATTGCTGCAGGTCTGAAAGTTAAAATTTGCCGAATAACGGCAAAAATGCTTGGCAGATGTAATGCGTTTCTAAAACCAATCAATTCAACATTTAAACCGTGGGAAATCGCAAAGTCAAACACTCGAGAGCCTGGTTTACAGAGTAACTTCGTTTCATAACCCAGCTTATTTAATTCGTGCATTTGCTGAAGTAATTGCAATTCTTGTCCACCAATATTTTTAGAACTTTCTAAAAATAAAACATGAAATTTTTCTTTAAGAAGCATGCAAATTAATGACCATCAAAGTCAATCAAAATATTCAGAGTAGACTTGATTTTTTAATGCAATCCAATCAACAATCTCTGGTTCAGGCTTGAAACCACTTACCAACCCTTTTAACATTTCATATATAGCTTGAGTATTACCTACATTTAGCTCATCTTGTAAGACAATCAATTCTTTTTGAAGATCAGCCCATGCTTTAAAAGTCTCCTGAGCTTTCATGATTCTTGGATGTTCTGTCGGCATTGAATTATCTCCAATCAGCAATTCCTCGTAGAGCTTCTCACCAGGTCGTAAACCAACCACCTCAATGGCAATATCGCCATCAGGATTCTGTTCATTCTGTAAACTAAAACCTGATAACTCAATCATGCGTTGAGCAAGATCAATAATCTTTACCGGCTCACCCATGTCAAGAACAAAAACAGCTCCTTGACCCTTGGTACCAGAAATACTAGCCATAGCACCTGCTTGAATGACCAACTGTGCCGCCTCTGGGATTGTCATGAAGTAACGCGTCACTTCAGGATGAGTCACCGTCACAGGACCACCTGCATTAATTTGAGAGCGGAACAATGGCACCACAGAACCACTAGAACCTAAAACATTGCCGAAGCGAACCATGCAAAGTTGCGTACGCACATCTACTTGGTTGGCGAAAGCCTGCAATACCATCTCGGCCAAACGTTTAGAAGCCCCCATCACATTGGTAGGTCTAACCGCCTTATCGGTGCTAATCAGCACAAACTGATCAACCCCCGATTCAATGGCAGCGCGAGCTGTATTCAAGGTACCCCAAACATTGTTTAAAACACCTTCTGTAACGTTGTGCTCAACAATTGGTACGTGCTTATAAGCTGCCGCATGATAAATGGTATTGATTTGCCAGATAGTACAAATCTTCTTTAGCCAATCATATTGACGAACATTGCCCAACAATGACACCAACTCAATATCTAAACTCTCTTCTTTGATTCTGGCTCTTAATTCAGCATCAATAGCATATAGAGCAAATTCACTTTGCTCTAAAAGAATGAGCGTCTTGGGTCGAGAAAACAATATCTGACGGGTTAATTCACTGCCAATGCTACCCCCTGCACCAGTGACCATTACAACTTGGTTTTTGATATTTTTTTCAAACAACTCTTTATTGGGAGCCACTGGATTACGACCTAATAAGTCAGCTACATCGAGCTCTCGAATATCTGATACCTTGACCCTGCCTTCAGCCAAATCAGTGATGCTGGGCAGTGAACGTACGTGCAGATGAAATCGTCGCAGATTACTCAAAATTTCATTACGACGCGATTGCTGAAGCGGCGGCAAGGCCAATAGAATATCTGTGACGCCATATTGATTGATAAGTATATCGATCTCATCAACACCATAAATAGTCAAACCATTGATCGTTTTATGGCGCAATTGAGGGTCATCATCCAAAAACCCAACCAAGTAGTAATGTCCACTTCGTTGAAGCGAGCCACCAATTTGAGATCCTGATACCCCCGCTCCATAGATTAAGGTTCGCTGTTGTGTTTTCTTGCTGATTGATGCATGTCCTGCCAACCATACTCTCGCGAGTGAACGACTCAACACTATCAAAACTAGTAATACTATTGGCTGCAGAATACCCAAACTTCTTGGAATGGTGGCAATGCCTTTTGATAATCCTAAAGAACTCAAAAAAGTAATCACTGCGAAAAAAATCAGCCCATAAAAAAAGACCGCTCTGGTAATAGACCAAAGCGCATGCTGACCAGCATACCTAAAAACCGCACGATACAAACCCATCTTCACAAAAATAGGTAATGCGATTGCCAAAGAAAAGCCATAAAGGAGGAACTCTTCACCTACCGGAAAATGCAATCGATCCAAACGAATCGAGTATGCCAACCAAACTGCCAAAACAATTGAGAAAGCATCGACCAATAAAACGAGTGATTGCTTACCTAAACGGGGCAAAGAAATGAGTTGCTTTTTCATATTATTAAGTATTTTCTCATTGTTTTCTTATTTTTATAAGTAACTCAATGAGTCACTCCATCCCGATCTAAAACCTTGATAAAAGTGAGGTACAAGATATAAATATCAAAGAAAAAAGACTGTTTTTGCATGTATTCAACATCCAAATCTACTTTGACAGGTATTGGGAGCTCGTCACGACCATTAACCTGTGCCCACCCCGTTAACCCAGGAACCAAAGTATGCACTTGACGCTCCGTACGTAAAGCAATCAAATCATCTTGGTTATAGAGTGCTGGACGCGGCCCAACAAAGGACATATCACCCACTAAAACACTCCAAATCTGAGGCAATTCATCCAAACTGCTGCGACGAATAAAGCTTCCAATTGGAGTCAAAAAAGATTGGGGATTGTCCAATAAATGAGTGGCCACTGCAGGCGTATTGATTCTCATACTTCTGAACTTAGGCATTTTAAAAAGATGATTATCTTGACCCACACGATCAGACCAGTATAAGGCGGGACCAGAAGAGGTTATACGAACAGCCAAAGCCACAAGCAACAAAGGCAAAGAAAATAAGATGATCAAAATGATGGCTAGCACCAAATCAAATAAGCGTTTCATGATGAAATTCTAATCTACTTAGAAAAAAATAGATTGCCTTAGGGTCTTGATAAGTAATCAAGAACTGTTCTATTTAGCTGATCTTTAAAAGTATGAGGCGGCCTCCAAGAAAGGACTTTTTTAGCCAAAGTGATGTCTAGTTGCAATGACCCACATAATCTCTCAGAGATATACCTATGGCCTAATAAGATTAAGAGCTTTTCAATGCACCATTGAGGCATTGATAGTAGTCTTGGTGGGCGATGCATCGCAGCAGCAATTTCTTTAAGCAGTTCCGTAGTTGAAATATCATAATCGTCACTCACCAAAAATGTTTGTCCAACAGCATTAGGATGAATCAGGCACAGCTCAATGAAATTAATAAAATTATCAATGCCAAGCATGCTACGTTGATTTTTAATTGCCCCCAATGGCAAAGGTATTCCTTTTTCAACCCACTGCATCATTTTCAAGAAATTTGCTTTAACTCCTGGCCCGTAAATCAAAGGCGGACGAATAACCACTACCTCTAGGCTAGTTTGATCAGAAATTAACTTCAAACCCACCTCTGCTTCATACTTTGATAAACCGTAAGGATCAACCGGAATATGTTGATCCTTTGAAGTCAAAGCCTGACCAGGAATCGTTGACTCTCCATTAACTTTGATAGAACTGACAAAAATAAAGCGCTTAACACAAGCTGCCGCAGCTTGACGCGCTAAATTAAGCGTACCTGCTGTATTCACTTTTCTATACAAAGCCAAAGGATTACTTGATTGCTCATCCATCACATGCGCACGGTTTGCAAGGTGAATAACGCACTCAACACCCCCCAAGCAACCATACCAATCGGTGTTCTCATCGATATCACCGATTACCTTAAATTGAATATGAGAATTAACCAAAGAAAGCGAATCATGAGATCGTACCGCGCCCAAAACTTGATGCCCGGTAGCCATTAAATACTCAGATAAAGGCAGGCCCACAAAGCCATTTATACCAGTGATGAGGATTTTCATAAAATAACTTGACTAAAAATATTGAGCCTCTTTAAAAGCCATACCAGCAGCATCCTTAGAATTTAAGATGGGGGCCATTCCAATATCAGGCCACCGAATATTCAAATCAAGATCATTCCAAACAATGCATTGCTCACTGGCAGCATGCCAGTAATCAGTTGTTTTATAGAGAAACTCAGTTGTTTCTGATAAAACTAAAAATCCATGCGCAAATCCAGGCGGGATCCATAACTGCTTTTTATTATCAGCTGACAGTTCAACACATACCGACTGACCAAAAGTTTTAGATGACTGACGAAGATCCACAGCAACATCAAACACAGCCCCATGACAAACTCTCACAAGCTTACCCTGCGTTTGCTTCATCTGATAATGAAGTCCTCGCAAAACACCCTTTTTAGAGGATGAGTGGTTATCTTGAACAAATGTCACAGAGTGACCTACAGCAGCTAAAAAGTCTTTTTCATTAAAAGACTCAAAAAACCAACCACGATCATCCCCAAACACCTTAGGCTCAATAAGCAATACATCAGGGATTGCTGTCGGCGTTACTGTAATTGGCATCTATAAATTTCTATTTTTAAAAATAATTAATCCAAATATTTCAAAAAAGTTCTCTTGAAAACCTCAAATAAATATCACTTCGTATTCTCATTTAAGATTTTCGCTCAGCATCTTTTCTAAATACTGGCCATAAGCATTCTTCTTCAGTGGCGCAGCCAACTTCAGCACATGCTCTGCAGTGATCCAGCCTTGACGATAAGCAATCTCTTCAGGGCAAGCCACCATCAAACCTTGACGCTTTTGTAATGTCGCAATAAAACCCGCTGCATCCAATAAAGAATCATGTGTTCCTGTATCTAGCCATGCATATCCTCGACCCATGATTTCAACTTTTAATTGATTCATCTTGAGATACGCTTCATTAACCGCAGTGATTTCAAGCTCACCACGAGCACTTGGCTTGATAGATTTAGCAATATCGCAGACCTGTTCATCATAAAAATACAAGCCAGTGACAGCATAGTTACTCTTTGGATTTAAAGGTTTCTCTTCAATTGATAGAGCCTTGAAAGAATGATCGAACTCAACAACACCATAACGCTCTGGATCATTCACATGATATGCAAACACGGTGGCGCCTGATGTGCGCTGGTTAGCGGCATGAAGTTGATTAACCAATTCATGACCATAAAAAATATTGTCACCCAGCACCAAAGCTGACGGATTATTTCCAATAAATTCCTTACCAATCATAAAAGCTTGTACCAAACCATCCGGCGACGGCTGTACTGCATACTGGATATTTAAACCCCACTGAGAGCCATCACCAAATAGTTCATTAAAGCGTGGCGTATCTTGCGGTGTAGAAATCAACAAAATTTCTTTAATACCAGCCAGCATTAAAGTAGTCAATGGGTAATAAACCATGGGCTTATCGTAAACAGGCATTAACTGTTTAGATACAGCCTGGGTTACAGGATATAAACGAGTGCCGGAGCCACCCGCCAAAATAATGCCTTTACGATTCATTGTTATGCATCCACATTTTTAAACATTTCAAGACTTTTTACACTCAATCTTTGATCTAACTTTTGATCGATTCTTCAATAACTTGTTTGACGTATTTTTCAACCTGATCGCGCCAATGAGGGTATTGTCCTGTAAAAGCCATTTCTGACAAGACTTTTTTAAGCTTTTGATTATCAAGTCTTGAGTTATAGGGTCTGGCCGCTGACACTGAGTAATCAGTAGCTGGTATAGGCAAGATATTCTCAGACTTCAACTCTTTTCTTTCACCATAGCTAGCAGCAGTCGCGATAGCAAAAACTGCCAAGCCATGCCAAGACACCTCACCATCAGGTACCGCGTGATAGATACCGGATTCAATACGGGATCCTGCCATTTGAACACTTACTTCAGCCAGCCATTGCGCTGATGTAGGAGCACCAACTTGATCAGCTACCACCTTTAATTGATTCCTCTCACCCGCTAAACGCAACATTGTCCGAATAAAGTTGCTACCATCACCATATACCCATGAAGTACGTAAAATGAAGTATCTAGAAACACTCGATTGACTATTGACTTCACTTAAATCACCAGAGGCATTTAATCTAAAAGCTTCTTGAATTGCTAAATCACCAGTCAATTTACTCTGGCCATAGACACACAATTGATCAACCGGTCCGACTAAATCCGTTTCTAAGTATGCCGTTTTTTTTGTATCAGCAAACACGTAATCTGTTGAATAGTGCACCAAAATGCCATGGGCTACTCCAGCCGTATATTGAGCCATAATCTTGGGGGCTATGGCATTAATCGCAAATGAAAGCTCTCGCTGATCTGCGCTTTCTGCCTTATCAACAGCTGTATAGGCAGCCGCATTGATGATGACTTGGGGTTGATATCGATTCAGCACATCTCTGATAGATATCTCATTGGATAAATCACAATCAAAGCGCCCCAAAAAAACTACTGGAACTTTTAAGTCTTTCAGACAAACTTGCAGTGCACGGCCCACTTGACCATCACGGCCAAATACCAGAATGGGCTTCCTATAATCTAAAAGTTCGAATGAAGAATATGACATATGACCTTGTGCTAAAAGCTTACTTCAAGTTACCTTAGGTTAACTGAAGTTAACTTCAAAAACTCATTCATCTTTCAAAATAAAGCTAAAAAAATTGAAATTTGTTAAATCGTTTACGTCTATTTAGCTGTATTAATTGCTTTACTTATATTGTTTCTTAAGCCAATCACGGTAAGAGCCACTCAAAACACCATCAGTCCATTCTTGGTTATCCAAGTACCACTGAACTGTTTTACGTATACCAGTATCAAAAGTTTCAGCGGGTTTCCAACCTAATTCACGTTCTAATTTAGTGGCATCAATCGCATACCGACGATCATGACCTGGACGATCTTTAACGTAAGTTATTTGTGATTCATAAGAACTACCATCTAATTTTGGTCGTAACTCATCCAAAATGCAGCATATGGTATTCACCACTTCTATATTGGGCCTCTCATTCCAACCACCGATGTTATAGGTCTCACCTAATTTGCCATGGTCTAATACGCGACGAATGGCTGAACAATGATCTTTCACGTATAACCAATCTCTGATTTGTTGACCATCGCCATAGATAGGTAGAGATTTACCAGCAAGGGCATTCAGAATCACCAAAGGGATTAACTTTTCTGGGAAGTGATAAGGCCCATAATTATTTGAGCAATTGGTAGTTAGTACTGGCAAACCATAAGTATGGTACCAAGCACGAACCAAATGATTAGATGCTGCTTTAGATGCCGAATAAGGACTATTCGGCTCATAAGGATTTGTCTCTGTAAAAGCAGGATCTATTGGGGATAAAGATCCATATACTTCATCAGTAGAGACGTGCAAAAAACGAAAATCCGCTTTATTTGTAACAGGCAGATCTGACCAGTAAGCACGAACAGCTTCGAGCAAATTAAAAGTGCCCACTACATTCGTCTGAATAAAATCTCTCGGCCCATGAATAGAACGATCTACATGAGACTCAGCAGCAAAATTGATAACTGCACGCACAGCATGCTTTTTAAGCAGTGAAAGCACTAACTGATAATCACCAATGTCACCTTGAACAAAAATATGACGATTATCAGAAGAGATGGACTGTAGAGTCGCTAAATTACCAGCGTAGGTTAGTTTATCAAAATTAACTACACCCTTAGCATCAGAATTGGCCAACCAATCCAACACAAAATTACCACCAATAAACCCCGCGCCCCCAGTAACCAAAATCATATAGCTCATCAATCCAAAAGATAAAGTTGTTTAATATTTCTAGCAATATCTATAATAATGAAATTTACGTGACTGATTTTAAATATTAGGTAACAGATTAATACTCTTTGCAAGTCGCTGCAAAGTTCACCTATAAAATCTTGTAGATTTAAATTAATATTTACTTAATATTTTTTCATATTCATTGATAATATTGGCCCAGTTGTATTCTTTATGACCCAACTGAAATAAACGAGCCCCAACCTCTTGCTGGAGAGATTCATCTTCATAAACATATTTCACCAATGAAGTTAACTCATCTGCAGTTGAAAAATATAAAGCTGAGTCTTTAGTTGTTGACTTATTATAATTGACAGAAAAAGCTAAAACACATAATCCAAGGCACATAGCCTCAACTAATGATGGATTAGTGCCACCCACACTATGCCCATGAATATACAAGCGACAATTACTACGTATTTCATTTAATGCATATTGATCATATATCGGATCAATCATGCTTATGTTGGAAAATTTTTGAAACCGTTTTCTGAGATGAATCCCATACTTACTATAATTCCAATTTCCAACAATAATGATGCGATATCCTGATTTGGAAAATGAATCTAAAATCATATCTAAATTGTTTTCCGGCTCGATTCGGCAGACTTTAAAACAATAATCATATGCCGCAATATTGTATTTTTTAGCAGTCCATTCGCTTAGTGAAACACGGGTCACATGATCTCCGCCGTAAGCAATCATAGTTGAGTTTATACCATGATCAATTAGTAAAGAATTCTTAATAATTGAATTATCAGACACGACATGACTAGCCCATCTAACGCCAAAACGCTCTGATAACTTCAAAAAAATCTTTACCCAAAAACCCCACTTACCTCTTTTCCACTCAGCCCCATCGGGATTTAAGATCAACTTAAGACCGAATAAACGAAATATGGGGAAAGCAATACAACCGGATGTACCTAAAACCAAGAAAATGTCAGTTCGCCTAATCCAACCTAAAAAAACAGAGCATATGTCATAGGGAACACTTTGAAAACCGGTAGCTTTTAATGGCAAATATATTATCTTAACTCCCTTATAGGAATCTGGATGCACATCGTAGTGAAATTTACTCGCGTAAACAGTTATATCAAACTTAGTTGCTAAATTGATAACAATATTCTCCATCAACTGATCCCAGCCACCGTAGCGTCCTGGTAAACCATTTGAGCCTATGATTGCTAATTTCTTTTTATTTTTTTTCATACTTATGAAAGTTGAATTCGTGATGGTAAAGAATTAGTAGAAAATATAAATTAAAAGGCAAAATACTTGTGGCACACAGAAAATTTAATTGTTAAGAAAAAATAAAGCTATAGTCAACATACCTAAGTAGCTTAATGATTCTCTTTATATTTATGTTTATACTTTTAACTTAGATTCACACGAATGGTCTCAGCACAAATCTCCAATCAACACGAACTGTTTTTTGATAAAAACTGAAAAATAATATTTGCTCAATTAGAATTAAATCAAATTGACACCCAAGTTGACTTAACAAAATCGTAACGCTTTATTATTTCAGCCGGAACTCCAGCGGCAATACAATAATCTGGAATATCTTTGGTAACAACTGCTCCTGCTCCGACAACAACACCGTCGCCAACTCTCACCCCTGGAAGAATTGCGACCTTCTCCCCCAGCCAAACATTATCTCCAATAACTATTGGGGCAGAATAAAGTGAGCGATCTACTGGAGCAATTCGTGGATCAGATGGTTGCAACTTTCCATATGACCCGTGAGAATGATCAGAGATGTATACACCACTTGCCACTAAAACATTTTGACCAATAACAACACTGCTCACCACCCCAATGTGCAAATATGAATTGGATCGAAAACCCTGTCCCACGCTAAGTTTACTTTGAGAATTAAATAGTTCTATAGTGCTGTAACGACCAAAACGACAGTTTTTACCAATATTTATTTCTCCCATATTTCGAATAGTTGATGGGTATCGAAAAAAACCGCCGTATCGAAAATTAAACAAACTATACAAAAAATCAATACAAATCGCGAATATTCCTGATATACCGTTAAATCGAATAAAATTATTTAACGAGTCAAATTTCATCTAAATGACCTTCCGAGAACAATTAAAAAAAGGCATAAAACTTTGGGGAAATATTTTATAGGGAATACAAAAAACCAAAAACTAAAATACCCTTTTAAGGATTCTTGAATTTCAGGCCACGGAATATCCGCTTCAAGAGATTTTACTTTATGGTATTTGACTGAATAAATCATTGATGGTAAGTATGAAATAATTAAATTTCTGATCAAAATTTTATGTAAAAGTTGATGGCGTAAAAATAATTTTTTAATAACAAATGGTAGATCAACCGAAAAAGATCTAACAAGAGAATACTGAAAATTAGAATTTCCAGTTGCTGAAATTACAGCATCATCTACGGCAAATAAAGAACCATCACTCAGTATCAAAGGTGCATAAAAACAAAGGTGGCCGAAATCCGTGTTGCGTAATTCCATCTGATTTTTAAAACAATTTAATGACTTAAATTTTTGAAAATTTATGATGAAACTACTAATGAATGTAATTTTTATGCCAGTTAACTTTATAAAATTCCTTGAATCAAACTCCCGAAATTTCAAATCCGTAGATTTTTTATTCAAAGATTTTGACAACATATTTGAACTCCAAATAGCTGGCAAATACAGTAAGTTTGGTTTTTTATCTTTGAGAAATTGAATCAGTTCTGATAATAAGCCTGACATGGGCAAATCGTCATCACCTAAAATCCATAAAAACTCAGTATCACAATGATTTATCCCATCATAAAGGTTTGCTCTTGCTCCAATATTATTTCTTCTATGATGTGCAAATAAATAAGGACGAGAAATTGAATTTAGAAAAATCTCTGTCTCGTCAGTAGATCCATTATTAAAAACCTTAATTTTTACTAGGTCATGCCCACTTAGTTTAGTGTCAACTTCATCAATAAGCCTTGAAAGAACATGTCTTAATTGCTCTACCCTATTGAAAGTTGGAATGTAAATTGTTAGCAACTCTGATACTTTCTAGAATTAGTTTTGTAGTATCTCAAAAAAATCATGAATGTTATTGGAAGTGCTATAAAGATATTCAAAAAACAGTATCCCATTGCTGCCCAACCAGAGCCAAAATTGGCCCCCAAAACAACAAGTATCAAGGTACTGACTGCATTGAAACCAGATAGGGTCATAAATGGCTCAACCTTATGAGACCTTACATAAATTGCAAATGCATAAGTTAGAGCATTAGCTAAGGATGTAATAGCTATCATGACTAAAAAATTAAAATCCAGTAATTTTTTACTAAATTCTAAGCCCCAATAATCTAATAAACCAACTCCAATAAATATTATAAAAATTAAGACTGAAGCCATAAAAAATGTAGTGAATAGGCAGCTTTTAAAAGTCAAATTTAAATAACGAAAATTATTCATTGAGATCAGTTTAGCCATTTCTTGATTCTTTGCGGTAACAAATGACGATGATAAAAGCGTGACAGAGGAAAATAATGCAAGTGCAAGACCTACCTTCCCAGCGTCTTCTGGGGTAAGAAGTGCGAATACAATTGGGACCACTGCATTAAAGCTAAGATATCCACCAATGTAGGATACTGCAAACTTATGTTGAATTTCCTTAACTTCATCTATGTATTCAGTGTCGTGAGATAAACTTAAGTTATTAACTTGACATGATGAATAATTTTTATCTAACCACATTATGGTCATAACACTCACAACACAGTATCCAATCGCAATAGACAAAAGCCCAAGGTCACAATACAGAAGTATCCATGTGACCAATGAAGAGACAATTAACGTAGACATTCGACCATAAGCCGCCATAGAAACCCAACCTTGAGCTTCTATTAGTATAAACTTATAAGATAGTGCTAAATTTATCGAAACTGCAGTAGCAATTACTATCCAAAATAAAATTACATAGTGATAATTGTGAGGCAAAAAAAGATATAAAAAAATAGAGCCGCCCCCAATCGAACAGAAAAAAAATCTATAAGCTATTTTTTGATACACCTTAGATAACCATTTAACTAAGTTGCTATAACCTGAAGAAGTAAAATCACTTACGTGAGATGCCACCTGAAGAAGAGCTTGAGTCATGCCAAGCTCAAATAAAAGTTGAGCCGCAACTAAATTCAAGATTACAAAATATATACCTAATTCTATTTCGTTAACAAGAATCGGCATCACTAGTGTTGAGATTCCAAAGGCACCTATTTGAATAAATCTATATAAAAAAACTGCTTTGATGTGCTTATTAATTTTTTTAATTTGATTCATTTTACATAGATGTTTTTAAGGTAAGATAATTACTCATATTAACGAATTGCCAAAATCAATTTGTAGCTACTGCCGCTAAGTTGGTAATTAAAAAATCTTGGAATCTACAACTCAACAAAATTAAACCTCATTTTTTTCCAGAATATGATATGAACTGGCCAAAAAGATTTAGCAAAAATTGATCATTTAAAAAAATCGACTCAACAGAGCTTTATTTCACTACATAGAATTGTAAACCTTGCATATAAATCAATGACCCTCAGTTTTTGAGATAAAACTGGAAATGACTAATTCATCTTTCAAGCTTACTCGTAGAATTACTCCAGTTGAAATGATTAACTTGATTTCATTCATAAGTTTGAAATTTTTCCAAAATCATCAACCGTTAAAATTAGGTCACAAGTTGGAAAATTATTTCTAATAAAATCTGCAATTTCTTTTCTATATGAAAGTGCAAGAACAATTACTATATTTGGTCGCATTGAAAGACATTGTTCTGGCGACAAAATTTTTATTCCAGTATTTGGAATAAATAACCCTTGCTTATTGGGGTCGCTATCAATAGCCGCAGCAATAAGATTTGAAATTTCGCTCAATCCCGCTGAAAATATTGTCAGTGTTTTTGCCCCGCAACCCCATATCACTATTTTTTTATCATTTTTACATAGACCAGAAATTTTATCTTTAAGATTTTTGATAACTTTCTGACGATATATTTCCATACTTATAAGATTTTCTTCAACATTAACTGGATTTCTAACCCACAACTCTAGGTAATCACCCCCAAATGATTCTTGGCAACCGATTACATTTAACCCAGCATCATTAGCTAAATTAACTAATGAATTTACTGAAAAATAGTTCACATGATCGGGGAAGAATTCGTAGAATCTATGATTTTTAATTGCTCGGTATCCATTAGGTACTTCAATCAACCCAACAGCATTTGGATTTAGCATTTTTTTAATGCCAATTAAAACATCTAACGGATCATTCAGATGTTCAAAAACCTGCCTTGAGACAAATGCGTCAAATTTAAGATTTGTAAGGGGTGAGGATGCACTCACAAATCCATTAATAACATGATGCCCATTACTTTTGGCAACCTCCGAAAATCTCTTGCTAGGCTCAATTCCCCAAACATTTTCTATTTTATTTTTTGCATGATTCAAAAATGATCCATCTCCACAACCAATCTCGACCAAAGATTTTAAACTTCCATCATCGTAGAGTTGAATCAATCTATCAACCTGCATAGACTGTAAATCCTGCATTTTACTTGAATAAGATGTTGTCATCAGGTAATCTTCATAGTAATTGCTCGGTTGGAAGTTTTCAATTTTTAAATGTTGAAACCTACTGTTCCATTTAAAAAATATATTTGAATGTGCCATTTTTTTATTTGCCTCAATTGCAAGGTAGGATACATTCTCAGGCACATTATTAAGATAACAAATATCAGTATATTCATCTTTAATTGCTGTTTCACTTTTGTTAAAACCTAAGAATTTTTTAAAATTTTTCAATTATTACTCCTCATTTTATTAACTCCTTAGTTTTTTTGAGATATAGATCAAAGTCCAAAGTAAATGTAATTACTATCGGTAATATATAAATCAGCAATTTTTCTCCCAACCATTTAAACCATAATAAAATTAAATGCCTTGTGGCAATGAAGTTATATTGCTAAATTTTTTCAGCAAATCAAGAGGAAGGGATAAAAGATGTTTTGCTTAAAATATTTGCTTCAAAAGTACATCCAATTAATAAAACCAATCTATTCCCATTAAAATTAAAAATCAGGAAATTCCTCCAAGCCTATTTAATGCTTCTTGCGAACCTACCAAGCCGCAAACTATGGAATCGAGAGCTATTAATTTGATATCACAGGTAATTGATTTATTGCAAGCCTTAGTCTCAAGCAACCAAGACCCAAAACCACCATCATAAAGATGGTCTTCAATTGTTACAACATGATTAAATTGACGTAAAAATTCTGCAGTTACTGCCTTTGCATTCATTGACCAAAGTGGCAGAGTGAATAATGAATAATCAGAATATTCTCCATTACAGATTAACTTGATACCTGCTTGTAACCCAGATCCAGTTGTGAAAATAGCTTTTTTACTATCCCCCACCCTCACTCTAAGCAATCTTCCAGGCTCTAAAACTGGAATATCTTGGTGAAAGCTTGGCTCCCCTGCCTTTGCAAGACGAAGATAAGATGGTCCGGGGTTCTCTGTTAGATATCTCATACATGCACGCGTCTCCATAGGATCACCGGGAGCAGCAATCAACATATTTGGCATAGTCCTAATTAGCGCATAATCCTGAATAGCATGGTGAGAATAACCAAGTGGACCATAAGCAAGTCCACCCCCTACTGCAACTACAGTAACAGCTAAATTGTGATAATCAATATCGTTTCGTATTTGTTCTGCGCAACGATAAGTTGGGAAGTTAGCAATCGAATATGTGAAGACATGATACCCCTCAGAAGCCATACCGGCAGCCAGACCCGTCATATTCTGCTCAGCAACGCCTGCATTGATAAATCGATCAGGAAATTTGTTCGCAAAAGGTTCAATAACTGAATAACCCAAGTCACCCACAACAAGAGCTATTTTTGGATTCTTATCAGCCAACTCAACAAGCTCTTGAACAAAGGCATTACGCACAATCCAATTCCTTCATCGCCATTATTAATTCACTGGCATTTGGAGACCTGTAATGCCAATCAACCCTATTTTCCATAAAACTAATACCTTTACCTTTAATTGTATGTGCAATCAAAAGGGATGGTTTACGCGACTCCCAAATTGAACTGCTTAGAGCACTTTTAAGCTCAAAATGATTGTGACCATCTACTTCACATACAGACCAACCAAATGATTGAATTTTATCTTTCAGTGGCTCAATACCTAAAGTCTTCTCAACAGTAGTTAGGCTTTGAAGCTTGTTATAGTCAATTATTGCTACTAAATTATCTAATTGGTGATGAGCAGCAAACATCATAGCCTCCCAGTTAGAGCCCTCACCAAGCTCACCATCGCTAAGCAGAATAAAGGTTCGCCAGTCATTTTTTAAGCGTCTTGCTGCCAGCGCCTTACCAACACCAAAAGGCAAGCCATGGCCGAGAGAACCTGTCGAGAATTCAACTCCTGGTACTTTATGGCTAATATGATTCATCAATGGTGAAAAATCTTTGCCATAATTTTTTAACTCGTCAATTGGGAAAAAACCTATCTCTGCTAATGCCGCATAAACTGCTACACAAGCGTGACCCTTGCTTAGTATAAAACGATCTCTATTTGTCCAATATGGATTCAATGGGTTGGTTTTTAAAATCGCGCCGTATAAGACTGCCACAATATCAGTAATAGATAGAGCACTTCCAATATGTGATGCCCTCGCATTAGCTACCATCTTAAGAGAATCAATACGAATACGCTTAGCTAAATCTTCAGTTGAGATTTGCATAATTCAAATTCCAATTCGCTGTTTTTTGTATTGCCAACCTGAGATTCACGCTTTGCTTAACCATCAACTCTGTTGTAATTTTTGTTATATCCGGAATATATTTTTCAACTCGTATCCCAGGCGATTTGTGTACGTTTATTTTTATACAAGGATTTAACTCCTCGCGAACAAGCTCCGCTACTTGTTTAATAGATATTGGTTCTGAGCCACCAACATTCCAAACGCTACCACTATTAGTATCAAGCAGTATTTTTAATAATTGATAACAAAGATCAGATGTATAAAGGTATGTACGAAGAGGCGTACCGTCGCCTAAGATATTTATATTTTCCCCCCGCAAAGCTGATTGAATAAAATTGCCAATAGCAAAATGCTTATTCAGGGGTAAATAAGGCCCTATAAATGCAAAACATCTTGCTATTTTAACTTCCATTAACTCACAATTAGACTGCTGCACCAGCCATTCAGATACCTGCTTGCCAAGAGAATAGGCTGATAAAGAATGACTTAAATCTACGCCGCCAATATAGGACTCAGTAAAACCAGAACAATGTTCAGGTTGCCTTCCATAAACTGCTCCAGAGCTTAATAAAAGAAACTTATTACAACCTTTTTTCCTTGAAAAATTTATTACGTTTGAAGTACCTTTTACACATGAACTAAACAAATCAATTGAACTTGTTTTATTTACTACATCTGTAGCAGCATGAATTGTCAAATCAAGAGAATTTACAAGAACCCCATCAATATCATCACAAATATCCCCTGAATATAACTTGAATTCAGGATGGCTAAGGAAATGCGGGTAAGTTTTAAAAAAAACAGCTGGATTTCTTGAAATTGAATAAATTTCTAAATTCAAATTATTTTCTTTATTTAACCAGAGTAGTGCCTCTAATAAAGACTTGCCAATAAATCCAGTCGCACCAGTCAGGAATATTTTTTTTTCACGCAAATGGCGGCAGCAATCTCCCAGCAATTGATTAATAACATTCAAATCTTCAATTGGCATTAAATACATCATATGTTTATACCCAGGAATGCCTCAATCTTGCTAACAACAAACTCGAGCATTTCCTCGGTTAATGCAGGTTGTACACCAATCCAGAAAGTATTATTCATCACGTTATCAGTGTTAGTTAACTCACCACTTACTCGATAATTGGCACCAACCATATAAGGCTGCCTAATTAAATTTCCAGCAAACAATAGCCTTGTTCCAATTTTATTTTGATCTAAATAAGTAGTTAGATCCAATCTCGAAACTGGAGAACTGGCTTTAACCGTTATCGGAAAGCCAAACCAGGAAGGATCCGCTCCCTCAGTAACTTCGGGAAGCTGCAAAAACTCCTCACAAGTTCTTAAACGCTCCTTTAGGAACTTAAAATTATCCTTTCTTGCCTGAATAAATGCCGGCGCTTTTTCCAACTGTGCCAAAGCGCAAGCTGCCTGCATATCTGTAATTTTTAAGTTGTAACCCAAATGGCTATATGTGTATTTGTGATCATAACCTTCGGGTAAGCTAGCTAACTTCCAGCAAAATCGCTTACCGCAAGTATTATCTTTTCCAGGAGGACAGTAACAATCGCGGCCCCAGTCTCTAAAGCTCTCGGCAATTTGCTTTAACTCAAAATTATCGGTAAAGACTGCGCCACCCTCACCCATAGTAATGTGATGTGCTGGGTAAAAACTTAATGTACCAATGTCACCAAAAGTACCTACCATTTGACCTCTATAAGTAGTCCCTAGTGCATCACAGCAGTCTTCTACCAACCATAAATTATATTTTTTGCAAAGGGCAGTGACTATATCTAAATTAAATGGGTTGCCCAACGAATGAGCCAACATAATAGCCTTAGTCTTTGGTCCAATTGCCGCTTCAATAAGTGAGGCATCGATGTTGTGGGTGTATTTATCAACATCCACAAATACTGGAATAGCGCCAAATTGAATAATTGGATTTACAGTTGTGGGGAATCCGGCAGCCACACCGATAATTTCATCACCTTCCTTAATCGCACGATTGCCTAACTTTGGAGAAGTGAGTGTAGAAAATGCAACCAAATTAGCTGAAGAACCAGAGTTCACAGTAATTGCATGTTTTATGCCAATAAACTCGGCCAGCCTCTTCTCAAACTGCTCATTAAATCGACCAGTTGTAAGCCAACCATCCAACGAGGCCTCCACCATGTTTTTCAGCTCCTCACTACCAATTAACTTTCCAGAAGGAGGCACAACTGTTTGTCCAGGCTCAAAGACTTTGGGGGAAAATTCTATAGCAGCATATAGATCAACTAACGCAGCAATTTCCTTGCGCAATTTTTCTTGCTCTAGCTTCCTAGGGTCAACAGTTTGTATGCTCATTATTTTGAACTCATATAGTCGTTAATTTGTGCAATACTAAATTCTTGCATATTTTGGTTTGCTTGAAAGGCCCTTTGCCATTGGATAATTTTTTGTACTGCTATTTCAAGATTCCATTTTGGAATCCACCCTAATTGCATTCGAGCTTTGGTGCAATCCAATTTCAAAAAGTTGGCTTCATGAGGCTGCTCTAACCCCAACTTTTCCCAACTGGCTGACTCGCCCCAATTTGAAATCATGAGGTCAACCACCTCTTGCACAGAACGATTATCTTCATCCCGCGGGCCAAAATTCCATCCGGATGCAAAGATTGGTCCCTTCTCATATAGAACTTGGGCCAGAATTAAATAACCAGATAAAGGTTCTAAAACATGTTGCCAAGGGCGCGTTGCCAAAGGATTGCGAATCATCAATGGCTTTTTCTTCTCAAATGCTTTAATTGCATCAGGAATTAAACGATCTTCGGACCAGTCACCACCGCCAATCACATTACCTGCTCTGGCCGACGCAACTGAATTGACTGAATTCGGATTAGAGAAGTAAGACTTACGAAAAGCAGCAGTTACCAACTCTGCACAACCTTTACTATTACTGTAAGGGTCATAACCACCCAATCGCTCATGTTCACGATAACCCCAAACCCATTCTTTATTCTCATAGCACTTGTCTGTGGTCACAACCAAAGTAGCGAGCACAGAATCAATTGCTCGCGTACTCTGTAAAACATGAACGGTACCCATGACATTAGTCGAATATGTCTCCACTGGATTAGCGTAAGAATAACGAACCAAGGGTTGAGCAGCCATGTGAATTACAACATCAGGCTTTGCCTCTGACATGGCTCTTTGTAAGCTCTCTAAATCTCGAATATCTGCTATGTGAGATTTATCAATGAGAGAATCAATGGCAGCTATATCAAATAAACTTGGTGTTGAATTTGGCACCAATCCGTATCCAGTAACTTTTGCACCCATGGATACAAGCCAAAGAGATAGCCAGCCACCCTTAAATCCGGTATGCCCCGTAAGAAAAATTTTTTTACCCCTCCAAAAAAAAGGGTCAACATACACCGCTTTCATTACCACGATCTCCAAGGAGCATTCCCAGAAGACCAAAGTTCCTCTAAATAATTCTTATCACGCAAAGTATCCATTGGTTGCCAAAATCCATGATGCTGGTACGCCATAATTTCAGACTGCTTAGCTAAGTTCTCTAGAGGCTCACGCTCCCAGATAGTTGAATCATCCTTGATTAGATTAATCACCTCAGGCGAAAGGACAAAAAAACCACCATTGATCATGCCGCCATCGCCCTTAGGCTTTTCTTTAAAGGAGGTAATTTGATGATCGGCATGAATATCAATAGCCCCAAACCGACCCGGCGGATAAACTGCTGTTAGCGTTGCTTTTTTACCGTGACTTTTATGAAAATTAATGAGATCAGTGATGTTTACATCAGCAACACCATCGCCATAAGTAAAGCAAAAGGCTTTTTCATCTTTTACATATTGATTCACCCGCTTCAAGCGTCCGCCTGTCATCGTATCCGCACCTGTATCAATCAAGGTAATTTTCCAAGGCTCAGCGTAACGATAATGCACATCCATTCTGTTATGAGCCATATCAAAGGTCACATCAGACATATGTAAAAAATAATTTGCAAAAAACTCTTTGATTACATAGCCCTTGTATCCACAACATATAACAAAATCATTTACCCCGTGTGCCGAATAGAGTTTGAGGATATGCCATAAAATAGGCATTCCACCAATCTCAATCATTGGCTTTGGTTTACTCTCAGTTTCCTCTGAAATACGCGTCCCGAAACCACCCGCTAAAATAACTGCCTTCATAGATATTCTTTAAGTTTAAAAATTAATAAATAATGACTTGATTAGTGACATCCGCATGTATCAAATCAGAAATACTGAAGTTTTCAGTGTTCACCCGGCTATAAAAACAAGACGGACATAATTTTATTTATGCTTTCCTTAAAAATTAAAGCCATGATGTAACTCTGACCTAATTCTACAATTTTATTAGTTTTTTGATTTATTCTTAAATTAATTAAACTCTATTTAAATTTAGTAACAATAAGTTCTTATTCAAAAAATTAGGTAACTTATTCACATAAAAATCAATCTAAAATAATGCTTATGTGACTTTCCCAATCATTACTCTTAATGCAACACTGAAGCATTCAGCATAAATGTATAGCAATATTATGCTTTTGAAAAAGAGTGTGGGCTTATGATATCGTTAAAAATTAACTATGTAAGACCTTCTCTTAAGATATCATTTAACTATTTTAAAAAATGGTATCTCAAAATCGTGCACAAAAAACACAACGAAGACTTTGGATTGAAGAGGTTTTAGCAAAGACTGCCCCCTGAAATCCAATTAGTGCATCAAGAATAAAGGTATAGCCATTAAAAATGTTAAGGAAAAGACATTTTTATTTCTATGTTCATTTTAAATTAAGGGGCCCGATACAAGTAATCTGTAAAATTTAGCAAAATAAAATAATTCCAAAATTAAACTAGTCCTAATCTTTAGATAAAAAATCCCAAAAGATTAGAAAAAAACGTAACTATGATAAAAATGATTAAATACTCTAAATTAAATTCACTATGAATCTGCCCTTCAGTAACCACAATAACTAATAAAAAATTAAGCAATAGATTCTTTCCATAAGTGCGGTAGTTTAGTGCAAACAGCGTCTGGTATCACCCCTTGTGAGATCAAATCCATAATAAATGTTTTAACTAAGTCATCCCAAATTCCAGGGGTATCTAAATGATGCAGCTCTGGAGAAACATGACAAATCTTATAACCACTCTTTTTTAAGGCATTAGTTTCTATGACAGGAAGCGGTCTACCTTCAAAACAATCAGCCCAAACCCACCCAATCTTTCTATTATGTTTTTGTAGATCAGATGCTAGAGCCAAGGCAGTTTTATAACTTTCGTATTCTGAGACTCTTACCGCAAACTCTTCAACTCCTTTCATAGCCCATTTTCTTATATATGGGAAAGACTCATCAAGAATAAAATAATTTGATAGTCCTTTGTTTTTTAAAATCTTCAATAATTCTTCCTCAAGTCCCTCTTCCTTTACATTCACCACTAAAAACTTATGATTAAAGCCCTCCAGCCAATCGTCTAAATTCTCACCGCCCTCAAGAAATGGGTCATGGATTACAATTAATTCTTTACCATGATTACGTATATCTATTTCACAACCAAATTCAGTGGGAACAGCTCTTAGCACCCCTAGGTTGTTACATCGATGCTCAATTATTAACATCACGTGCTTTCAGTTTATCTCTTCGAAGCTTGAGGATATATGAAATAGTTCGGAAGATTATTTTTATGCGGGTTTTGATATCGGCACCTCCACCTTTAGCCTCACCATAGAGGCGATTAGAGAAAATAACTGGCACAGATACTATTTTTAAGCCATGAAGTCTCGCTGTATAAAGTAAAAATAAATCAATTGAAAAGTCAGTGGGTGCATGATTTCTGATATGTTTTTCATAAAAATTACGGCTAAATAGCTTAGGTTGAGCATTGATATCCTTTAGAAATACACCGAGAGCAAGCGAGGCAAAAATTTGCATCCCAAATGTAAGCATATAGTCAAGTGGGTCTCGACCTTTCCGCTCACCCTTTGCAACAATATCATCCATTAAGCCTGGGCTAAATTTTTTTAAAGCTGCACATGCATCAGAGGGATCTGTTTGCATATCTGCATGCGTCCACCCTAAAATTTCTCCCGAAGCGACCTCAAGGCCCTTCAAAATGCCATATCCATATCCTCGATTCACTTCGACGCGTATTGACCTAATGGAGGGATATAAAGGCATAAGTTTTTTTAAAACATTTTGCGTAGCGTCAATTGATCCGTTATCTACCAATATAACTTCAATTCCACCAGCCACAAGCTGATTAGAAATTCGTTCAAATAAATAAGGTAAATTTTGTGACTCGTTGTAACAAGGAATTACTATAGACAAATTAATCATTTGCAATCATGCATTTAATGTGCTCAAAACGCTCACCCAAGACCTTATGTGCATGCATTTTTGAAATATAGCCCGCCACATTTTCGAGGGTTGCCCAATGAGTCACCAAATCTGAAGGTTTAATGCCTCCTTTCATCAACTCTAACGCCGTCTGCCAATCGTCCCCCTCGAATGATTTGTATGAGGAATTCCATGTACCTGAGATGTGGAGCTCTTTTCGTAGTATCGAGCTCACCGATTTTTTCGGGATTAACAAATCTCCTGTAATGTTTCCCATCCAAACAACTTTCCCAGAGTGTCTTGCAATTTCTATGGATTGCGTAAAGTTTTCGGGTGCCCCGCTTATTTCTAATACGTAGTCAAAAAGGACAGGTGTCTGATTGATATAATCAGCCCAGTCCTCAGCCTCACCGATAGTCACTGTAAGGCCCCCGACTTTTCTTGCTATTTCAAGCTTAAAAACATTTCTATCAAAAACGGTTATTTCAAGTTTTGGGTGTAGATGGCGCAATATCTGCACAGCCAACAACCCCAAAAACCCCGCCCCAATAATTCCTACTTTCTGAGCATTATTAATTGTGGATAAATTGCCAAGAAATCCTATGCTCCTTAAAGCATGCAAAACAACAGAAACGGGCTCAGTTAGCGCAGCATCTTTCAGCGACACACCATCGGGAATTGGCAGAATATTCCATTTCTTTACGTTAAGATATTCAGAGTAACCGCCGTCGGATCTAGATCCATAGTAATCATACTTATGGCATTGAGCAAAGCTATCAGTCATGCATGAGGGGCACTGAAAACATGGCTTCAGAGGGAAGATTGTAACTCTTTGCCCCACCCTTAAATCTCGAGATGATTCTCCAAGCTCTACAATTTCTCCTGCTAACTCATGCCCCATGACTAATGGATAGTAATAAGCACCGCCCTCGAAGCTTCGAAATATATCGGAAGAGCATACTCCCGCATAAGCAATTCGAACAGTGCACTCATCTTTTTGCAATAATGGAATTTGGCGATTCTCAAGAATGATTTCTCTATTCGCTTTTAATACAGCTACCCTCATCGGAATCCTTTATTTTAAAGATATATTTTTGGCTAATTATATAATTCAAGAAAAGTGTCACAGTTATTGCTGGGAACTGTGACAATCTGGTAGGGACTAAAAAATACTCAACCACAACAAACTGAATGGAGCTACTTAAAACTAAACAGCCAAATTGCAGAAACAGATATGCAGATAAACCTGGAAAAATTCTAATTGAGTTCTTGAATGTAAATTTACGATTAAGAAAGAATCCCGATACCGCCCCAGATAAAAATCCGCACACTCCAGCGTAGAGATAATTTAACCCCATGTAGCTAATTAAGCACAAAAATACACTGTAGTTTATAAATGTATTAAGCACCCCAATACAACAAAAAATTAAAAAAGGGGGGGATGGTTTAAACACTCTAAGACCCATTAAATCCTTTGATTAATTTAAAAATTTTTTTCTACAAAAATATTCTTCCCAATAGAAAAAAACATCCAACTCGAATGGGTCACCAAATGATATCCATTGATCTATGTCAAAGATAATAATCCGCTTACCTTTTTCTAGCAGAAGATTCATGCTATTAGCAACGTAATGTTCACCATTTACATTTAAGTTGATATGTATTGCCTTTTCAACTGCAAAAATAAAGTCAGACGCCCTCCTAAACCAAAATGTTCCGACCACTAAAGGATCTTTCCCTGGACTTTCGCTTATTTTTTTCTTTTCAACAATTCTTTTAACATCTACACCCTCATTGTCTGTTAAACAATATGCAAATGCGTTTGGATCTTTTGTTAAGCATGCGCCCAATCGAGTTGTCCAAATTACTGCATCTATCGAAGAATCGTCTAAGATTCTTTGCCATTCAACATTGTTGTATATAGTTTTATAGTCACACGATGCTATAAGCAACATATCATCAGGTAAAAGATCATTTTTGGCAAGCAAGCAAGTTGCAGCCTGCCCACTTGTTTCATGATCTACCGGAATCACAACGGGATTATTTGGAAAGTTGTTAATCAAAGCATCTTCGATGGGATGCTTATCAAGATCATCTTTTCGTGGTAGAAAAATCCACTTGTCAGCTTCAGGTAAAGAGTTGCAAGAGACAACCACCATAGGCTTAGAATCAATAGAAATTAATGGCTTACTTACTCGGTAGGAGGCACTTTTAAATCGAGACCCTTTGCCTGCCATTGGTATCAAATTTACGCTTCTCAATAATTTTTCTTTTGCAATTTTTCCATTCTTTCGGAATGCGTTTACTCTGAAATAATGGGCCCAAAAAAGATATTGCTCTAAATCTTCTGGAGTGCCCCAGCATATGAATTTTTTTACCTCGGTCACTTTGATTGGAAGCCCATCCGCTATCAATAGATTAGCCAAAAGACTAACATAACCCTCTTGTAACCCTTGATAACCATCAACACTTAACTTGTTTGCGTACCCAGTAAATAGATGCCAATTTGCAAAATAATAAATACCAGCAGATGCAAACTCTTCATGTCTTTCACTAGTAAAGCTTTTCTTCTCACGAAGTTCTATCAGATTATTGTTTTCATCAACCCTCATATATGCGTAAAAAGTATCCCCAAATGATGCTGGATGAAAACCTTTAAATGCTGGTATTGCAGCTGAATACCCAGCAACCTCCCTTTTAAAGCGGCGGTAATCCCATTCGACATTAAAATCACAATAGGTAACAATAACTGGCTCAGAATCTGGAATGCAATCTACTTGAAGGGCCGTAAAAATTGGTCCTTTTTCATGCACAGGAATTACTTTAACGCTATTTGTCGGAGTCAACCCCCTCAACCATTGAACAATTCCTGGTTTTTGATGCACCTGCTCTTCGTTTAAAACGAAATGAAAGTGATCACGTTCATCGAACATACCTATGACATGCTCGAGCATTGTTTTTTCTTCAATTGTAATCAGGAATTTGGGTACGGAGTAACCGGCCGCCTTAAATCTCCGAGAATGGCCAGCTAGAGTTATTACTATATGCATAAAAAAAATTATTCATGTACATAGGGGCGCCAAAACTCTACTGACTCTTTTAATGCACTTGGGGCACTACGGTCAGCCGGCTCCCTCTCTCGAAAGCTAAGCTCAAAAACAAGCTCTGCGTCTGTAACTCCCTGCTCAGCCAGTACTGCCAGAACCTGCGTAGGTTGTATTCTACCTTGAGCATTGTACTCAGCTGTAAACGGCCAATGACCTCCTTTATTTTGAGAGCTTTGCTTGATATGAATAATCGGTGAGTCAACTGCAAATGCCCTCAGCCATGAATATGGATCAGTATCATCAGGGTTTGGTGATGCCAAATCACCATGGTCAACATCTAGGCAAATTTTAAATGGTAGCGGAGCATCTTTGTTAACGTCATTCTGCAACCTGCGACACTCAGCCAATGTCTCTCCCTGTTCTCGAGATATTGACATTGGCTCCCAGAGAATTTGCTTAATGCCTTGCTTTTTTGCATAGACCGCGACCTCGTGCCAACCCGATATATTTTGCATTCTGCGCTCATTGCGACGACTCATATTACGGTCATCAAGCATTGTAAAAATCCCAAAGTGACTCCCCATTACGCTCGCTTCAAGTGCAACCGTTAAATCAGCAAAACGTTTAAACCATTCAACCCAGTAGGCCCTAATTTCAGGGTCTGGATGGGCTAAATGGTTAACACGCGTAAATGCTCCAGTAAAAGAAGAGCTAATAATCAAACCGTTTTCGTTACATGCCTTGCGTATTCTGTCAACCTGTTTATCTATGATCTTCTGGGGTAAAGAAACATTAAGAAGATCAGCGGTAAATTGAACATAGGTTGCACCCGCCTCACGCACTATTCGGGCCCACTCTTCTGGCTCCGCATATCGATTTACCGCAAATCCTGTATTAATTCCTAATCGTAAGGCCAATTTTATCTCCTTGCTTTCATTCCAATGTCAATTGAATGGCGTATTTCATTTGCCATATCTATAATCCCTTTATCCTTACGAAACAGGCCGCTTGAACCTAAAACTAAGTTGTCAGCACCAGCTGCAACCATGTCAGGAACTGTGTCAGGATTTACATTTCCATCAACTGAAATGCGCACATTATTGAGGGATGCATCACTTAATAAAACGCGCAATTTTTCAACTTTGCGTAAAACTTGCGGGACTAAGGGCTGCCCCATATATCCTGGGTTTACTGTCATTAAAAGCACAAGGTCTACATCTTCAATAATATATTCAAGAGCATCCAAAGAAGTTCCAGGTGAAAGAGCGACCCCGACGCGAGCACCCAACTGACGAATGCGCACTAAATCACGATGAAGATTTCGTGCGCACTCCAAGTGAATCGTAAAAAAATCTTCCGGCCCAAATTTAAATGCATTAAAGATTCTATTTGGTTCATCCACCATTAAATGATAATCAGATCGCAATGAGGTATTCTCGCGGATTTTATTAATAATAGAAGAGCCCATAGTGAAATCGGGTGCAAAATTTCCGTCAATAATGTCATAATGCAAATAATCGATTCCAGCTGATTCAATATCCCTCAGTTGCTTTTCCGCATTCAACCAATCAATACACATCAGTGAAGCAGATAGCTCTATATTTTTATACATAATATTAAATGGGATTTATAAATCTTTAACTTCGTAATGTGGCTTCACAATTACCTTGATTGCCTCCCCTGAGGAAGCAATCTCATATGCCTTTTCAATAGCAGAAAGAGGAAACTTATGAGTAATGAGACGCTCAATGGGCAATACGCCTTTTTCAATTAACTCTACAGCCTTGGCATGCTGATCAGGAGTGGATCCGTGTGATCCAGTAATATAAGCCTCACGGTAGTGAATAAAATTAGAATTTAATGCAATCGACGGAGCCCCCCCGGGCAGCCCCCCAAACAGATTAACCACCCCACGCTTTGCCACCATCGCAATAGCTTGCTCATGAGTTTTAATGTCTGGACAAGCAGTAAAAATCATTTCCGCGCCAGAGCCGGCGGTCATCTCCAGAACAGCATCTACCACATCTAGCCTATTGGGGTTTAATACGTGTGTTGCAGCTCCCATTTGCAAGGCCTTCTCAAGACGCTTCTGATTTGGATCAATTAAGATTACCAAAGGGGCCTTATAAGCAAAAAGTCCTAGCATACCAAGCATCATTCCAATAGGGCCAGCTCCAAATATCACAACTGTACGCCCATCCTGCATTAACCCTCTTTCATAGCCATTTAGGCAACACGCAAGCGGCTCCGCTAATGCAGCGCAATCAAAATCTGTCTCGGGCTTGAGTTTTCTGACTGGGCCGAGATTTAAGGTTAGTTCATTTAGCACCAAATATTCCGAAAAACCGCCTGCAAATTGATGTCCTATGGCATAGTTAATGTCACAACAATTAGGCCTCCCAGATTTACAGTGAACACATTTACCGCAAGGAACATCCGCTCCAACAGAAACACGGTCGCCTACCTTCCAATTTTTAACGTCTTCAGCAACAGCGCTAATAACTCCAGAAATTTCATGGCCAACAATTTGTCCAGATTCTACCCGCGCGTTACCGTGTTTCAAGATTCTCAAATCAGAGCCACAAATTGCGCATGACTCAACTTTGAGCATTGCCTCGCCAGACCTTAAGTCTGGCAAAGAACTCTTCTCCAATTGCAAACTACCTAGGCCACGCCATACAGCTGATGTTCTTAATGATTTCATTTTATGTCCATCTATTCTTTAAACGTTAACGAGCCTCTCCAAGTATTTGATTCCTGACATAAGGTTATACAAACACAGCATTGTAAGTAAGGGGAATAGATAAAATGCACTATACCTTACAAAAAAATTATGCAAACCAGCTCTTAATGCCTTTGAAAATTGCGAACTTTCTGTACCAAAAGCTGGCAGTGAAATTGATTGTGATGCATAGTAAATAACAGGTAAATAATAGTATGTATGAGCAAAAAATTGTGCTACGCGATTCTGTGAAATCTGCAAATTTAGTGGAACTAATTCAGTTAATGCAACTGTTAACATTATAACTTCTGCAAGCATTAGAATATAGACATGTCTAAAGCGATATAAAAGATCATAAGGATCAATGCGTTGCACCAAAAAAAGCAAACCCATGAGAATTAAAGGGGTAACCAGATAAAAGCTTATATAGTAAACCCCTATAGCGGATGAAATATCTGATGGAGTGTTAAAACTAACTAAAAATAAAGCAGGTGTGATGATGATGCCAGCTAGTATTAACTGAAAAATACTCTTTAAAAGAACTAACTTTAGAGGTATCTTTTTGCGGATTAACTTAAGCGGAAAATAAATAAACCAAAAGGGTAAGGCAAATACAATATCTATAGCATTAATGTAAATGATTAGCGAAAACAATATAGTTAAAACCGAAAGGTTTCGACTTGTCATCATCCCACCCGTGCTTCGAGTAGCAAGATAAAAAATTCCTAAAAAATATAACGTAGAAAATGATGGGATAGGGAAAAATAAAATTTCCGGCAAATAATCTGAGCCTAGTTTAGACCATTCACCCGTAAAAAAATGAAATAAAAAATTTCGAAAGGGATAATCAGCAATTACTGAAACAGCAAGGAAAGCGAGGGTAACTGCCCATAAAAGGGAAACATGGCGAGAGTATATAAATATTAATAAAGCAAATACAGCCGTGGGAAATAAGAATTGGCCGATTAAAATCAAACCATAAACACCCATCAGCGAGTTAATTTGCGCAGAAATCCAACTACTTATATAAGGGAAGAAAAAGAAACTATGGTGAAAAATGCCCAAATTACTGCAACAATCTTTAAATCCAAGCAGAAGTGGTAGTGGTCCCCAGAGAAAAATAAGGGACATATAAAATAAGATAATTGAATATGTTTTCAATTGATTCTTTTGAAACCACATGGATAATTTTTTTGTTTCTGACATTGGGTACATTTTTTTAAAATAATTAATTGTATATCTTCTTTTGTAATTTTGGCTAGACTACTTTTAAATTTTTAGGATTTTTAAAATAGTAAAGGCTTCCATTGCAACATTTTTTGATGTTCAAATGCAATTCAATAATCATTTCCATACACCTCTAAAGCTAAGCTTGCAAAGCTAATCAGGGACTAATTCTTTAATTACAGATTTTACCTAGATTACTTTTCTTACTTTACCTTCTTGATCACAGAAAAAAGAATTCCAATAAATGAATCTCCAAGAAAAACATTGATCCTTTGCGCGAAATTGTCAAGTAAATTAGGGTAGATAATGAGGAGCAGAGCAGAAGTAGATGGTTAAGAGCCTTGGATTAAATGCCAAACATATTTAACCATGCGGATTTAATCTGCTTTCCGGTGGCTTTGTTGGTGTTGATGTGTTCTATGTAGTTAGTGGATTCCTAATTAGTTTAATAATTCAGAGCAAAAAAATTAATTGACTGAACAATAACTTTTATCAATGAAAGGTCCACTTCCCCAAAAATTATTTAAGGAATTATAATTACTTATAACATCATTAAGGTTATTAAGAATAGTTATAAAAAAATCACAAATGGGTCCTATTACAAGAAGAAAAATAATGATACAAAATAAATAGTTAGAAATATTAAAAGCTTTAACAAAAGATTCCAAAAATATGCAGAAAGCAATATAAGATAACAAATAACCTGGAATTAAAAAACGACTGAATTCCCACTTGTAACCATTAAAAGAAATAAAAAAACAAATAATAAAACCAATGGAAAATAATAAAAAAGTAAAAAAACAAAATTTATAAAAATAATTGTTGTTTGCAGAAAAATTTAATTTACTTAAATTAAGATGAAAAACTACAAATACATAACCAATAAAAGGTACGGTTAAGACACGTATTGAATTAAAGAAAATAGACTCTAATATCCAAATTAAGTTTGATAACTTTAAACTGGGTTCTGATATCAAACTTTGGCCTTGCTTCAAAAGATCCATGTTACCAAAAACCCAACCCTCCGACATTGATCCATAGTAAAAAGGTATTCCAGGAATGATATTAAATCCATACCCAATTGATGAAGATTTTGAAAATAATGTTTGTAAAAAATTAAATACAAAATTTGTTTGTAAAAAACTAGGGGTAAGCATTCCACCTAAGAAAATTCCACAGAAACTAATTAATAATGTAAATAAATTAATTATCAATATTTTTTTAAGAAAAATTTTATTTTTATAACCAATTATAGATATTAGGAAGTTAATCACTAAAATAAATAAAATATTTTGTGGAGCTGATAGGAAATTTACTAATAGAACAATACCAAAAAGTATAAAATCTTTAACTTTCCAATCATTTATATAGTTATATAAATGATAAAAAATAAAAATAGAAAAAATACCGATTAAAGTGTCAGCATATCCATTAAGCAACAAGGGGCTGCCAGAATCAATAACGAGTATATGAGTTAGTGAAAGGGAACTTGTCCCTAAAAAAATTAGTAGCGAATAAGCTAATGACCTATAACAATCAAAAAATATTTTGAAAACTCCAAATACTAATATAAATAAAATAAATTGTGACCAAATTAAAAGAGTTGATAGGTATAAAAATGGTTTTGCGCCAAATAATAAAGTTAAAAATGATACATATAATGATTGTCCAGTATTTTGCCCCAATACAGGGATATAATTACATATAAATATAAAATTGCTAATCCAAGCATATTTAACAGAATGTAATGAGCCAATGTGACTTAAATTGTCATTAATATCATTATTAATTGGATGCCAATATAATGGTAATAATATCATCAATGAGCAAAAAGATAACACATAAATCCAAAAATTTTTTCTCAACTCTTTAGAAAATATAAGATTTATTCTATTATATTTTATGATAATAAAAATCATTATCATAATTGTTAAATATTTTGCGTATTTTAAATCAACGAAATAGCCAATTGTTCTAAATAAAAATATAATGCCGATTATTCCAAAAAAGAAACTAATGCATAAATTAATATCTTTTTTTTCTTTAAAATCTACATTAAAAAAAATTCTTAAGCCATTTCCAGCAAAAGTGGCAAACACCATAAAGACATTAACCAAGAAAAGGTATTTTATATTATCAAACATTTTTTTTATTATTTATAAAAATCGGTATCAAAGTTATAATAGGAAGAGTATATCTTATAAAGCTTGTGAATCCTGTAACTAAAAATGCAAAAACTCCCATTGTTACAATAATAGAAAAATTGAAATATGGTTTTTTAAATTTTACAATAGACCATATTTGAATTAATACTGATGATAATGCAATTGGCAATACCAAGATATTTGGCATAAATAAAATAAAGCCTCCGGAAATTAATAACAAAGGCCATATTATAAATCTTAAAATTGCCCCCGCAAAACCTTGATCCATAAAATTCGGTATATTGTCGAATTCTCTAAATTTCATATCAACTGTTTGTAGATTGAATAATCCATTAGTATAGTTTTGATATAGATAAATAAATATTACAGTCATTATGAGAATTATTATTTTAGTTCTCATTTTTTTAAAAATAAATGCTAGAAAATAAACTAAAGATGCAATTCTTAACAATATTATTAATATAAATGCAGGCAATTTGAATTTTAATGCTCCTACTGCCGCTAAAATATAAAGGAATATTATTAACGTATCCTTTAGGATGTGGATTGCCAAGTGCGCCCTATATGGATTTAGAATTATTAATATGATTAATAATATTTCAAATTTCGTATATTTTAAATTATTTCTAATATATTCATTATATATAATACTGTTCGTTGCTATATATAATATTGAATTTAGTAGAACTAAGCTTGTTATATTTGAATTGAGTAAATATACAATATAATAATATAAATTATTAGCTAAATTTTCGTAATTTAACCCATTGGCAATATTGACTGAATTTTCTATATAATATATTGAATCTGGATGGAAATCCCAATTTATACCAAAAGATGCTTCTAAATATGAAACTAAAATTAAAAGTAAAAGGGATAAGATGTAGATCACTTTTATTTTATTATTTTAATTTCTTTTAAATATGATAAACAAAAAGCAGATATTAATGAAATGGCTATAACGATTGAATACAATATTAGCGCGCTTCCATATATCGGTTTAGAATGTGATTCTATATTACTCAATTGATTAACATAACTTTTTTTTGAAAACTCTTCTATATTTTTTTTATTTATTATATATTCTTCATAAATTAAACTAAGATTTTTAAAATACGGCATCGTTAAATGGCTTATTATTTCATTATTTTTTTCAAATTTTTTAGTTAATTCATGAATATTTTTTTCAATTATTTGATTTTTTAAATAAAGGTCTTCTTTAGTTTTATTTGCCTTAGTCTTAATTATTTCATCTAATCTAATAACAACTTCTTTTAAACATTTTTTTGAATAATCAATATTATTATTGACATAATTTATCTTTATTGCCGAACTAATACCCCTTACTTCTGATATCTTTAATCTATTACTAAACTTCTCATATGAACTAACGTTACAATTTTTTTGTATTTCTTCTGTATAAAAAATTTGACTTCTGGCTTGCAAGATTAATATTTTAATTTCACTACTTGTTTCTTTTTCATTTTTTTGATTATCTAAGATTGGGTAATTGATTTGTAGGTGCGTCTCAGCCTCATATCTATTTTGAATTAGATAATGTGCAGTTATTGAGGAAAGAATTCCTATCAATCCAAAAACTAAAAATAGACTTCTATTTTTTTTAATGATCAATAAGTTTGTGTTAATTTTTTCTAAATAATTATCCATTTATGCTCCCGATATAATCAGCATTACAGCCATTCTAAGCGCAATACCATAAGTCACTTGTTTCAGTATTACTGCTTGGGGGCCATCAGCCACATCACTGGCAATTTCTACCTCACGGTTCATAGGTCCTGGGTGCATTACAATCGCATCAGGCTTGGCTAATTTGAGTCTTGCTTTGGTAAGGCCCCATTGTTTGAAGAATGCATCTCCTTCAGGCACTTGCCCTGCTTCCATGCGTTCTTTTTGGATTCTGAGCGTCATGACTACATCTGCATCTTTTATACCTTCTTCGATGTTGTTGAAGATCTTAACACCCATCATATTGAGGTCCTTAGGTAGCAAACTCTCTGGGCCAATGGCACGGATTTCTTTACAACCCAAGGTGGTCAGTGCATGGATGTTCGATTTAGCCACACGACTATGAACAATGTCTCCAATGATGGCTACCTTGATCTTGGTGAAGTCTTGTTTGTAATGACGCATGGTGTACATATCGAGTAAACCTTGCGTCGGGTGTTGATTAGTGCCGTCACCCGCATTGATCACGTGAACGTGTGGGGGCAAATGTTGCGCCACCTCTACTGCAGCACCTGTGGTTTTGTGTCTCACCACAAAAATATCGGCTTGCATAGCAACCAAGTTATCAATGGTGTCGAGCAAAGTTTCACCCTTGGCCGTTGATGATGTTTGGATATCTAGATTGATCACATCAGCAGATAAACGCTTGGCAGCTAATTCAAAGGTGGTTCTGGTACGGGTAGAGTTTTCAAAGAAGAGGTTAAAGACATTGATACCTCTTAATAAAGGCACTTTTTTAACCTCTCTATCTGAGTCACTAACAGCCACAAACTGTTTGGCAGTATCTAGGATATGAAGAATATGCTCTTTAGACAAACCCTCTAAAGTCAATAAATGGGTGAGTTCACCTTGGTCATTGAGCTGAAGTTGGCTTGGAGTTTTGATCATCTTGAATTAGTATTTTAATCTGATTTAAAGTGTTTTTGAAGCTTTGCTTTTAAATTGTTTATCAATCTTCCATAAATAAACATACTCAATTAACTTAGCTGACTTAACTTTGCTTAGTTTCAGTTGTAAATCCAAAGCGTCCATCTTCAGCCTGCTCTAAGACCAAAATCTGATCATCAGCCACCTTCACTTTAGCTCCCTTGAAAGTTGCATCAACTGGCAACTGTCTTCTGTGGCGATCAGCCAAAACGGCTAAATCAACTTTTGCTGGACGACCATAGTCAAATAACTCATTCAAAGCAGCGCGGAC
>JACCDN010106704.1_pt1 | contig 37607 bp, 41 predicted proteins | sample 7441691 | NCBI WGS metagenome assembly JACCDN01 (sample SAMN15323439, study PRJNA562643) | freshwater metagenome | isolation source: river surface water | place: USA:Blue River Watershed | collected 2017-08-16
ACGGCTGACCAAAAGTCAATGTGAACCAGCTTGAGCTTTACCTGCTTTACGGCAGGCAAGTTCTTGTTAGCTAGTCGTGCAATCTTTTCTCTCACTCTGCTGCTCCTTCGGGGGTGGTGTCGTCAGCTTCGGTTTCTGCTCCGTCAATAATCTCATTAGTTTCGAGATTGCGCTCAGTGTTTTTTGCGAGACCGATGATGTTGTCATCTTCTTCGAATCGAGCGAAGACTACGCCCATGGTGTCGCGACCCTTAGCCGGAACCTCGTTCACTGCTGAACGAACAACCTTGCCCGAAGCTAGAACCACGAGCACTTCGTCATCCTCGGCAACAATGATGGCACCAACCAGGTCGCCACGCTTTTCTTCAAGCTTGGCTACCTTGATTCCCAAACCGCCGCGGTTCTGGCCGCGGTATTGAGAAACATCGGTGCGCTTGGCATAGCCGCCCTCGGTCACCACAAACACAAATGATTCATCGGTGTCGTTGATCACACTGGCTGAGAGCAGGTGGTCGCCTTCTCTAAAGTTCATACCGATGTTTCCTGAGGTATCGCGGCCCATTGGGCGAAGTGACTCGTCACTTGCCGAGAAGCGAATCGACATACCCTTGCGAGATACCAAGAGCAGGTCGTCGGCCTCAGAAGCCAGCATCGCTGAAACAAGTTCATCGCCTTCGCGAAGTTTGATAGCGATGATGCCTCCGGTGCGGGCGGTGTCATAAGCCTCAAGTGAAGTCTTCTTGACTAGGCCCTCGCGGGTGGCAAGCACTAGATAAGGAGCTACCTCGTAGTTCTTGAGGTCAAGAACCTGAGCAACTTGCTCATCTGGCTGCAGGGCTAGCAAGTTTGCAACGTGCTGACCCTTGGTGTCGCGGCCACCCTCAAGAACTTCGTATGCCTTGGTGCGGTATACGCGGCCCTTGTTAGTGAAGAACAACAACCAGTGGTGAGTTGTAGTCACAAAGAAGTGCTCAACGACGTCATCGGCACGTAGGTTTGCACCCTTAACGCCCTTGCCTCCACGGTGTTGTTGGCGGTAGTTGTCACTCTTAGTGCGCTTGATGTAACCGCCACGAGTGAGCGAAATAACCATTTCTTCTTCAGGAATCAGGTCTTCGACTGAGACGTCACCGTCGAAGCCCATCATGATTTCGCTGCGTCGGTCGTCGCCGTGCTTGGCAACGACTTCATCAAGCTCTTCGCTGATGATCGCGCGCTGGCGAACTGGGTCGGCGATGATGGCCTTGTAGTCAACAATCAGTGCTTCTAGTTCTGCAGCTTCGTCAATAATCTTCTGGCGCTCAAGTGCTGCAAGCTGGCGCAACTGCATGTTCAGAATTGCACGGGCCTGCAGTTCGTCGATGGTCAAGAGTTCCATCAGGCCATCGCGGGCCTCATCAACGTTTGCACTCTTGCGAATCAAGGCAATCACGGCGTCTAGAGCATCCAGAGCCTTTAGGTATCCGCGAAGAATGTGGGCGCGTTCTTCTGCCTTGCGAAGTCTGAACTGGGTGCGACGAACAATAACTTCAACCTGGTGAGTAACCCAGTTGCTAATGAAGCCATCCAAGCTCAAAGTGCGAGGAACGCCGTCAACCAAAGCCAACATGTTGGCGCTGAAGTTTTCTTGGAGCGGGGTCAGCTTATAAAGGTTGTTCAGAACAACGCGAGCAACTGCGTCTTTCTTAAGAACAATCACCAAACGCTGACCGGTTCGACCCGAGGTTTCGTCACGGATGTCGGCGATGCCGCTCAAGCGACCTTCTTTGACCAAACCAGCGATTTTCTCAGCGAGGTTGTCAGGGTTCACCTGGTATGGAAGTTCAGTAACTACCAAGCAGGTGCGGCCGTGAAGTTCTTCAACGTTGATGATCGCGCGCATGGTGATTGAACCACGGCCGGTGCGATATGCGTCTTCGATGCCCTTGCGGCCAAGAATCTGTGCTCCGGTTGGAAAGTCTGGGCCCTTGATTCGCTCAATAAGTGCTTCAAGTAACTCTTCTTGGCTTGCTTCGGGGTTCTTCAGGAACCACTGAGCGCCATCGGCAACCTCACGAAGGTTGTGAGGGGGAATGTTGGTGGCCATACCAACCGCGATACCGATCGAACCGTTGATAAGCAGGTTTGGAATTCGGCTCGGAAGAACGGTTGGTTCTTGAGTGCGGCCGTCGTAGTTATCTTGGAAATCAACGGTTTCTTCGTCGATATCGCGAACCATCTCCATTGCCAACTGAGCCATGCGGCACTCGGTGTAACGAGGAGCAGCAGCTGGGTCGTTACCAGGAGAACCGAAGTTTCCCTGACCTGAGATCAGTGGGTAGCGCAGGTTCCAATCCTGGGTCAGACGCACCATGGTGTCATAAATTGCGCTGTCACCGTGAGGGTGGAACTGACCCATTACGTCACCGACAACTCGGGAACACTTTGAGAACTGTTTGTCTGGTCGGTAACCGCCGTCAAACATCGCATAAATCACGCGACGGTGAACTGGCTTTAGGCCGTCACGAACGTCTGGCAGTGCGCGACCGACAATAACGCTCATCGCGTAGTCGAGGTAGCTTCGCTGCATTTCGACCTGAAGGCCGACCTGCTCTACGTTGTCTCTAAGTGCTGGCACGTTGGTAGTTTCTTCAGCCATGATTTCTCTTCTCTAAATCTCTCGGTCGTCTTCTTCCTAGATGTCTAGGAATCGGACATCCTTTGCGTTCTGCTGAATAAAGGTGCGGCGTGCATCCACGTCTTCGCCCATCAGCGTGCTGAATACTTCGTCGGCAAGCGCTGCGTCTTCAAGAGTTACCTGAAGAAGCGTGCGCTTTTGAGGATCCATGGTGGTGTCCCAAAGTTCGTCGTAGTCCATCTCACCCAGACCCTTGTAGCGCTGGATTGAATTCTCTTTAGGAATACGCTTTCCGGCTGCGGCACCATCGGCCAGAGCCTTGTCGCGCTCTGCGTCTGAATAAACGTATTGGTGCTCTGAGTTCGACCACTTGATCTTGAACAGTGGTGGCTGTGCAAGGTAGACGTATCCGTGCTCAATAAGCGGGCGCATGTAGCGGAACAACAAGGTCAGAATCAGGGTGCGAATGTGCAGACCGTCAACATCGGCGTCGGCCATCAAAATGCACTTGTGATAGCGGGCTTTGCTCACATCAAACTCTTCGCCGATTCCGGTACCGAATGCTGTGATGATTGCCTGAACCTCAGCGTTGCCAAGAGCTCGGTCTAGGCGAGCCTTCTCGACGTTCAAAACCTTTCCGCGAAGCGGAAGAATTGCCTGAGTTTCAGGGTTGCGGCCTCGAACGGCAGAACCACCCGCTGAGTCACCCTCAACCAGGTAAATTTCTGAAAGCTCTGGCTTGCGGCTTGAGCAGTCGCGAAGCTTGCCAGGCATGCCGCCTGACTCAAGCAAGCCCTTGCGTCGAGTTGCTTCACGTGCCTTGCGGGCAGCGTGACGAGCAGTGGCGGCCTGAATGGCCTTGCGAATAATGTCTTTGGCAACGTTTGGGTTGCGGCCGAGCCAGTCGCCCAGCTCTTCGTTAACCACGCGCTGAACAAATGCCTTGGCCTCGGTGTTACCCAGCTTGGTCTTGGTCTGACCCTCGAACTGAGGTTCTGAAAGCTTGACCGAAATCACACAGGTTAGGCCTTCGCGGCAGTCATCACCCGAGAGATTTTCATCCTTCTCTTTGAGAAGGTTCTTTTCGCGAGCGTATTTATTCAACAGTGAAGTCAATGCCGCTCTAAAACCCTCTTCGTGGGTTCCACCCTCATGAGTGTTGATGGTGTTTGCGTAGGTGTGAACGCTTTCGTTGTAGGCGTTGGTCCACTGCATGGCAATTTCAACCGAAAGGTTTTTCTCTTTGGTCTCTGACTCAAAAGAGATGATCTCTTCGTTCACGATTTCGTTCTTCTTTGAAACGTTGAGGTACTCAACGTAATCGCGAAGGCCGTTCTCGTAGTGATAGGTGTCGGTGCGGCCGGTTCGCTCGTCTTCAAGCGAAATGCGCAAACCCTTGTTCAAGAAACACATTTGCTGAAAACGCTGACGCAAAGTTTCGTAGTCGTATTCAACAGTCTCGAAAATTTCTGGGCTAGCCAAGAATTCAATGGTGGTGCCGGTGTAGTCAGCTGGTTCGCCCTTTTCGAGCGGGGCGTCAGGAACACCAATCTGATAGCTCTGGTTCCACAGGTAACCCTCTCGAGCAACCTGCACCTTCAACTTGGTTGAAAGAGCGTTAACCACGGATGCACCAACACCGTGAAGGCCACCCGAAACGGCATAACCGCCACCGCCGAACTTTCCTCCGGCGTGAAGAATGGTCAAAACCACCTGAACGGTTGAGATTCCCTCGGTTGGGTGAACAGAAACTGGAATGCCTCGGCCGTTGTCAACACAGCGGATCCAGCCATCTTTGGTGATGGTCACTTTGATGCTGTCGCAATAACCTGCCAGAGCCTCATCAACTGAGTTGTCGACGATCTCATAAACCAGGTGGTGCAAACCACGTGGACCGGTAGAACCGATATACATTCCGGGACGTTTGCGAACCGCCTCTAGGCCCTCGAGGACCTGGATATTTCCGGCGTCGTAAGTGTTATCTGTCATTATCGGTTTTGCTCCTTATTCACGTGGTTAGGCCCAAGGAAAAGCGGCGTTAAAACCGGCTGATATTCGGGGTAACTAACTACCTCAAATTCTACCTTTTTGGGGTGACAAAACCCCTGATTTGTGAACTGTGTCGAATGGCAAAAATCCGCGTCGTGACGCGGATTTTGGGTACATCAAAGAAGGTTTATCCGTAGGTGTCGCGAGGTCCTCGGCCAGGTATCGATCTTGGGCCTTTTTTCCAGCTTGGAGCATCTGGTCCGAGCAGCTTTAAAGCATCGATTTTCAGGCTCGGATACCCCTCGTTTATCTTCTCTAGAATCTGAATCTGCATCAGTCTCAACTGAGTCGCCCAAGCCGTTGATTTGCATCGAACCGTGAGGGTTGAATTCACCAGAGTTTCAGGGTGTGAGTTCGCCGCATTGGTCTCACCGACAATCTGAGACCAATTTGAAAACAGTTCAGCCTCGGCCAGTTGGTTTTCCCATCTGAATGACTTCAACAAGCCGTCTAAACTATCGCCAGCCTTGATCGGGTCGCGACCCTTACCAAACGGAACCGAATTGGTTTGCTTGGCTTTTTCGGCAATTCGCTTTGCCTCGCGGGTCAACCGGCCCGTAACTGCCTCGCGCATCTGCCAATAAAACTCTTGGGCGAAGTCTCGCTTATCCATTGGTCACCTCACCCGCTGCAACTTTAAAAACAGTGGCAATGAGTTGTTGCGGCACATCCTCGGCAACAGCAGCGGTGATCAACACCTGCTCATTATTAGCAACCATGGCTGCCAAACGCTCGCGCCGCCCGGCATCGAGTTCGGCGAACACGTCATCCAAGATCAAAATTGGGTCACCCGAGCGGGTTTCGGCCCTGAGAAGTGCAATTGATGCCAATCGCAGCGCGAGCGCATAAGACCAAGATTCGCCGTGGCTCGCATACCCCTTTGCCGGGAGAGAGCCCAACATCAATACCAAGTCATCTCGATGCGGGCCAACCAGGGTTATTCCGCGCTCAAGCTCTTTGGGCCTAACCAAGCTCAATTTGCTGCGATAAAGCTCTTCGATTTCTTGACGATCTGTGATGGTGATGAATTCTAGATTTTCAGCATCTTCGTCACTCTGCACAATCGCCGAGCCAAGCAAACTCGAACGGACCAAAATCTTCGGCTCATTATTTGCAATTGCAATCGATTGATAGGCCTCAAATAGGTGCGGACGCAGGCGTTCAACCAAATCAAGCCTCGCAGCGATGATTTCTGATCCATAACCGATCAGTGATTGGTCCCAGGCATCTAGGGTGCTGAGTGCTGAACCTTTGGCGCCTGTTTGTCTAGCTGTCTTCAACAGGGTGTTTCGCTGTTTGAGCACACGTTCGTAATCTGAATAAACTCCGGCAAACCTCGGCCAGACCTGAACCACCAATTCGTCAATGAATGCTCTTCGGTTACTAGGGTCGCGTTTCACGATGTCTAGATCTTCAGGGGCAAAAGTAACCGAATTCACATAACCAAGGATGTCTCTTACTCGCGCGGCCGGTGATTTGTTGACCCTGGCCTTATTCGGGGTGCTGCGGTTGAGTTCGAGCTCAATCAGCATGTCTCGATCATCGAAACTAGCTAAGGCTCTTATTACAGCCTGAGGCTGTTCTTGCCTAATCATCGGAACATAACCGGCAACGCGGTGGCTGCTGAGTGTGGATAAGTAGCGGATTGCCTCAACGAGGTTGGTTTTGCCTTGGCCATTAGGGCCAACCAGCAGATTTACGCCAGGCTTTAGCTCTACCTCGGCGGTTTCATAGTTACGAAAATGGGCGAGCGACAGATGCTTTATGTACATCCGTGCCCGCCCTTTTCGTTAACTTATTTATGCCTAGCTAGTTGATTTAGCGAACCAAAAGATTTGGCTGCAGCAAGTAGCGATAGCTGTCTGACTCAGTCTTCTCTTTTGAACCGTGGCTAGAGATAAGAACTGGTCCTGGCTTGTTTGGGTTGTCGTTATTGGTGAAAGCGATTTTCACAAATTCGCTGTGAACACCACCTAGACCGTCGATCAAGAACTGTGGCTTTAGTGAAACAACGATTTCTTTGCCTGAAAGCTCAGAGTTGATGCTTTCAGATGCCTGAGCAGTTTCGTTTCCGGTGGCTTCAAGAGAAACCGATCCTTCTTCAAAGCTGTAACGAAGTGGGCTTTCGCGCTCTAGAACTAGAGAAACGCGCTTGGTTGAATCAATTAGTTCTTGAGTGGTTACTACGGCGTAGTTTTCGATGTCACTTGGGAACAAGCTCTTAACCGGAGGAAAGTTACCCTTCAGCAAGAGCGAGGTAACTGATCGGTTGTTGGCCTTGAATGCAATCATTTCGCGGTCATCGCTCTTTGCGATAGCAATTGAAATCTCACCCTGATTACCAAAAGTCTTGGCTACTTCTTGAAGTGTGCGAGCCGGAACCAAAGCTACGGCACCGATTGCATCTTTGCTTGCTGACCAGGCAGCTTCACGAAGAGCAACTCGGTAGCGGTCGGTGGCTACAAATGAAAGTGATTTTTCGCCAGCTTCAATTTGAACACCGGTAAGAACAGGGGTTACGTCATCTTTAGAAGCCGCAACTGCTACCTGTTGAACAGCGTGGGCAAATGCTTCACCGGTGATAGTTCCAGAAATTGCTGGAATCTCAGGAAGAGTTGGGTATTCCTCAACTGGCATGGTCAAAAGTGAGAACTTGGTTGATCCACAAGAAACGGTGACTTTTGAGCCATCGGTCTCGAATTCAACCGGTGCATTAGGCAGCTTGCTGGCAATTTCTGAGAGCAGTCGACCTGAAACCAAAACTCTGCCAGATGACTCTACTTTTGCAACGATCTCAGCCTGGGCAGAAACTTCGTAGTCGAAGACTGATAGGCGAAGAGCATTGGCATCAGCTTCAATCAAAATTCCACCAAGAATTGGCAAAGTTGTGCGCTGTGGCAATAGACGAACAGCGAATGAAACTGCCTCGCTTAGGACATCCTTGTTTACTTGGAACTTCAAGACTTTTCCCCGAATCTGCGCAGGTAGTTGCGCATTGGTTTCTAGGGCTTAATCTTGGCACAGATTGGCTTGAAAATGAGTTGTTTTCAGGGATGCGCCTTAGATTCAGAAAACCCAAAGAGTTATCGATTTATTTAAATCTTTAAATATTTAAAACAACACTATTAACCCCTGTGGAAAATGTGGATAAGTATGTTAATAGCTTTATATTCAACGGAACCACATCGATGTAAGTTGTTTATACACCTGTGGAATATCCTGTGGATAACTATCTGGCCTGTGAGTAGTAATTTTTCTGGTCACAAGCTATTTAGCTGTATTTCACTGATATCCGAGAGTTATCAACAGTTATCCACATATATGTTCATATGTTTATTTTTCAACAATATGTAGAAAAACCACCATTGCTGGTGGTCTAGGCGTTATTTTCAGGTTGCACGTGAAACTTGTCAGTATAAATATTCGGCTTTTAGCCGCGAGATCCAGCCTTGATTCTTGAGATGATTTCGGTGACCTGGTTATAGACATAGCGACGTTCACTCATAAATTCAGCAATCTTGCGCTGTGCATACATCACTGTGGTGTGATCTCTTCCGCCAAACAGCTGGCCAATCTTAGGTAGTGAAAGGTTGGTCTGTTCGCGGCAGATATACATTGCAATCTGGCGAGCAAGAGCAATAGCAGCAATACGAGATGAGCCATAAAGGTCATCCGGGGTGATTTTGTAATAGGTAGCCACGGCGTTGATGATTTCAATCGGTGCAATCACTTGATCAGAGCCAACCGGAACGATGTCTTTCAAAACTGTTTGAACCAACTGCATGTCAACCTTTTGGCGGTTTAATGCTGCGAAGGCGTTTACACGGATGAGTGTGCCCTCGAGTTCGCGGATGTTTGAAGAAACGCGAGCTGCCATGTACTCAAGAATTTCATCGTCAACGCGCAGTTTGTCGTTTTCAGCCTTCTTGCGAAGGATGGCGATGCGAGTTTCTAGCTCAGGCGCCTGAATGTCGGTCATTAGACCCCACTCAAAACGAGACAGCATGCGATCTTCGAAGCCGGTCATCTGCTTTGGTGGCAGGTCACTTGTGATTACAACCTGTTTGTTGTGATCGTGAAGAGTGTTGAAAGTGTGGAAGAACGCTTCTTGGGTCTGGTCTTTACCCTGGAGGAACTGGATGTCGTCAATCAGCAGAACATCAATGTCTCGGTATTCAGCCTGGAAGGCACTGGTGCGGTTGTTCTGAATTGCGTTGATGAAGTCGTTGGTGAATTCTTCGCTTGACACATAGCGAACCTTGATTCTTGGATACAGGTTCAGCGCATAGTGGCCGATTGCATGAAGCAGGTGGGTTTTACCCAGACCAGAATCGCCATAGATAAAGAGCGGGTTATAGGCCTTGGCTGGAACTTCAGCTACTGCAAAAGCTGCAGCGTGGGCAAAGCGGTTTGATCCACCGGTTACGAAACTGTCGAAGGTGTACTTCGGGTTCAGACGAGAGTCTTGGGATCCAGGGGTTGATGCACCGGCAGAAACAGACTCATTGAATACCACCGGTGAGCCAAGTGGATTCATGGCCTGTGGGCGACTGATTTCTGGAACCGCAGCTACTGCAGGTTCAAATGCTGCTTCGATGTCAGGGTTGACCACTGCTGCAAAGTTTGTTGGGCCGCCAAAGTCGGCATTAGTTGCCAAAGCATCAAGGATGTAAGGACGCATGCGAAGGTGAACCATTTCGCGTGTTAGTTCGTTTGGAACCTCGATGTACAGGGTTTCACCCAAAACACCCTTCGGCTCAACCAAATTCAAGAAGCCGAGCATTTGTGGAGTGATGCGATCGTCGCCGTTTAGCTTGTTAGTAAGTGAGTGCCATAGTCCGGCGACTGCTTCAGTATCTGGCATCCGGCACTCTCCTTCCCCTCGGCGCTTAACCAATAATTGACTACTCTATAGCCAGTTGTCCACAGGGTTATCCACCAAGTGAACATTGTGTGGATAACCACACTTTCTAGAAACACAACAGTTTGCTATTTCGATTACTGATTCAACTAAAACCGATGGCTTAAAAGCAAATTAAGACGGTGTGTCGAATCCAAGTTTTTTTCACAGTTTGTGAAATACTTTCGATTTTTTTCTGAAAACACGTTGAAAAACTTGACCACCCTTTATAGGTGGCGTAGGTTTAACAGGTTGCTCTGCAGTGGGAACGGCGGAGGCAGCTTCAGTTGGTTAGCCAACACGAGCGAATTTTGTTCCCAACCTCAAACTTGCAAGATCCAATAACGGAGAAGAATTCATGTCGAAGCGTACTTTCCAGCCGAACAACCGTCGTCGTGCAAAGACCCACGGTTTCCGTCTACGCATGCAGACCCGTGCCGGCCGCGCCATCTTGGCAGCTCGTCGTCGCAAGGGCCGCTCAGAGCTTTCTGCTTAGTCCGGGCTTACTGCCTAAACCGGTCTAAAGAACCCCAAAGGTCAACGCATGTTGGCACGCGAGAATCGCCTAATCAAGGCTGATGATTTTCGTTCGACTATGAAAACTGGTCGTAAAGCGGGTTCAGACCACCTAGTCATCTATCTGAAGCGGGATGAGGCAATGCCTCAGGCCCGCTTTGGCTTTGTTGTGGCAAAAACCGTGGGCGGCGCGGTCAAGCGAAACCTTGTAAAGCGTCGAATGCGCGAAATCGCTCGTGAATTACTCAAAGAGCTTGGCTCCGGGTTCACGATAGTGGTTCGGGCTCTCCCGGGTGCTGCAGAAGTTGACTGGGAACAGCTCAGAAACGAACTCAGATCCGCAGTTTTCACAGCGGTGAAGAAGGCACAAGCGTAGATGAGGCTTTTGCTAAGCATCTGGTTAGTGCCGAGAAATCTTGTTGTACTTTTCATCAAGTTTTATCGCAAAGCAATTTCTCCACTCTATGGAGATGTCTGTCGGTACTACCCGACTTGCTCGGCATATGGCTTGGGTCAATTTCAACAACGCGGCGTGATTGCTGGAGCAGTTCTAACTGCCCTTCGCATTCTGCGTTGCAACCCGTGGTCGCAAGGTGGCGTCGACGAGGTAAAACCCGGTTCAGGCTTTTTTCGGGTAACCGAAAACGGTTTCGTAGTTCCAAACCTTAAGAAGGGTAAGTAAATGCCAGATCTTTTATGGCCAATCAAGTGGGCAGTTGAGCTCATCCTGGTTGCTTTTCACACTCTATTCACCGCTATTGGCATGGAAGCGGCTCAGGGTATTACTTGGGTGCTTTCAATCATTGGTCTGACCGTGGTTGTTCGTGCGGCACTCATTCCAGTTTTTGTGAAGCAAATCAAGAGCCAGCGCAACATGATGGCTGCGCAGCCCGAGATTCAGAAGCTTCAGAAGAAGTACAAGGGCAAGACTGACCGCGATTCACGCGAGAAGATGGCCAAAGAGCAGATGGAGCTATATAAGCGCACCGGCTCGAACCCATTGAGCTCATGCTTGCCGTTGCTGATTCAGATGCCAATTTTCTCTGGTTTGTTCTTTGTTTTGAACGATGCTCAGAACTCGATTACTTCGGGCAAGGCTGGCGTGGGTCTGATGAACCTGGAGTTATCAAACCAGTTTGCCCAGTCAACACTGTTCGGTGCGCCTCTTAAAGACACCTTCCTGAGCAGTGAATTGCTTGAGGTCAAGATTCTTGCGGCTGTAATGATCATCGTGATGACTCTTTCTCAGTTCATTACACAGAAGCAAATTATGTCGAAGAACCAGAACCCAGACGTAATGAACTCGCAGTACATGCAGACTCAGAAGATCATGTTGATCCTGTTCCCGCTGATCTTTATGATTTCGGGCATTTCATTCCCTCTTGGCGTGATGTTCTATTGGTTGGCATCGAACTTCTGGACTATGGGTCAGCAGTACATCGTGATTCGAAACATGCCGACCCCGGGTTCAATTGCGCACAAGGCTCGTGAAGAGCGCCTCGCTAAGAAGGGCAAGCTCAACTTGCTAACCAAGAACGAGGTTGTTGAAGTTGTTGAAGAAGAAAAGCCTCGTCAGCGCACTCAGCCGGTAGGTAAAACCCGAGCTAAGAAGCCTGCAAACAAGAGCAAGAAGTAGGAATCATGACTGCAGAAGAACTAAAACCAGCTGAAGAGAACTCAGTAAAGGCTCTTGAAGAAGAGGGCGAGATCGCCGCTGACTACCTAGAAGAGCTGCTTGACATCTTTGATCTTGATGGCGACATCGAGATTGACGTTCGTCAGGGCCGCGCTTATCTAGAGGTAACCGCAAACGGAGACAGCAACCTGCGCTTGATTTCGGAGCCTGAGACCGTTGAAGCTCTCCAGGAGCTAACTCGTCTGGCTGTGCAGGTGAAAACCACTAGTTTTAGCCGTCTCATCTTGGATGTTGGCGGCTCGCGTCAGGCTCGTGTAGACGAGCTAACTCGCATCGTTAACAAGCTAATCGCCAAGGTGAAAGACACCGGCGAGACTGTGCCGATGAAGCCTATGTCTTCATACGAGCGCAAGATCGTTCACGACATCATCTCTGAGGCTGGCCTTGTGTCAGAATCTGAGGGCGAAGGTCGCGACCGTCACATTGTGATCAAGCCAGCACAGTAATTTCTAGGAATGTTTCACGTGAAACATTCCGGTTTATTCACAAAGGGTCGGGTATCCCCCGGCCCTTTGTTTTTCTTAGGAAAATAGAACTATGAGCGATTCTCAAGATTTTGCCCCAGAAGCCGAGCCAGCCGCCGCTGCCAAAATATTTGGAGCCGGAATCGATAAGGCGCGAGGTTATGCCGCAGCCTTGGTTCGCGACGGAGATGAGCTTGGATTGCTCGGTCCTCGAGAAATGCCCAAGCTTTGGACTCGCCACATCTTGAATTCGGCCGTAGTTGCCGAGTTGGTGCCAGCCGGTGCAAGCGTTGCAGATGTGGGTTCTGGCGCTGGTTTGCCAGGTATTCCCATGGCGATTGCGCAGCCAGAGGCCAATTTTGTTCTAATTGAACCAATGGAGCGACGCTCAAATTGGCTCTCACAGCAGGTTGCTGAGCTAGGTCTCGACAATGTGCGTGTGGTGCGTGCCCGTGCCGAAGAAGTCGGCGAGGTTTTTGACATTGTGACAGCCCGAGCAGTTTCCGCTCTCCCTAAATTGCTTCGCATGACGGTGCCTCTAACTCGTCACGGCGGCGAAATTATTGCACTAAAGGGTTCTAAGGCCGCCGAAGAAATTGAAGAGTCACGTTCTCTGATGAAGAAATTGAAGATCGCCGGCTTTGAAATTGTTCTCACTGGCGCACAGCAACTAGAAGAACCGACCCGAGTCGTTCGAACTACGCTAGTCTGATTTTTTACAGTCTTTTGGAGAATCCTTGAGTAATTCATCGCAAGCCAGCCAGCCAGCAGAGCATACGGCAGTGACCGTTGCCACTGTTGTTGCCGGTTTGGGCTACCCATCAGATAGAAAAGAAACCAGCCCAGAGCCAACCGGCTGGCTGAATGTTTCACGTGAAACATCTGAAGTCTCTGCTTCGGGGGAATCTAAGTAATGAGTTTTGCTGACAACACTCCCCTTGCCAGAGAACTGGCTGATACCACTCGCCGCCTTCAGGTCTTGGCTAAACAGCAACCGCCTAAGCCAAACCGCACTCGCGTCATCTCGGTTTCTAATCAAAAGGGTGGCGTTGGCAAAACCACAAGCACTGTGAACCTTGCCGCTGCTTTGGCAAGTAAAGGGCTAAAGGTTCTAGTTATTGACCTTGACCCACAGGGTAACGCCTCAACGGCACTGAATATCCCCCACGCCAAGGGCACCAAGGGCATTTATGACGTGCTCATTGATGGCGCTAGCTTTGCAGAAGTCGTGCAGCAGAGCCCCGAAAACCCGAATTTGACCTGCATTCCGGCAACCATTGACCTTGCTGGTGCTGAAATTTTGATTGTCACCGAGGTAGACCGCCCAAACTGGCACTTATTGCTCAAGAATGCCTTGGATGCCTACATCTCGCCAGACTCAGGACACCAAGCACCGGACTACATCTTTATTGACTGCCCACCAAGCCTAGGTCTGCTGACCGTCAACGCATTTGTGGCCGCGACCGAGGTGCTTCTTCCGATTCAATGTGAATACTATGCACTTGAAGGTCTGTCACAACTGATGGAGAACATCGAGCGCATTCAAAACGCCTGGAACCCGCAGTTGGTGCTCTCAACCATTCTTTTGACAATGTACGACTCGCGTACACGCTTGGCATCACAGGTGGTCGAAGACGTTCGCACCTATTTTCCGGCTCAAACTCTCGATTCAGTCATTCCGCGCAATGTTCGGGTTTCAGAGGCACCAAGCTTTGGTCGCACAGTAATCACTCACGATCCATCGTCACCAGGCGCTATCTCATACTTAGAAGCAGCAATCGAAATCGCATACAAGGGAGCACAAAATGGCAGATAAGAAAGTTGGCCTTGGCCGCGGAATTGGTGCCTTGATTCCGAGCGCATCACCGGCAGCGGATCGCCCAATTGACGTTTTCTTTGGTGCAAACTCTGGATCAAACACCCCCGAGGCCAGTAATGGTGGGGATTCTGGCCTAGTTGCCGTGCCTGGAGCAAGTTTTGGACACCTTGAGCTGAGCTCAATCATTCCTAACCCTCAACAACCCCGTGCGGTATTCGAACCAGAGGCTTTCGCTGAACTTGTGCACTCAGTTCGTGAATTTGGAGTGTTGCAGCCGATTGTGGTGCGCCCACTTGGTGAGCAAGACGGCAAACCAACTTATGAACTGATCATGGGTGAACGCCGCCTTCGTGCGTCAAAAGAAGCGGGCAAAACCCACATCCCAGCGGTAATTCGTGAAACTGCCGACGACAACATGTTGCGTGACGCGTTGCTCGAGAACATTCACCGCGCAAATTTGAACGCCCTCGAAGAAGCCAGCGCTTATCAGCAGCTGCTCAACGATTTTGGCATCACCCAAGATCAGCTTGCTGAAAAGATCGGCCGCTCACGCCCACAGATCACCAACACCATTCGTTTGCTCAAGCTGCCAGTTGCAGTTCAGCAAAAAGTTGCAGCAGGCGTGCTCAGCGCCGGCCACGCTCGCGCCATTTTGAGCGTGGTTGACGCGAACCGCATGGAGTATTTTGCCAATAAGGTCATCAACGAAGGTCTTTCGGTTCGCTCACTTGAAGAACTAGTAGCACTAGACAAGCCCACTACCCCAAAGCCGGGAAAAGCGTCAATTACTCCAGGCGGCCGTCAAGACACTTTGAAAGACTTGGCTGTTCGTGTGGGTGATCGACTAGACACCAAAGTCAGCATTGTTTTGGGAAAAAAGAAGGGCCAATTGGTCATCGATTTTGCAACAGTGGGCGATTTGAACCGCATTTTGCGCGAATTGGGTATCGAAACCAACCACTAAAGCCGCCGGTTTCACCGCAAAATGGCTCCTGTGGAGCCTAAAACGAGGTTATCCGCGGTTATTTCTGGCTGCTTCGGCGAGTGAGTAATAAACCTCACCCAAAGAGTTGCCTGAAGCCACGATCGCCTGAGGCAAGAGTGAGGTGTCGGTTAGCCCAGGAAGCACATTTGCTTCTAGGAACCAGGCCACGCCCTGCCCGTCGATAATCATGTCAATTCGTGAAATGTGTCGAAGTCCAAGCTCTTCATGCGCCGCAATAGCCATGGCTGAAGCTTTTTCAGCTGCAACACCATCAAGACGCGCTGGCACGTAATAGTTAGTCTCGCCAGCGGTGTAGCGCTCGTCATAACCAAAGTGCCCAGCGACCGGCTCAATTTCAACCGCAGGCAAGGCAATCGGGCCAGCACCAAGGTCAATTACGCTAACCGCTAGCTCGGTACCCTCGATAAATTTCTCAATCAAAGCCACGTCGCAATAAACATAGGCGTCAATCATGGCTCGGTTTAGCTCAGATTGCTCATGCACGATGGTGACACCCTGTGCTGAACCGCTTCTGGCTGGCTTGACTACTACCGGCAGAGCAATCGAACTGGTTACGGCCTTTAGAACAGACTCAGCATCTAGTTCGCGGAAGGTTTCTTTAGGAAGGGTGATCGATGGAGGAGTAAGAATGCCAGCTCTTGCCACCAAAACCTTCGCAATTGATTTATCCCAAGCGAGGCGAGCGGCAGATGCTGTTGCGCCGACGAATGGAACACCAGTAAGACTCAGAACATCACGAAGAGCACCGTCTTCGCCACTGGCACCGTGCAAACAAGGCCAAATCACATCTGGTCTGTCTTTGAGAATGTTGTTGAGCAGGTTTGAGTCTGGCTCGCGAATAACTACACTCGCGCCAAAATCAGTTAGAGCGTCAGCTACTCGCCTACCAGACTTCAGTGAGATATCTCGCTCATGGGAAATTCCTCCAGCGAGTACCTGAATCTTCAGTTTGGCTGAGGCTTTGCCCTTGGGGATCATTTTTAGCTTCCTTTTTTAGAAAAGGTTTCTAATAGTTCGGTCTGGAGGTTGATCACATTTGCAAGTCGCTTGATTCCAACGTTGATGTTCTCTGGAGTTGGGTACGAATAACAAATTCGAAGCTTATTCTGGCCAGTGCCATCACCATAAAAGGCAGTGCCAGGGGTGTATGCCACAAGTTCTTTGACGGCAAGCGGCAGCATGGCCTTAGAGTCAATGCCCTCTGGCAGTGTTACCCACAGGTAGAAACCACCATCTGGGCGGGTTGTTTCAAGCTTCGGAAGGTATTCCTGCATTGCAGATAGCGCAGCGTCGCGACGCTCGCGGTAAACACCGCGGAACGTGTCGATCTGACCCTGCCAGTCAGCGGTCGATAGGTATTCGCTAATCATCATCTGGCCGAATGAAGTCGGGCACAAAATGGCTGATTCATTGGCCAAAACAAGCTTGTCGCGGATAGCCGGCGGAGCCAGCACGTAACCAACACGGAAACCAGGCACCAGAATCTTTGAGAATGAGCCCAGGTAGATAACACCCTCTTCATCCATGGAACGAAGGGCGTCAGGCACCGGCTTATCAAAATACAGCAGCCCGTATGGGTTGTCTTCGAGCACCAAAATGTGCTCGCGACGGCAAATTTCAAGAATTTGGGGGCGTCGCTCGGCAGATAGGGTCACACCAGAAGGGTTCGCAAAGTTAGTTACCAGATACAGGAACTTGATCTTGCGACCCTGAGCCTTCATTCGGTCGATTGCCTCAGACAATGCCTCAGGAGAAATACCAGCATCATCGGTGTAAACGTGCTCAACGTGTGCTTCGTAGTGGTTGAAAATACCCAAAGCACCCACGTATGAAGGGCCTTCGGCAAGAACCACGTCGCCAAGGTCAAGGAATAGACCAGAAAGCAGGTCAAGACCGTGCTGAGAGCCAGTGGTGATGACGATGTCTTCGATTGAGCTGGTGATTCCCTCAAGAGCCATTAGGTCGCGAATTTGATCACGCAATACTGGGTCGCCCTGCCCGCTGCCATATTGCATAGCCAGAGCGCCACGCTTTGACATCATGCCTTCGTAGGTCTGCAGAAGAAGTTCTTGCGGAAGTGCCGATACAAATGGCATTCCGCCGGCGAGTGAGACTACCTCGGGGCGAGATACCACCGAGAACAAGGCTCGAACTTCAGATACCGCAAGGGTTTGCGCGCGGTCAGCGTAGGCGTCCAACCAGTGATCGAGGTTGTTTCCTTGCTGCTCGCTATCGTTCATTCGATAAGTCTAGTAAAAACCGGCCTTAACCCAAGAATTCAGCAAGGTCGTTGACCAAGATCTGCTTTGGCTTTGCGCCAACCATAGCCTTGACCAACTGGCCGCCCTTGAACACCTGAAGCGCTGGGATGCCGGTAACACCGTATTGCTGAGCCAAGCCAGGCTCGTTGTCTACGTTGACCTTTACGATCTCAATCTTGTCTGCGTATTCAACGGCAATCTGGTCAAGAATCGGTGAAACCTGACGGCAAGGGCCACACCATTCAGCCCAGAAGTCGACTAGAACTGGCTTTGGGTTCGAGAGAACATCAGCCTGAAAGCTTGCGGTGGTTACGTCTTTTGCCATTTTTATTGCCTCTTTTTCTAAATTTTTTGTTATTTGACTTTAGGAACAGAGTTTCACGTGAAACTTCTGCAAAAACTAGTGGTTAGCCAGGTAGTGCTCTGCATCCAAGGCAGCTACACAACCAGAACCAGCAGCGGTAATCGCCTGGCGGTAGGTCGGGTCGATTACGTCACCACAGGCAAAAACGCCTGGCAGGCTGGTCTTTGAGCTGCGACCCTCAACCTGGATGAATTTCTCAGCAGTTAGTTCAATCTGGTTCTCAACCAGCCAAACGCGTGGGTCGTTACCAACAGCGATGAACAGGCCGTCCAAGGCCAATTCTGAAGTGCTGCCATCAACGGTGTTGCGCAAAGTGACTGACTCTAGCTTTGCGTCACCGTGAAGTTCAGCGATTTCACTGTTATAGATGACCTCAATCTTTGGGTTAGCCAAAGCGCGGTCTTGCATGATCTTTGATGCCTTGAAGGTGTCGCGACGGTGAATTAGGTGCACCTTCGATGCGAAACGAGTCAAGAAGCTAGCTTCCTCCATCGCAGAGTCACCGCCACCAACAACTGCAATGGTCTTTTCACGAAAGAAGAATCCGTCGCAGGTTGCACACCATGAAACACCGTGACCGCTGAGCTCTTTTTCGCGAGGCAAACCAAGCTCGCGATAAGCAGCTCCGGTAGCCAAAATAACGGTCTTGGCCTCGAAGGTCTCGCCACCACCGGTCTTAACGATTTTTACGTCGCCCTTGAGGTCTACCTCGACAACGTCATCCAAGAGAATTTCGGTACCGAAACGCTCAGCCTGAGCCTGAAAATTAGCCATAAGCTCTGGGCCCTGAAGACCTTCAGGAAAACCAGGAAAGTTCTCAACCTCGGTGGTCTTCATTAGCTCGCCACCGGCTTCAACCGAGCTGGCAATTAGTAGCGGCTTGAGGCCTGCACGAGCAGTGTAGATACCGGCGGTGTAACCAGCCGGGCCAGAACCAATAATGATGACGTCGCGCAAAATATTCTCCTCGAGCACTCGCTCGTAATAAAACGATGAATTCGCTTTAGATAGCCAATTTTAGCGGCGCAAAATTCCCTTGATGCCAGCAAAGACCGTGTCTATTTCACGAACTTTGAGCAAACGCAAAACCATTACATAAACCCCGAGCATGATGGTGCCGATGATGATCATTGAAATAAGTGAAGACAACACAGAATCGAGCACGAACGAGCCAGCTGAGATGCCACCAAGAACCTGGATGGTCGAGAAACCTGCCACAAGAGAAACCAACGCTGCACTGATGAATTGAACACCGGCCACGGCAATTTTGTGCTCTCCCAGCGGCCCGATTTGGCGAGTAAGCAACTTATAGGCGATTACCGATTGAACAACCAACGTGAAACTGGTCAAAGCGCCAAGAGCCATGACGATTGAGTCGGCCGGAACAAGCACAGCCATGGTTAGTGAGCCCGCTACGTGAATCAAGATTTGAATCGCAGTGAAAAGAAACGGGGTTCGGGTGTCTTCAAGGGCGTAGAAAGCGCGCTGCATCATGAAGACAAAGCTGAATGGCACGAGCCCAAACATCAAAGCAATTAAAACGTTTCCGAGAGCGATAGTCGCCAAAAACTCGCCGACGAAGATGCGTGAAACCGGGTACGCCATCACGATTAGCGCCACAGTAGCAAAAACCGAAATCACGGCAATCGACCGCAGCCCAGCTGCAAGATCGGCCTTGAGCAAGTGCATTTTGCCATCTTGAACGTGAGTCGACATTTTTGTGAAGTAGGCGGTTGCAATTGAAACAGTGGCAACCGAGTGAGGCAGCATGAAGATAAGCCAAGCAATCGCTGCTGCAGCAACACCAGCAACGGCCGGGTTGGTAGCGCGGGCTTCGACTGCACCCGAAGCCACAATGGTTTGCACCAAACCACCTAGTTGCGTGACCAAAACCATGCCGAATGACCAAGTAGCGGCCTTTAAGGCAGGGCGAAGCCCAAAGCCTCTCCACTTGAAGTTGAAATTAAGTTTCAACCCAATGTGGCGCCAGGCGAATAACAAAATTAGGGCTTGAGCGGCCACACCCGCGGTAGCAGTGCCAGCTAAAAGGGCGATTTGCGAGGCATCCCAGTTTGAAACAGCGCGAGAACCGGTCGGGTCAGCGCCAAAAATCAAAACAAAGGCAGCCAAGCCCAGAAGCGAAACCAGGTTGTTCAAAACCGGGGCCCAGGTGTAAGGGCCAAATGCGCTTCGAGCGTTCAACACCTCGCCCAAGATGGCATAAAGCCCGTAGAAAAACAGCTGAGGCAAGCACCAGTAGGCAAAGGCGGTTGCTAAGGCAAGCTGATCGGCCGACCAACCCTTGGTATAGAGCGAGACCAAAAGCGGTGCAGCAATAGTTGCTGCCAGCGTGACCACGAAGAAAACCGTGATGATCAGCGTCAAGAGACGATCAATGTAGCCTTTGCCGCCATCTTGGTTAGACCTGGCCTTGACAATCTGAGGAACCAGAACCGCATTTAGCAAACCGCCAACAATGATGGCGTAGACGTTGTTGGGCAGCTGATTGGCAACACCAAAAGCATCGGCGGCATCGGTGGTTACGCCAATGGCCAGTGCCAGAATAACCGCGCGGGCAAAGCCGAGCACTCTAGAAATGACCGTGCCACCGGCCATCAACATCGATGATCTTGCGACGCTCAAACTGAAGCCTCGGCAAGGTTGCGACGGTTTTTGCGCAAAGTTCTAATCACTCCGAATGTTCCGAGGGTTAGAACCGCAGCACCAAAACCAAGCAGCATTACAAATTCGATATCAGCATTTACCTGCATCTCAAGCCCGACCGATTCGCCGATCTTGATTCCAGAGAATGTGGTTAGCCAGACCTCAAGTGCAACTTCACCGTTAGCAATGGCCTGAACCGGCACCTGAGCATTCACTGTTGTGAAAGCTGGCACGACAATTTCAACTGCTTTAGGCAAGCTAACTCGGTTGTTATTGGCTCGGATGTGAACGTGCACGCGCAACTCGGTGTCGTAGTTGTTTTGAATTCGCACCGGAATCTTTGATTCACGTGAAACCAGGTTGATGCTCGAACCGCGAACCACAAAAATGCCCTTTGGAGTTTGCCATTGACCATCGACAATCTCGCTGTTTGGCGAGAACGCTATGACGGCCTTGCTTGGCAAGGCACTTGCCGGCGATGAACCAACCAGGGCAATTCCAGCGGCCAAGATCATTGCCGAGCCGGCAGCAAGCAGACGACGCACTACTTGTGTCTCGCAATCCACTCTTGAACACCGCGGGCAATTCGACGCTCGTTATCGTGAGCGAGAGATTTTTGTAAACCTTCGACCTCGAACCACTGAACATCCACGGCCTCGTGCTGAGGGTCATTCTCAACGGTTAGAAAACCGCCAATTTGGCGCATCAAAAAATGGTGCACGGTCTTGGTGATCAGCTTGCTTCCGGCTGAAAACTCATAGGTTATTTCGCCGAGCGGCTCGATGATCTCAACTTCAAGGCCGGTTTCTTCGGCAATTTCTCGGATAGCCGCCTGTTCGAGATTCTCGTCGCCCTCGGGATGCCCCTTTGGAACACACCAATCAATGCGGCCGCCGCGGCTAGTTCTGCCAATCAATGCAACACACTCTGAGCCGTCGGCCGAGAGCACAAACCCTCCGGCAGAGGTTTCGTTAACGCGCGTCAAGCGACGACCACGGTTGGCGGCGGCGCTGGTTGCATTCATAAAGCAAGCCTAAACCTTCGCGCTCAAGGCAGGGAGTTAGAAAACCCTGTGGCACGATTGAAGGCATGCGCACTGTGGCAGAAGCTTTGGCAAATCTTGAACGGACAACCGATAGTCCGCTATTTGTCACACTCGGTCGCATTTTTACTGAAGCCGGCCATGAGATTGCTTTGGTCGGTGGTCCAGTTCGAGATGCCTTTCTGGGTCGCAAATCACCAGACCTAGATTTCACAACTTCGGCCACCCCGGATGAAACCCTCGCGATTCTCAAGCCTCACGTCGACGCGCACTGGGACATCGGTCGTGCCTTCGGAACCATCGGCGCACGCATGGGCGATGAGACCATTGAAATCACAACTTATCGAGCTGACAAGTATGACCATGACTCTCGCAAGCCAGAGGTAGCTTTTGGCAAAAGCCTCGAAGACGACCTGTTTAGGCGAGACTTCACGGTGAACTCGATGGCACTTCGCCTTCCTGACAAGGTTTTCGTTGACCCATTCAAAGGCTTGCAAGATCTGCTCGACGGCATTCTTCGCACCCCGGGCAAGCCAGAAGACTCTTTCAGCGACGACCCACTGCGCATGATGCGCGGGGCGAGGTTTGCATCCCAGCTGGGCTTTGAGATTGAACCTGCAACTTTCGAAGCCATGCAGGCGATGGCTGATCGCATTGAAATTATTTCGGCTGAACGAGTGCAGGTTGAACTAACCAAATTGATTTTGGGTGCCAACCCGCGCGCCGGCCTGACCGCTTTGGTTGACAGTGGTTTGGCTGCCCTGGTTCTGCCTGAACTGCCGGCACTGAAGCTTGAAACTGATGAGCATCACCACCACAAAGATGTTTACGAGCACACCCTAACCGTGGTTGAACAAGCAATCGACTATGAAAAGGATTACAACCTCGAGGGTGATTTCATTTTGAGATTTGCCGCATTGATGCACGACTGCGGAAAGCCGGCGACCAGACGCCTTGAGCCTGGCGGTGCGGTTTCGTTCTATCACCACGACATGGTTGGGGCCAAGATTGCCACCCGCCGCATGAAGGCGTTGCGTTTCGAAAATGAAAGCATCAAAGCCGTGTCAAGGCTGATTGAACTGCACCTTAGATTTTTTGGCTACAGCGACCAAGCCTGGAGCGATTCGGCCATTCGCCGCTACGTTCGCGATGCGGGTGACCAGCTGCTGCGCCTGCACGCCCTAACGAGAGCCGATGTCACCACTCGCAACAAACGCAAGGCCGATCGCCTGGCCCACGCATATGACGATCTCGAACAGCGAATTGCCAAGATTCAAGAAGAAGAAGAGCTAAATGCCCTTCGACCTGACCTGTCTGGCGAAGACATCATGCGCATCCTGGGTTTGAAACCATCCAAGGATGTCGGCGAAGCTTATAAATTCATGATGGAACTGCGCTTGGATAACGGGCCGCTTGAGCCAGAAGAAGCAGAAAAACGCTTGCTTGAGTGGTGGCAAAGCCGCTAGGCTAGAGAGGTTGTCTATTGGGCCATGTCCCATGTTTTCGACAACGTCTATGCAAGACCCTCCTGTCACGGAAAGTCCGTGGCCGCTCTAGTCCAAAGGAGGTGGGTTAGTTATGCATAAGTATGAGCTCATGGTGATCCTCGACCCTACTATCGAAGAACGCACCGTTGCTCCATCCCTAGACAAGTTCCTCAACGTGATCCGCAATGCTTCAGGCACTGTAGACAACGTTGACATCTGGGGCCGTCGCCGTTTGGCTTACGAAATCGCAAAGCACTCAGAAGGCATTTACGCAGTTGTTAACATGACTGCTACTTCAGCCGCTGTTGTTGAGCTTGACCGTCAGCTAAAGCTTTCTGAAGCTGTGCTTCGCACCAAGGTGCTACGCGCAGATGAGGCAGTTGTAAACATCAAGCCTGTAGAGGTTCCTGAAGTTTCTGCTGAAGAAGCTGCCGCTGAGAAGCCTGCTAAGAAGGCTCCTGCAGCAAAGACCGCAACCAAGAAGGCTGAGTAAAGTCTCATGGCTGGGGAAGTCAACGTCACAATCGTTGGAAATCTAGGTAACGACCCTGAACTTCGCTACACACAGGGTGGAATCGCAGTTGTTTCACTAAACGTGGGTTCAACTCCACGCACTTACAACCGCCAGACCAGCACATGGGATGACGGCGAAACCGTTTGGGTTCGCTGCACCGCTTGGCGCGAGGTAGCTGAGAACATCGCTCAGTCACTCACCAAGGGAACCCGTGTTGTTGTTACCGGTCGCCTAAAGCCAGCTTCTGCCTACCAGGCAGCAAACGGCGAGGCACGCGCATCACTTGAACTTGAGATCGAAGAGGTCGGCCCGTCATTGCGTAACGCAACAGCATCGGTCACTCGTCGTGCTCGCGAAGGTGGCGCTCCAGCAGCTGTAGCCGGTGACCCATGGGGTGACGCACCTGCCGCATCAAAGGCTTCAAAGCCTGCTGATGACGCATGGGCAAACCCAGGTACCGCCTCAACTGGCGACGACACCCCGTTCTAAAAGACTTTAGAGAAAAATTTAGGAGAAATCATGGCTGCAAAGAGCGATCCTCGCAACAGTAAGAAGCCAAAGCGCAACTCAAAGAACCTTAAAGATGTACCTGCAAAGGCAATCAAGGTTGGCGTTATTGACTACAAGGATGTTGCAACCCTACGTAAGTTCGTATCAGACCGCGGCAAGATCCGCGCTCGTCGTATCACCGGTGTTTCTGTTCAGGAACAGCGCCTAATTGCCCGTGCCGTAAAGAACGCTCGCGAAATGGCTCTTATGCCTTACGCCGGTGCTGGCCGCTAAGGAGAAATCAAATGTCAAAGCTAATTCTGACCAATGAGGTCTCAGGTCTAGGTTCTGCAGGCGACGTTGTAGAGGTTAAGAACGGCTACGCCCGTAACTACCTTCTTCCACGCGGTTTCGCAGTTCTATGGACCAAGGGTGGCGAGAAGCAGGTTGAGTCAATCAAGGCTGCTCGCGACGCACGCGCAATTGCAACTGTTGAAGAAGCACAGTCACTAAAGGCTGCTCTTGAGGCCAAGGCTGTTCGCCTGGTTGTCAAGGCTGGCGTTGGTGGCCGTCTATTCGGTTCTGTCAAGGTTTCTGATGTCGTAGCTGCTGTTTCAGCTGCCGGCCTAGGTGAACTAGACAAGCGCAAGGTTGCATTCGTTGCTCCGATCCGCAACGCAGGTGAGCACCTAGCTACCGTTCGTCTTCACGGCGACGTAGTAGCTACCATCACCCTTCAGGTTGTTGGCAAGAAGTAACTTCTAGCTATCAAAAAGGGTCGCCTTCGGGCGGCCCTTTTTTGTTCCTGCACCTTTGGGTTTGTGGTCAAAAATAGAATGTTCGCGATACGCCATAAAACAGGACACAGCCTGTGGATAAACGGTGGATAACTCTCCAACACAGGCGTGTTTAGCAGGTTTACCTACGGTTATCCCCAACCCTAAGGTTATGGTTTAGGGTTTAACCAGAATACTTATCCACACGCAAAAAACCCTTTGTTTCACTGGGTTTCGAGGGTATTTCCACATATTATGCACAGGGTTATCAACACTTTCCCCAAAGTTATTAGGGCGTGGCGAGGCAGTTATCCACAAAACTGTTCACAGCTCAGTTTTTAGATTCGCTGTCGGTAGGCGATGCTAGACAAGTAAAGGTCTGAAAAAGGCCAGCAATTAGGAGTATTTAATGACACTTTTGTCACCGCCACCGGTTGATCCGAGTCGTGGCAATGAGCGCATGTTGCCAAATGACATGTTGGCAGAACAGAGTGCACTGGGCGGCATGCTGCTTTCAGGCGAGGCTGTTGCCGAAGTTCAAGAAGTTGTCAACGGCCAAGACTTCTATGCCCCAAAGCACGAGGTAATCTACTCGGCGATTCTGGCTTTGTTTGCCAAGGGCGAGCCAACCGACGTTATTACGGTGACCGACGAACTCACCAAATCAGGCAACCTGGTCAAAGCCGGCGGCGCCGACTACCTTCACACACTTACTTCTATCGTTCCAACTGCAGCGAATGCTGGTTTCTATGCGCAGATTGTTGCTGAGAAAGCAACTCTTCGCCGCCTTGTAGAAGTTGGCACCAAAATCGCACAATTGGGCTATGCCAACGAGGGTGAAGTAATCGACCTCGTAAACCAGGCCCAGTCAGATGTTTATGCAGTAACTCGCGGTGCTACCAAAGAAGACATCGTTGACCTGAACACCTCGATCGAAGCCGCCATCCATGAAATCGAGCAAGCTCAGAGCCGCGGTGGCGACATGGTTGGTGTGCCTACCGGATTCGCCGAACTTGATGAAATGACCCACGGTCTTCACGGAGGTCAGCTGATTATTCTGGCTGCCCGCCCTGCAGTTGGTAAATCAACCCTGGCTCTCGACTTTGCCCGCAACGCGGCAGTTCGCCACAACCGCGCTACAGTCTTTTTCTCGCTCGAAATGGGCCGAGCCGAAATCGCAATGCGCATGCTCTCGGCTGAATCACAAATTCCGCTTCAGAACATGCGAAAAGGCTCAATTGCCGACAGCGACTGGACTCGCCTTGCAGCAGTTCGCGGTCAAATCAACGATGCTCCACTTTATATCGATGACAGCCCAAACATGACCCTGGTAGAAATTCGCGCGAAATGCCGGCGTCTAACTCAGCGAGTGCCGTTGAAGATGATTGTCATCGACTACATCCAGCTGATGACCTCGGGCAAAAAGGTTGAGTCACGTCAGCAAGAGGTTTCTGAGTTCTCACGTGCGCTAAAGCTGTTGGCAAAAGAACTGAATGTGCCGGTAATTGCAATTTCACAGCTAAACCGAAATTCAGAGCAAACCAAAGACAAAAAGCCAGAAATCTCACAATTGCGCGAGTCTGGCTCACTTGAGCAAGATGCCGACGTGGTTATTTTGCTTCACCGTGAAGCTATTGGCGAGCGTGAACATCCGCGCGCAGGCGAGGCTGACCTCATTCTTGCCAAGCAAAGAAACGGCCCTACCGGCACCATAGTCGTTGCGTTCCAGGGTCAGTATTCACGCTTCATGGATATGAAAAACTAGGTTTATGCGAATCGTTAGGGCCATACAGTCTGCCTCGGCCTTGGCCGGCGCCATATTTATCACTTTCAACCAACCGAACCGTGAGATTACTGGCACCGATTGGATCGGCCTGATTGCCCTGATCATCGTTGGCCTTGGTTGGTTAGTGGCTAACATCGTGGCTTTTTTCACCTCCAACAACAAGAAGCAATCTTGGTGGTTGTTGGTTATTTCTGCTGGCCTAGCACTCGTGGTTTTGATTGCGGTTCAAAATCTCGATGCTAAATATCAGGCCTTTGAACTTGCTGCTCACCTATTTGCCACTCTCGTGGTCTGCCAGAGTGTTGCTCTGCTGATCATTGAACGAAGCAATAAAGCCGAACGCAGAGAGAATCTAATTGCTGTAATTCTTGCTGCAGCGCTTTCATTAGTTCTGATGTTTGGTTCAGGTCAAATCGACGAAGTTTCTATCTTGGGCTTTTTCAACACCTTTTTGATCTTCAGCGCAGTTCACTTGGGAATCTCAGCCGCAACTCCGAAGGCGTAGGCTTAACCCATGGCTAAAACCCCAAAGAAAATCGTTGAAGCGCGAAGCTTGCGCACATATTTGACCCTCGCATTCATTGCCGCAGCATTTGTCGGCGTTTTGGTCTGGGGCGGCGTTCGAAACCTTGAGAGCACCCTGATCTGGGCCGGAATCACATTTATTGTCTCGTTGGTAACCATCGCAACTTTGGCTCTTTCGGTCAAAGAAAACCCAGGCGACCCAAACGAGCCAAGACTCAAGTAATTTTTAGAACTCTCTGCAATTTGTCGAGAGAACTACAAAAAGGGCAGCCGATCGACTGCCCTTTTTGATTACCCGAATGGGTGAGACTACTTTTGAATACGAGCTGCTAGTTCAGCCGCAACACCAACATAGGTGTGTGGTCGAAGGGTCAGCAGACGGTCTTTCGCTTCTTGACCAATCTCAAGTTCGTTTACAAACGCAATCATGTCATCGCCACTTAGGCGCTTGCCTCGAGTTAGTTCTTTCAAAAGCGCGTATGGGTCGCTGATGCTTGAACGGCCGGCGGCAACTTCTGCGCGAATAACAGTCTGAATCGCTTCGCCCAGAATCTCCCAGTTGTCGCTTAGGTCTGCATCAAGCACCGCAGTCGAAAGATCGATTTCATTCAAACCGCGGGTGACGTTATCAATTGCTAAGAGCGAGTGGCCCAAACCAAGACCGATGTTTCGCTGTGAAGATGAGTCGGTCAAGTCACGCTGCAAACGCGAGGTAATCAGGGTTGAAGCCAAGCTGCCCAAAATTGCGTTAGAAAGCTCGAGGTTTGACTCTGCGTTCTCGAAGCGAATCGGGTTGATCTTGTGAGGCATGGTTGACGAACCGGTTGCACCTGCCACCGGAATCTGCTTGAAGTAACCCATTGAAATGTAGGTCCATATATCGGTGCAGAGGTTGTGCAAAATTCCGTTGAATAGTGAGACCGCGGTGTAAAGCTCTGCCTGCCAGTCGTGCGATTCAATCTGAGTGGTAAGCGGGTTCCAGGTAAGACCTAGGCCGGTAACAAATGCCTCAGACTCTAACGGCCAGTTGACCGATGGTGCTGCAACCACGTGTGCCGAGAAGGTTCCGGTGGCACCAGAGAACTTACCAAGGTACTCGTTGGCCTCGATGCGCTTAATTTGGCGCTCAAGTCGGTGAACAAAAACTGCAAGTTCTTTGCCCATGGTCGAAGGCGTTGCTGGCTGACCGTGAGTGTGTGAAAGCATCGCGTTGTTGGCATACTGCGCCGAAAGCTCACGCAATTTAGCAATCAGTTTCTCTACGCGCGGCAACCAAACATCCTTGATTGAATCGCGCACGGTGATTGCATAGCTGAGGTTGTTGATGTCTTCGCTGGTGCAGGCAAAGTGAGTCAGTTCAAGCAGGTCGTTGCGACCAAGCTCAGAAAGCTTGCCACGGATAAAGTACTCAACCGCCTTGACGTCGTGCTTTGTGGTTGCCTCAGTCTCGGCCAAAGTTGCTACGTCGGCATCAGAGAAGTTGGTCACAATTGCACGAAGTGCGGCAGCCTCTTGCTCGCTGATGTTGGTTGAGGTGCCAAGTAGGTCTCGGTTAGCAAGATGAATCAACCATTCGATTTCGACGGCAATTCGGGCACGGTTTAGGCCGGCCTCTGACAGGTGAAAACCCAGGTCAGAAACGGCGGCACGGTAACGGCCATCTAGTGGGGAAAGGGGCTGAATTGAAAGATTACTCACCCCTCTATATTGCCGTAAGTTCTGCACAGATTAGGGGTTTCGGCAGTTATCCGTGCCCACATTCGTAAACATCAATTCATGGATGAAATCGATCATTGTTTGCTTTTGGCCATGACTCAACTTCAGGCAGCAACACCAAACCCAACGCTGTGGGGCGGGTTGGCTTCAAGCAGTTTGGCCCAAGGCCTCGAAAAACTGGCAGGTGAATTACAAAACTTGCGAGTGCGGCTTGAGTCTTGGGTGATGTAGTACGTGTCAGAACTCATCATTTATGGCGGGCAGCCCACAATAATTGCCACCCGCCTTGAGATTGAACGTGTGCAATCGAGCATTGCCAGTGCTTTAGACCTGCTCGAATCTCAACTGTTGCCGCTCGATATTCTGAATCACCCGCTAAAGCGAGTTGCTTTGGCAATTGAAATACCACCGGTGACTGAACGTCTGAGATTTTTAATCACTGCCTGCGAACATGCGGCAAGCGAATATTTCGGTGGCGAAATTCAGGTTGCCTCCGGAATCGAGAAAGTGGGGGTCGGCATTGCACTCAATTCACCTTCACCGCTTTTCGCCACAGCGGCCCTGGCTACCAGCGCTCTGTTTGGCCTCAGTGCAAACCCCGAGGTGCAGGCAATCAGTCAAGGCAGACAAATACTCGTTGATGCACCAACAAACTTGGAGGCGATTAGGTCCAGGCTCGAAAACACTGCAGCGGATAAGTCAACTGTTCGAATCGAACGTTATGAGGGAAATAAATTTCTGGTCTACATCCCCGGAACGCAAAACTGGAGTCTTATACCGGGGGAGAATCCGCTAGACCTGCGCTCGAATCTCTATGCAATGGCAGCACCAGAGCTAGCGGCAAGTGAACGCGCGGTGCAATCGGCGCTAATTTCAGCCGGTGTTGCTGCCGGTGCAAAAGTGGTGCTGGTTGGTCATTCTCAAGGCGGAATTATTGCGGCCAATATTGCCTCACGAAAACAACCATTCACTGTTGCCGGCGTTCTAACCTTTGGCGCACCTGTCAGTCAGCAGGCGGCGCACCTAAGGGTGCCCACTCTCTCGATAGAACACACCAACGACTCAGTGCCAAAACTGGATTTAAAACAAAACCCTGACGCATCCAATTGGGTGACGGTGCAAAGTGAGGCTCTTATCGATCCAGCGAGTTCCGATTCGCCATTAGTACAGGCTCATGAACTTGAGGGTTATCGAGACCTCACAGAGGCTGCAGACAAAAACCCCAACCCGGGCTTGCAGCGTCTGCGCGACATAATTACAAATTTTGCCAACGGCAAAGGTAAAGCCGAGACCTTTTTGCTTAGAGCAACTTGAGCATTTTGAAAATCCAGCGCCCAAAGAACGAGGTAATGCTCATGACAATCGCACCGAGAATGGCCCATCCGAGGGAATCAACATTGAGCCCCTCACTGGTGAAGCCATAAATCGTGAAGATCTCGCTACCGATCAGGCTTGAGAGCCAGGCGACAAAAAGCAACATTGCGCCATTTATCAAAAATGAAATCAACCCAAAGGTGATTATGTAGAGCGGAAGAGCAAGAACCTTGATCACCGGGGCAATTGTTGAATTGACCAGGCTGAAGACTGCTCCAACCAGCAGAAATGAGCCGATTACCTGCCAAAAATCAGTGCCGCCATATGGCTGAAGCTTGATTGCTGGGATGCACAAAGTTACCGCCCAGACACCTATCGCATTAATAACGGTTCCAACCAGAAAACGAATCATGACTCGATTGTGCCATCTAGCAAGTAAATTAGAGGGGATGAGTGCTCAAGATGCTTCGCGCGTTCCTATGGTGCAATTGCTTTCACCAGAGGGCCAATACAGCGTGCCTGCGGAATACGCAGAATATGGCAAATACATTGACCAGCTTGGCGAGGCAGACTTTCTAAAGTTCTATCGCGACATGGCTCGAATTCGCCGCTTTGACAACGAGGCCACCGCGCTTCAGCGTCAGGGGCAGCTGGGCCTCTGGATCCCAGCAATCGGCCAAGAAGCTGCTCAAATCGGTTCTGGTCACGGTGTTGGCCACAACGACCACATTTTTCCGAGCTACCGTGAGCACGGTGTTGCTCTGACCCACGGCATCGACCTGATGTCGATTCTCAAAATGCTTCGCGGTGTAAACCACGGTGGTTGGAACCCTGACGAAACCAGATTCCACCTTTATGGCATCGTGCTTGGCACCCAGGTTTTGCACGCTACTGGTTATGCAATGGGCGTGAAATTTGACGGCAAGGTCGGTTCAGGTAACCACGACGAAGATCTCGCTGTAATTTCATATTTCGGCGATGGTGCAACTGCCGAGGGCGACATTTCAGAATCATTCCTGTTTGCTGCCACCACTCAGGCACCAATCGTGTTCTTCTGCCAGAACAACCAATGGGCAATTTCAAGCCCCGTGAACAGCCAGACCACTGTTCCGCTTTATCAGCGCGGTTCTGGTTTTGGTGTTCCGGGAATCCGCATCGACGGCAACGACATCTTGGCTAGTTACGCAGTAACCAAAAAGCACATGGATGACGCTCGCAACGGAGCCGGCCCTTACATGATTGAAGCTTTGACCTATCGAATTGGTGCTCACACCAGCTCTGATGACCCGAGCAAATATCGCGACCAGGCAGAAGTTGATTACTGGGCTGCCCGCGACCCACTGATTCGTTTCGAGAAATTCTTGCGTCGGCAAGGAATCGGCGATGATTTCTTCGCCGAGTGTGAAGCAGCGGGTGAGGCGCTCTCAGCCGAAATTCGAGAGAAGACCTTTGCTCTTGGTGAACCACCAATCGAGAACATGTTTAAGCACGTTTATAGCGAAACCCACCCTCTAATTGAAGAGCAACTAGCTTGGTTAGAGGCCTATGAGGCGTCATTTGGCGAAGGCGGTGCTCACTAATGGCTAACGTCGTAGAAATGTCGATTGCTAAAGCAATCAATGCGGGTATCCGCAAAGCAATGGCTGACAACCCGAAGGTTTTGGTTTTCGGTGAAGACGTTGCCCAACTCGGTGGCGTATTCCGCGTGACCGAGGGCATCCTTGATGAATTTGGCCCTAACCGAATTTTCAACTCACCAATTGCAGAATCTGGAATCATCGGAACCGCAATCGGTCTGGCCATGCGCGGTTATTCACCGGTCGCCGAAATTCAGTTCGACGGATTCATTTTTCCGGCTTTCAACCAGATCACTTCGCAGCTTGCCAAGATGCAGAACCGATCAGAGGGCTACACCACCATGCCGGTGGTTATTCGAGTGCCTTTCGGTGGAGGCATCGGTGCGGTTGAGCACCACAGCGAAAGCCCGGAGGCATATTTTGCTCACACCCCTGGCTTGCGCGTAATTTCACCTTCGAACCCGAACGATGCCTACTGGATGATTCAACAGGCCATCAAGAGTTCTGACCCGGTTCTATTCTTTGAGCCAAAGCGTCGCTATTGGCAAAAAGGCCCAGTGAACTTGGATGAAGCCCCTGATGGAATGCACACCGCTCACGTGCTTCGCCAAGGTTCGCAGGTAACTGTCGCCGCCTACGGGCCAATGGTTAGCGTAGCTCTTCAGGCTGCAGAAATTGCAGCCAGCGAGGGCACCAGCCTTGAGGTCATCGACATTCGCTCGATGTCGCCAATAGACTTTGCAACCATCCTTGAATCAGTAAAGAAGACCGGCCGATTGGTTGTTGCTCACGAGGCAAGCACTTTCGTTTCAATCAGTTCTGAGATTGCCGCTCGCGTCGCCGAGTTGGCTTTCTATCACCTCGAGGCACCGGTTATCCGTGTTGGTGGCTTCGATGTTCCCTACCCACCAGCAAAACTTGAAGAAAAGTTCTTGCCAGACGCCGACCGCATTCTTGAAGCAGTCGACCGCGTATTGGCCTACTAGGTTTCGGCAAAGGATCAACTCATGTCTCAAATCGCATTTTTTAACCTCCCAGATGTTGGTGAAGGCCTAACCGAGGCTGAGATCGTTTCTTGGAAGGTCAAGCCTGGTGACACCGTTTCTGTGAACCAGGTGATTGTCGAGATCGAGACAGCCAAGAGCCTGGTTGAACTGCCTTGCCCATTTGCCGGAGTTATTCAAGAACTTCACGGCGCCGAGGGCGACACCATCGAAGTTGGCAAGCCTCTGATTTCTGCCGTTGTAGCCGACGGCGCAGTAGGCGCGGTTAGCACCAACACCTCTGCTATTCCGGTCGTTGCTCCGGTTGCCGAAGCAGCTGCAGCGCACACCGCTGTTGCCGACAATGCAGCAGCTGTTGTTGAATCTCGTCAGCCAAACCTGGTTGGTTATGGTTCTTCAAACCACGCGGGTTCTCGCCGACGTGGCCCGGTGACCGCACCAGCAGCAGCGGTTGCCGCCGCAAGCGCTTCATTGCCTGTGGTAGCAAACCCGGCAACTTCACTGGTGAACGTTGTTTCAGTTACTGCTGAAGACAAGGTGATTGCCAAGCCACCGATTCGCAAGCTAGCAAAAGACCTTGGCGTTGACCTGACTCGCGTTACTCCAACTGGCTTTGCCGGCGAAGTCACTCGCGAAGATGTTCTGGGCGGGGCCCAGCAGGCATCAGTGTTCAGAAACCTTTCTACCCCTGAGGCACCAAGTGCACGCGAAGAGCGCATCCCAGTTAAGGGCGTTCGCAAAGCTATTGCGAACGCGATGGTTTCTTCAGCTTTCACCGCACCTCACGTGAGCATCTTTGTTGACGTTGATGCCACCCGCACCATGGAATATGTGAAACGCCTCAAGGCGTCCACCGATTTTGCTGGTGTGAAGGTGACCCCGCTTTTGATCATGGCTAAGGCAATGATTTGGGCCGTTCGACGCAACCCGATGGTGAACTCAACCTGGACCGACGAAGCGATCATTGTTCACAACTTTGTGAACTTCGGTATCGCGGCAGCTACTCCGCGAGGCCTGATTGTGCCAAACATCAAGGATGCAGACAAGATGTCGATGCTTGAGTTGGCCAAGGCTATTGAGAACCTGGCTGCAGTTGCTCGCGAAGGCAAGACGACTCCGGCTGACATGAAAGACGGAACCATCACCATCACCAACATCGGTGTATTTGGTGTTGACACCGGAACCCCGATTTTGAACCCGGGCGAAGTTGGCATTGTTGCGCTTGGCTCGATTCGCCCGAAGCCTTGGGTGGTCAATAACGAGATTCAGGTTCGTCAGGTAACCACAATTGGGGCAACCTTCGACCACCGAGTCGTTGACGGTGACGTTGCCTCACGTTTTGTGCAAGACGTGGCTTCGGTTATTGAAGAGCCGGCGCTCCTGCTCGACTAGTTCCAACTCCTATCGCTATTGACTTTCATTATCAATAAGCCTTAGCATTGAGTCATGAAGAAATTCGTGGCAATAATTGCCGCTCTGTTTATGAGCTTGGCTTTGTCAGGCTGCTCAGACAGCGCACCCAAAGGCTGGGTTGCTGGCACTGGTGAAATCAGAATTGTTGCCACCACAAACGTTTGGGCAAGCATTGCTGCCGAGGCTATTGGCCAAGACCTAGTCACCTCGAACGCCCTCATCTATAACATCAATCAAGACCCCCATTCATTTGAGGCTTCAGCTCGCGATCAGCTTCTAATCAATCAGGCTGACATCGTGGTTATGAACGGTGGTGGTTACGACGATTTCATGACCACATTGGTTGCCGCTGCAGAAAACAAACCCCAACTGATCAACGCAGTTGAAACCGTTGGCACGCGAGAAGATGGCAACGAACACATTTGGCTAGACATCGATAGAGTTCGCCAGTTTGGCGCGGCACTAAGTGCTCAGGTGTCGAAAGCGCACCCAGAACTCGAAACCGACCTTGCTGAAAACCTGGCCGAGTTCAACACCCGCATTGATACCCTCGCGGAAACCGAAGCCGAACTAAAGGCACAGCTCGGTGGCAAGAAAGTGATTCAGAGCGAACCGCTAATTTCATACTTGCTCGAGGACACAGGATTAATCGACGTCACTCCGATCGAAGTATCACGGGCAATCGAAGAAGAACGAGACATTCCACCAGCGGCAATCGCTGAGACAAAAGCGTTGCTGGCGCGAGGTGACATTTATGCCTTCGCCCACAACAACGTCGGCGCGACCGCAATTGACAATCTTTATCACGCGAAGACGGCATCGTTGGGCTTCTATGAATTGCTGAGTCAAGACCCCGACACCTACGAAATTGGTGACAAAGACTATTTCGGCTATATCAACACCTGCCTGATGACTTTGAAGTTGGGATTGTGAGATGAGCACAAATCCGGTGTTGCAAATAAGCAACGCAACCTTTGAAGTAAATGGCTCTCAGGGTGAATCACGCACGCTTTGGAGCAACCTGAGTCTTGAGGTTCAACCACACGAATTTATTGCCGTGATTGGCTCCAATGGATCAGGAAAGACCTCGCTTCTCAAGGCAATTCTCGGCCAAGAACCAATTAGCACCGGCACAATCAAAATTAAATCGAAGCCAATTCACCGCGGAAATGGCAAGGTTGGTTACATTCCGCAACATCGCGTAATTGACGGCTCAACTCCCCTTAGAGCAAGAGACCTAATTCGTTTTGGGTTAGATGGCCACCGCTTTGGGTTCGGGCTGCCATCTGTGTTGAATCGAAAAAAAGTTGATCGAGTTCTGGCGTCTGTCGATGCCGCAGCCTTTGCCAAAAAAACCATCGGTCAACTTTCTGGTGGCGAACTTCAGCGACTTCGCGTGGGCCAGGCCGTAATCGGTGAACCAGATCTGATTCTGGCCGATGAGCCCTTGAGTGCCCTTGATCTGCACCAGCAAAAAACCATTGCCGACCTGCTCGACCGCGAGCGACGTGAACACAATGCTGCGGTGCTCTTTGTCACACATGACGTGAACCCGATTCTTGACTATGTAGACCGCGTTCTTTACCTCGCCAACGGCAAGTTCAAAATTGGCACCCCAGATGAAGTTCTAACCAGTGAAGTCTTAACCGAGCTTTATGGCACCCCAGTTGACGTGCTGCGAAACCAAGGACGAATTGTTGTTGTCGGCACGCACGAGCACGACCACCACCCAGATGAGGAGTGGAACTGATGGGCTCGATTTTTAACTTCAGTGACTACGACCAACTGATCCCCCTGATCACCAACTCTCTGATTGCCGGCGGCCTGCTTGCTTTGGTTGGCGGACTCATCGGAATATTCGTGATGAACCGCGATATGTCTTTTGCTGTTCACGGAATTAGCGAACTTAGTTTTGCCGGTGCCGCATTTGCACTGCTCGCCGGTTTCAATGTGGTTCTTGGTTCGGTGGTTGGCTCGATATTGGCTGCACTGGTTATTGGAGTGCTTGGAGCAAAGGCTAAAGAGCGCAATTCGATTGTTGCCGTGCTTATGCCAGCTGGCCTGGGCCTAGGCATTTTGGCACTGGCCCTATATGAAGGTCGTGCTGCAAATAAGTTCGGCCTACTTACCGGTCAAATTATTGCCGTGGATGACCCCCAGCTTGCCGGGCTAGCAACTATTTGTCTAATTGTTTTGGTTACCCTCGGAGTGGTCTGGCGCCCGCTGAGTTTCGCCAGCCTAGACCCTGAGGTTGCTGCAGCCCGAGGCGTACCAACCCGCGCACTCTCGATTGTCTTCATGTTGATGCTCGGCCTCGCTGTTGCAGCCAGTGTTCAAGTTGTGGGTGCACTTCTTGTGCTCAGCCTGTTGGTTACTCCGGCCGCGGCCGCACTGCGCGTGACTTCATCCCAGATTTTGGCACCAATATTGTCGGTCAGCTTCGCGTTGATTTCAGTGCTCGGCGGAATCTTGCTGGCTCTCGGCGCGGGTCTGCCGATTAGCCCCTACGTGACCACAATTTCGTTTTTGATTTACGTGATTTGCCGAGTAATCGAGCGGGTGAAGAAATGACCGAAAAGCACACCGATGCGACCCCAGCCAAACGCAACACCTGGCAGAAGGATGCCGTTCGCCATGCTCTCAGCGAGGCAATCGGTTTCGTCAGTGCCCAGCAGCTTCACCTGGTGCTGAGAAATCACGGATCAACTATTGGCCTGGCCACTGTCTATCGCGCGCTATCTGACCTTGCTGAACAGGGCGAGGCCGACTCGCTTCAGTCAAAAGAGGGCGAGGTGCTTTACCGCGCCTGCACCTCGGATCACCATCATCACCTGATTTGTCGAAACTGTGGACTGACAGTTGAAATCGAAGCCCACCGGGTTGAAAGTTGGGCCGATGAGGTTGCCAAGGAGCACGGATTCGCCAGCCCAACCCACACAATTGACATCTTTGGGCTCTGTCGAAACTGTCAATAATCCAAAATACGGCGTGTCAATCCTACAAATTAAGTTTCAAGACTTGCTTAAGGACTAACCTCTCGCCTAAACTTGAGCAGTTGCCTAGTTAATGCAAGCGCAACCACAATTTTTGTACACAAGCCTCCGCCTTAAACGGCCAGCCCATTCCGGTGCTGTAGGGCTTGCCCTTGAAGGAGAAGAAATGGCAGCTTATTGCCAGGTCACCGAGAAAGCGCCGCAGTTTGGCCACAACGTCTCGCACGCCCAGAACAAGACCAAGCGTCGCTTCAACCCGAACATCCAGAAGAAGACTTACTTCGTTCCTTCATTGAAGCGCAACGTGACTCTTCAGCTGAGCGCACGTGGCATCAAGGTAATCGACGTACGTGGCATTGAGGCTGTTGTAGCCGAGATTCTTGCCCGCGGCGAGAAGATCTAAGGAGTTAGCTCATGGCTAAGAAGGACAAGGACATCCGTCCTATCATCAAGCTTCGTTCGACTGCAGGCACTGGTTACACCTACGTCACCAAGAAGAACCGTCGCAACGACCCAGACCGTATCGTTCTGAAGAAGTATGACCCAGTTGTACGTCAGCACGTTGAATTCCGCGAGGAGCGCTAAGAATGGCTAAGAAGAGCAAGATCGCTAAGA
>JACCDN011107115.1_pt1 | contig 37592 bp, 35 predicted proteins | sample 7441691 | NCBI WGS metagenome assembly JACCDN01 (sample SAMN15323439, study PRJNA562643) | freshwater metagenome | isolation source: river surface water | place: USA:Blue River Watershed | collected 2017-08-16
CTGCGCGATGCCGATGTGGTCGGCGATCTGCTGCAACGGGCGTGGCGACAGCGGCTGGCGCAAGTCGGCGACATCGAGCCCGGCGAACGCATTCCGGTCCGCATGCCGGCATCGGCCATGGCCTGAACACGATGCAGCCCGCGCCCCACTCCGCCACCCCGGCCCCTGCCGCGCGCCGTCCTGTGCTCGCGCTCGCGGTACTGCTGGTACTGGCCGGCGTGATCGCGCTGGTCGCGCTGCAGCGCACTGCGCCGGGCACCGCCGCGATGCAGGACACGACCGCGGTCAGCCAGCTGCGCGTGCTGCGTTTCGATGATGCGCCGGATGGCTCGGTGGCCGTGATCGATGTGTCAACCGGCGCGCTGGTACAGCGCTTCGAAGGCGAGCAAGGCTTCCTGCGCGGCACGCTGCGCGCGATGACGCGCGAGCGCCGGCTGCACGGCCTGGGCGCTGGCCAACCGTTTGAACTGATCCTGTTGCGAGACGGGCGCCTGACCCTGCACGACCCCGCGACCGGCATGCGCATCGCACTCGAATCCTTCGGCTCGACCAACACTGGCGTCTTCGCACGCCTGCTGCGCTGAGCCGCACGATGCCGGCCCCGACCGCCATCGTGATCGGCGCCGGCTTCGGCGGCCTCGCTGCCGCGATCCGGCTCTCCTGCAAGGGTTACCGCGTACAGGTCATCGACAAGCTCGACGCACCCGGCGGCCGCGCCTATGTACACCGGCAAGATGGCTACACCTTCGATGCCGGCCCCACGATCATCACCGCACCGCACCTGCTGGAAGAATTGTGGACCATGTGCGGCCGAAAATTTTCAGACGACATCACGCTCAAGCGCATGGAGCCTTTTTACCGGCTGCGCTTCGATGACGGCAGCTGGTTCGACTACAGCGGTGACGACGATGCGATGCGGCGCGAGATCGCGCGCTTCAATCCCGATGACCTGCCCGGCTACGAGCGCTTTGTTGCTGCGGCCGACCAGGCCTGCCAGCTCGGCTTCGAAGAGCTCGGCCACAAGACCTTCAATCGCTTCGGCGATTTGCTGGCTGCGCTACCCAGCATGGTGCGCATGCAAGCCTGGCAGACGCTGTATGCGCTGGTCGCGAAATACATACGCGACCCCAAATTGCGCATCGTATTCAGTTTTCATCCGCTGCTGATCGGCGGCAATCCGTTCTCGGTCACCCGCGTATACAGCCTGATCAATACGCTCGAGCGTCGCTGGGGCGTGCACTGGGCAATGGGCGGCACCGGCGCGCTGATCCAGGGTCTGGTGTCCTTGCTGGCCGAGCGTGGCGTCAAGGTGCGGCTCAATACGCCGGTGACCCGCATCCGCGTCGAGCACGGCCGCGCCACCGGCGTGCTGCTGGAAAACGGCGAAGTGCTGGACGCCGACATCGTGGTGTCGAACGGCGACGCCGCATGGACCTACCGCTACCTGATCGCGCCCGAGCAAAGGCCGCACTGGACCGACCGTCGCATTGCGAGCCGCAAGTATTCGATGAGCCTGTTCGTCTGGTACTTCGGCACCGACCGCCGCTGGGAAGACGTGCCGCATCACATGATCATGCTTGGTCCGCGCTACAAGGAGCTGCTGGACGACATGTTCAAAAAACTCAAGCTGGCCGATGACTACAGTCTCTACCTGCACCGGCCGAGCGCAACCGATCCCGGCGTCGCGCCGCCCGGTTGCGATGCGTTCTATGTGCTGGCGCCGGTGCCTCACCTGGGCAGCGGTACTGACTGGCAGCAGGTGGCCGAAGGCTACCGGCAAAAGATACAGCGCACGCTGGAAGACACCGTATTGCCCGGACTGGGCCAGCACATTGTGACCAGCCGCCTGATGACGCCGCAGGATTTTCAGGACCGCTTGTGGTCTTATCAGGGCGCCGCGTTCGGCATGGCGCCAGACCTGCTGCAGAGCGCGTGGTTCCGACCGCACAATCACAGCGAAGATGTACGCAACCTGTACCTGGTTGGCGCCAGCACCCATCCGGGCGCCGGGGTGCCGGGCGTGCTGATGTCGGCACGTGCGATGGCCGAGAGCGTGCCCCATGGCTGAAGCGCCCAAGTCCATCGATCTCGAGGCCTGCGAAGCGCTGATGCGCGGCGGCTCGAAATCCTTCTTTGCAGCCAGTAGCCTGCTGCCGCAACGTGTACGCATTCCGGCGATTGCGCTGTATGCCTTCTGTCGTGTCGCTGATGATGCGATCGACGAGCACATGGATGATCCGCAGGCGCTGCTCAAGCTGCAACAGCGGCTCGATGCGATCTATGCGGGCGAGCCCGGCGACATCATCGAGGACCGCGCCATGGCGATGGTCGTGCATCGCTACCGTATCCCGCGCACGCTGCCCGAGGCACTGCTGGAAGGCTTTGCATGGGATGCGAGCGGCCGCCGCTATGAAACCCTGGAAGATCTGCATCACTACTGCGCGCGCGTGGCCGGCAGCGTCGGCGCGATGATGGCGATGGTGATGGGTGTGAGCAATCCCCATGCGCTGGCGCGTGCCTGCGAACTGGGCAATGCGATGCAGCTGACCAATATCGCGCGCGATGTCGGCGAAGATGCGCGCAATGGCCGGCTCTACCTGCCGCGCGCCTGGATGCGCGAAGAAGGCATCGATCCCGAGCAGTGGCTGGCCTCCCCCGCGTACACACCGGCGCTCGCGAATGTCACCGGCCGCCTGCTGCTGGAAGCCGACCGCCTGTACCAGCTGGGGGCAACCGGTATCGCAGCGCTGCCGCGCGACTGTCGTGGCGCCATCCTCGCCGCGGCGATGATCTATGCCGAAATCGGCAGCGTGGTGTCCGCCCAGGCGATGGATTCGGTCAGCCGCCGCGCCGTGGTCGGCAGCGCACGCAAGCTCACCTTGCTGTGCCTGGCCAAGGTACGCGCGCAATTGCCGTCCAGTTGCGCCGAGTCGACGCCGTTGCCGGCGATTGCGTATCTGTCGGCGGCCTGTACGGTGCCTGATGTGCAGGGGCGGCATCGAACGATGCCCAAACGCAGCTTCGATGAACGCTGCGAATGGCTGATCGATCTGTTCGAACGGCTGTCGATACCTTCCGGCCGTTACTGAACGATGACGTGAACCTGCACGGACGGGCGCTGGTGTCGCGCCGTGCTCGCTAGACGGATCGCGGCATCCGGAACGGCAGCATGCGCTGCACGATCGCCGACGACAGCCGTGGCACGTTCAGGGTTTCATGCATGCTGATCACGCGCTCGCCGAACAGGCTGCTGGCGAGGACCGAGCGCTCGTAGAACGGCGTGTCTTCCAGTATGTCGATCACGCGCACACTGGATCCTTCATCACTGCGCATGCGGCGCGGAATACGCCAGCCGGTTTTCGGCAATACGTGACGCGGTGGCGGCACAAACGGTTCGATGCGGCCATCCTTGAAAAAGCGCAGCCCGAGCAAGCGGTCGTCCCCGCCCTTCTGCTGTACGTCATAGATGACGGCCGTCGACCCGTCCTCCAGCGTCGCGCGTGACCAGTCCCATTCGTGAAATGCGCGCTCTATAGGCTCGTCACCCTCGTTCGAATCCAGATACGCATGGCCGCGCCAGCGCAAGGATGGTCGCTCGAACGCTACCTCGACCCGTGCACAGGGTGCAATCGGCCCCCAGCGGTGGCGACCGGCGTCATCCAGCGGCACATGCAGCGTGGACAGCGCCCCCGGGTGTACGCGCACCGTGCCGCGCACCGGGAATGGCAGCGGCACACCGACTTCACGGATATCGATCAGTAGCGATTCGCCATCCCAATGCAGTTCGCTGGGGCCGATCACAAAGCGCTGCGCATCGCGGTGCATGCTGCCGCGGCCGCGCTCGGTCATGGTCCAGCGCCGTTTCGCACCATACAGCGCGACATTCAGCGCGCAGTGATTGGCCGGATCGCCTTTGCCACGCGCCAGCGCGCTGCGGTAATACGGCGAGAACACACTGCCGACAAAGGCAATGATGGACAGTCCGTAGTTGCCGCAATCACTCAGCGCATCGACATACCACCAGAGGTACCCCCCCTCGGGGACCGGCTGGTCGAACCGAGGTGCGCCATCAGCGTCGCGGCCGCCAGCTGGCCCGACATCGCTGCCATCGGCACCCCGGGTCCCGGGTGCACGCTGCCCCCCGCCGTGTACAGTCCCGGCACTTTGGTCTGCGCCCCGTTCCTCGAGAACGCCGACATCCAGCCGTGCGTCGCCATCCCGTACAGCGCTCCCGCGCTCCCCGGGAACAGCCGCTGGAAATCGGCCGGGGCCGTACGCAAGCAATTCTGCGGCGTGCGACTGATAGTCAGGCCGTAGCGGGCCAGCAGGGAAAAGGTATGGGATTCGCATGCGTCGATCTCCGATTCATCAAGGGGTCGGCCGTCCTGGGCCGGCGCATTCACCAGCACCAGCATCCGGTCACGCGCGGGAGCGTGACCGGTGACCTGACCCTTGGCCTGCATCAGCGCCGGAGCGCCGCGATCCTGCGCGCAGACATACACGGTGGGCGTGCGCGGCAGTCGCGAGCGCACGAAAATGTCGCCGAACTCCTGCGCGTAGTCGGGCTGGAAAAATACGTTGTGGCGGTCGAGCGCAAAGCCGCCGCCGGTCTTCGCATGCACGCTCCAGGTCAGCGCCGACAAGGAGCGTTTGGCGGGCGTCAACGGCGGTGCCGCACGCCGTACCGCATCGCCGAGCAAGCCGATACCGAGTGCCGACAATTCGCCGTTGAACACCACGCTGTCGGCCGCGATGCGCTCGCCGGCTTCGGTAATGACGGCGCTGGCACGACCACCGTCGGTCTCGATCCGGGCGACGCGCTGCCCGTAACGCAGCGTCGCGCCATGCCGCTCTGCGAGCGACGCCAGCGAACGTGCCAGCGCATGCATGCCGCCCTGCACCGACCACACGCCATCCAGTTCGACTTGCGTCACCAGCATCAGCGTGGCCGGCGCATCCCACGGCGACGAGCCGCAATAGGTTGCGTAGCGCGCAAACAGCTGGCGCAATCGCGGGTCCTCGAAATGCTTGCCGAGCGCTTCCCACAGATTGCTCATCGGCCCCAGCGACGCCAGTACCGCGAGACCCTTCAGTCCGAGCGCGCCCGACATGCTGAGCAGCGTCGGCGCCTGCGAACGTATGAACGGCCCTTCGAGTGCGTGATACACGGCACGTGCCTGATGGCAGAACTGCACGAAGCGCGCCGCCTCCGCAGGCCCGGCAAAACGCGCGATGGCATCGCGCGATTGCGCCGGGTCCGCATACAGGTCGAGTTGCTCGCCCGGCCCCCACGCATGGCGTGCCAGCACCGGCAGCGATGTCAAGGCCAGCTCGTCATCAAGGCGCGCGCCGGCCGAGTCATAGATCTGATCGAACACCCAGCGCATCGTGAACACGGTAGGCCCGCTGTCGATCGGCGCGCCATCGACCAGCGGCTGGCGCATCTTGCCGCCCGGCGTGTCGGCCGCTTCGAGCAAGGTGACGACCAGTCCGCGTGCGGCCAGTTGCAGCGCCGCGACCAGCCCACCAACGCCGGCACCGATCACCACCACATGATGGTCGCCACGCTCACGAATCACGGCCGGAGCCGCGGTGACGGGGCTGACGCGGGTGATGTTCGCGATATCGGCCATGTCAGTCATAAGCCCGCCCCTGCCAGTGCCCCGTGATCGACAGCGGCACGAAGCGCACGAACATGGATTCAGAAAAGAAGCGGTGCTGCCACGCAGCGCGGATCGCGACCTGGTGCGCACCGGTGCGCGCATACGCATCCATCGCTTGCGCATCGCGCCACAGGCTGAAGGTCGCCTGCCGCAGCAGCGGTGCTTCGCCGAGGCCGATGGCCAGCTCGCAGCCAGGCGCATGCGCGAGGTCTTGTTGCGCCGACGGCGCATGTCGCCAGAATTTCGCAGCCGCAACCGGCCGTATCGATGCGCGCGTCAATGCGGCAATCGGTTGTCCTGCTGCGATCGGCAGGCCGGGTTCGAGCGCCACGCCGTCCCAGCTGCCGCGCGCGCTCGCGGGACGCAACAGCGTGATCAGGCATTCCTCGCTGCGCTCGCGGTACTGCGACACCAGCGGCGCCCGGAGGAATGCGTGCGCATCGGACAGATGATCGAAGACACAGAACAGGCCCTGATGCGATGCACTCGGCACCAGACCAAAGCCGCCATCACGGCCGCTGCCCAGGGTCTTCATGAAACGCAGGCCGGGGGTGGCTTGCGGCAGCCAGCGCGCGAACGCGAGGCGATTCCAGCTCCACGGCCAGTGTGCGGGTCGCAGACGCGCCAGCAACATCAATGCAACGCCGGTCACGGGCGCCGACGGCAGCGCTTGCTGCAGATGCTGGCTGGCGGGATCGGCGTCGAGGTCTTCGCGTGCGCCCATCCCCTGCTCCTGAAAGAATGGGCGCCGCCGTCGGCGGCGCCCTTGCACTGTGGACTTGCTGTTTGCTTGCTGTTTGCTTGCTGTTTGCTTGCAGTGGTGCTGCTGTTTACTTGTTCAACTGCTTCACGGTGCTGGCCAGTTCCGGATAGTTGCTCAGCATCGGATAGCCATACAGCGGCTTGTACGCACCCTGGTGGCAAGTCGCGCAGCTGATCTTCGCAACATCGCCGCCCGGACCCTTGCGCTCGGCCGGGAACACCTCGGTCAGCGGCACCATGTAGTCGTTGTTCACGTCACGCGCCATGCGGATACCGTGATACGCGGTGATACGCTGCGGCGGGCTGCTTTCCCAGCTCTGGAAAGCACGGGTGTTGTGGCAGTAGGTACAGTTGACACCCAGCGACGTCGACATGTGCGTCATCAGACCGTAGGTCCACTCAGCCTGCTTGATCGACGAGCGGTTCCCGGTCGGCAGCGCGGTCGGGCCATTGACACGAATCGGCTTGTCTTCCAGCAGATACGGTGTCAGCGGATCGGTCGGCAGCGACGACAGGTTCACCAGCTTGCCCGGCGTGTTCTGGCCGGCCAGGTCACCGATGAAGTCGGCTTTCTTGTCCTGCTCCAGCGGCGTGAACCAGACCTGTGACGGTACCGGGTTGCCACGGTGGCAGGTGTAGCAGGTGACGCCGGTGTTGCTGACGTGGTTCTGCCAGTTGCCATTGATGTGACGCGTCATTTCGATCATCTTGCGCGCGACGGTCTTGGTGTACTTGCTGTCGTCCGCGAAGTTCTGCGGATTGTGGCAGTACGCACAGCCCTCTTTCGGCGCAACCCAGGCAGTCATCGCGGTCATCAGACCGATGAACTGGCCGGCCGACACATCACCCAGCACCTGCACGTTCTGATACGCGGTCTTGGCGCGCGGGCCGTCGGGGGACGCCGGTGGCGGCGATGGCGGCACGGTATTGTTGGCGTCCATCGCAGCGACCTTGCTCGGGTTGTACACCTCGACCATGCCGGTGCCACGGTAGCCGTGCTGCACGCTGTCCATCGGCGGTCGTTCGCAACCGGCCAGCAGCGCGGCGCCGGCGACCAGCAGCGCGACGATTTTCGGGATACGGAATGTCATGGCTTGGCTCCCTGCAGGGTGGCGGGGTCGATCACATCACCCCACACATGCGGATAAGGCGGGGCGACGCCATGCTTGACGGCCCACAGATACCAGTTGTCGACCACGGTGCCGGTCAGCAGGATGCCGATGCCGCCAGTCAGCGGGCACAGCACTGCGAACCACCAGGCCCAGCGGTGGATGGATTCCATCGTCGCGTTGAAGCCCATGGTCCAGCGCCAGAACAGCGCGGCACGCTCGGTCGCGGTACCGCGATCAACGATCTGCTCGATCTCGCGTTCGCCGCCGTAACGACCGACGGCCAGAATCGTTGCGCCGTGCATCGCGAACAGCAGGGCCGAGCCATACAGGAACGCGATCGACAATGCATGGAAGGGGTTGTAGAACAGGTTGCCGTAACGCAGGGAGAACGCTGCCGTCCAATCGAGGTGCGGGAAGATACCGAACGGCACCGCCTCACCCCAGGAACCCATCAGCACCGGACGGATCAGGCCCAGCACCAGGAACAGCCAGATCGCGGCGGCGAAGGCCCACGCAATGTGCGTACCCATGCCGAGCGCGCGGGCGCGACGGTACACATTCGCCCACCACAGCATGATCGAGATCGTCAGGAACAGACCGGCGATCTGCCACCAGCCGCCCTGGTTCAGCGGCGCGAGTCCGAGACCCTGGCCAGGCGCCGGCGGATCCAGCGACAGCCAGAACAGCTGGCGCACGAACTGCACCGGATCCCAGTTCACCGACGCCAGCATGTTCATGCCGATGATGGTGAACGCGAACAGCCCGAACATCAGCGACATCGTGCCCAGCACACCGAGATAGATGGGACCGATCTGCGCATTGCCGAGGCGGCCTGCCAGATGCAGCAGGAAGGGCTTGCCGCTGCGCGACAGCGCCGGCTTGTCCTGGGGTACACCGTCGTGCAAGGGTCCGGTGACCTGCACGGCGGTGAAAAGATTTTGGTATTCAGCCATCGTGCGCTCCTTATCGGTTCCAGATCGGCATGTTCAGCCACCAGCTCCACCATTCGGGCCAGCCGCGGCTCCAGAACGGTCCTGACAGCACGATGCAGAGTGCCGAGAACAGCACCGCCGCCAGTGCGAGGAACAGGCCAAGGCGGTGAATGCCCAGCGTACCGACCGAGTAACCGACCAGGTCGCGGAAGTAGGTGTCTTCATGTTCCGGCGTCTTCACGACCTCGCCCTTCGGCGGGTTGGTGGACGACAGCACCAGGCCGCCGTGCATCGACAGCGCGAGTGCGGTCGTGAAGAAGAAGGTAATCGCCAGCATGTGCGCCGGGTTGTAATGGAAGTGCAGGTACTGGTAGCCGCCGTTGGACACCCAGTCGAGGTGACTGAAGATCCCGTACGGGAAGCCATGGCCCCACGCGCCCATCAGGATCGGACGCACCACATTCAGCGTCACGTACGCGAGGATCGCGACCGAGAATGCGATCGGCACATGCAGGCCCATGCCGAGCTTGCGGCAGATCTCGACTTCACGCAGCGCCCACGAGCCGAAGGCGCCGATCGCGCACACCGTGATCAGTTGCCACAGCCCGCCCTCCATCAGCGGCGCGAAGCGCAAGCCCCACGACAGGTCCGGTGGTGCGATATTGATCTGCCAGATATTCCAGGTCGGCCCCTGCGATGCACCCCACAGGATCAGCGCGGTGCCGAGGAAACTGAAGAAGATCGTGGTAACGCCGAAGAAGCCGACATAGAAGGGGCCTATCCAGAAATCGAACAGGTCACCGCCCACCAGGGTGCCGCCGCGTACGCGATATTTTTTTTCGAAACTCAACATGCCCATGAGCGAGCCCTCCAGCAGGAGATGAACACCGTCATCCCCGGTTCAATTCGGTAAGGGCAGCAGCACCACGTTGTCGTGCCACTGCCCGCCACTGCAACAGTGGTCTTACGACGATGCCTTCGGCATCGGCGCGTTCTGGGCCGTCGCCGCGGGTTTCGCGCCGTCGAGCCAGTTGAACTTGTTCGTCGACAGCAGGATGAGGTGAATCATCGCTGCCAGGCCGAACAAGAAAATCCCCTGGATGACCATAGCTCGCAGAGGATCGTACAGGCGCCATATTCTCCACATGGTTCCTATCTCCCTATAAAGTGTGTGACATGAATGAATACACTGCGGCTTGCACGCCGCCGAACATGGATTTGCAGCTTTCGGCGCCGGGCAGCCAGCTACGCCAAGGCATGCCGGTCAGCGAGCTGACCAGTGCGATGACGAGTACGACGGCGAAGCCCAGTGTGAAGACCATCCTGAAGGTCATGCTTTCATCCCTCAGATAACGTTCCGGATTCGGTGGTGTGGTAGCCATAGCGGATTCCTTAAGGTGTATGACGGTCCGGGATCAGGTGATCCAGGGACGCCATGCCCACACCAGTGCGTGGGCGATCACAGCGACCAGCGTGAAACCCACCATCCCCTGCATGTAATACGCATGGAATTCCTGGGCTTCGTCATCGGTCAGGCCGGAGATGCTCTTCCTATCTGCCATCAGAACGCTCCTTCAAATTGGCCTTGCGGCCAGTGGTGCGTACAGCCCCGCAACCTTGGGCGTCCGCGGCGGATTGCCACGACATTCTTGCGGTCGCATCGCGCAGGCTCATGCAGCCTCTCCGATGCGCAGCGACTCTCTTGCCCTTGCTACCCTGTCAGCCGACACGCTGGCCTCGCCGGCACGGCGCGCATCACGCTCGGCACGGTCGCGGATCTGCTTCGCGGCCGAAATCTGCACCAACACCGGTTCGGCGGCCACCAGGTCGGCCAGCAGCGCGCGTGCATCGTCATCCCACGCGGCTTGCGCGCGCGCCGGCGTCGGATCGACGCGATCCATCTCGGTGCCCAGCGGCAGGATGTTGAACAGCGCATCGAACAGGCAGTTGCAGAATTCCTGCACCAGATAGGTCGCACCCGCATAGCCCATGAACGGCGTGCCGGTATGGCGGCGAATGATGGAACCCGGGAACGACGCCGGAATGAACGATGGCTTCATCGGTGATGCGGCACCGCCTTCGGCCAGGTACATGCGCTCGTTGTAGCTGCCGTACATGACCAGCGGCGGCTTCGCGCGCACCAGCTGGCGTATCGCTTCGTTGTCGGTCTTCTCGCCCGGCTTGCGCGCGACCGCGAAATTGCACGGCATGCCCAGCTCGTCTTCGAAGAAGTGGCGGATGCCGCGTGCATAGGTATCGCTGGCCACGACCGCGAAACTGGCCGTGGCGAAGAAATCTTGCGTGACCGAGCGCCACAGGTCCCACACCGGCTTGATCGTGGTGTGCTTCTCGCGCTCGATGAAAGGCTCGGGATCGAGGTGCAGCAACTCACCCAGCTTGCGCAGGAATTTGGTGGTGCTGTGCAGGCCGATCGGCGCCTGCAGATAAGGGCGATCGAGCGCTTCGCACAGCAGGCGGCCGAATTCGCGGTACATGCAGATGTTCACATCGGCATCGGCCAGCTTCTGCACATCGGCGAGGTGGCTGCCCAACGGGAACACCATGTTGATTTCGGCGCCCAGTCCTTCGACCAGACGACGAATCTCGGCCAGGTCGCTCGGCATGTTGAAGGTGCCGTAGCTGGGGCCGATGATGTTCACGCGCGGCTTTTCGCCGGGCGCGCGTTCATTGAAAGGCTTGCGCTCGGGGATGTGACGCAGACCGTATTCGGTCCACAGCCACAGCATCGCGCGGTTCGCGCACTGCCACTGGTCTTCGTCGATGGTGCGCGGCAGGAAGCGCAGGATGTTGGTGCCTTCCGGCGTGACGCCGCCACCGATCATCTCGGCGATGGAGCCGGTCACCACCACCGCCGGCAGGTCCGGGTCCAGCGTGCCATGGGCGCGCTTCATCGAGCCTTCGGTGCCCTCGCGACCCAGCTGTTCTTCGGCCAGGCCGGTGACGACGATCGGCAATTCATGCGGCGGCAGCGCATCGGTGTAATGCAGCACCGACGTGACCGGCAGGTTTTCGCAACCGACCGGGCCGTCGATAATGACCTGCAATCCCTTGATCGCGGTGAACACATAGACCGCACCCCAGTAGCCGCCTGCGCGGTCGTGGTCGATGATGTTCATACCATCTCCTCCGCCTTGCGCTTCTTCGCCGCCTTTTCCAGACGACGGCGTGTCTCGGCACGGAATTCCGTTCGCTCGGTTGGCTGCGCCTGCCAGACGCCGGCGCGGTCACCCTGCCCTGCATCACCGAAAAAGTCCTTCATCGCCGCCATGCGCGTCTTGTTGACGATCGCCGCATTGATCACGGTCGCGAGCGAACCGGCACCAGCCGGGCCCATCAGCGGGCGCGCGGAAATCAGGTTCGTGAAGTACAGCGACGGCAGCGACAATTCTTTGGCGGCCTGTACCACGGGCGTGGTGCCGATCGCGAGATCGGGCTTGAATTCATTGACGGCCGCAATGTCCTGTTCCAGCGATGCGCGGTACTGCACATGCACGCCACGCGACAGCAACCAGTCGAGGTCGGCGGCACTGGACGCCGTCTGCGGGCATGCGGTGCCGACGTAGCGCAGGTCGGCGCCGCTCTCGACCAGCAGGCGTGCCACCAGCAATTCGGAACCTTCGTAGCCGGACAGCGTGATGCGGCCCTTGATCGGGGTTGCGGCCAGTGCAACGCGTATCGCCGGCAGCATGCGGTTCTTGGCGCCGTCGATCAGCTTTTGTTCGACATTGCACGCATTGCCAATCGCCTGCAGCCAGGCTTCGGTGCCGTCATGTCCGACCGGTGCGGAACCGACCGATGCACGGCCCGCCGCTTCGAACTCGCGCAGGCAGGCGGTATAGAAAGGATGGATCGCCGCGACCGCTGCGCAATCGAGCGCCGCGTACAACTCGCGCCATTCGCGCGTCGGTACCACCGGGCCGGCAGCCAGGCCCAGCATGTCGAGCATGCCGCCGATGATCATCGGGTCGGCCGGGAACATCTCGCCCAGCAGCGTGACGGTCGGCTTGTCGCTGACGCCGCCACGCGGTGCCGCGACCGGGCCGGCAGCGATCTCGGTGCGCGCATAGCGCAGCATCGCGGCGGCCAGCACGTCTTTCGCTTCCGCATGCGTCGGCACGCCAAAGCCCGGCACATCGATGCCGATCACGCGCACGCCATTGATTTCTTTCGGCAGGATCTGCAGCGGCACGCCGGACGCCGTCGGCACGCACAGGTTGATCACGACGATCGCATCGTAACGCTCGGGGTCGGCTTCCTGATGGACTGCATCGCGAATGTCTTCGAACAGCTTGCCCGTCACCAGCGATTCGGAATTGAAAGGCACATAGCCGACGCTGCGGCGCGCGCCGTAGAAATGGGAGGTGAAGGTCAGGCCATACACGCAGCAGGCCGAGCCGGACAGGATGGTCGCGGTGCGCTTCATGCGCAGACCGACGCGCAGCGAACCAAAGGCCGGGCACATGCTCTGCGGCTGGTCGTGCGGGCCTTTCGGATAATCGGCCTGGTACTGATCGAGCGTGCTGCCCTTGCCGGCTGCGCGCGCGGCGGCATCCATCTGTTCGCGTCCCGAATGACAACCGACGCCGTCGCCCATGGCGGCAGCAGCCTGCACGGCGCGTGCTTCAGCGATCGGGATCACGGGACGGTTCATGATGTTCAGGCCTCGTCGTAGATCACTTCGAGCGAAGGCTTCACGACCAGGTCGCGGCCCATCATGTCGGCATCGGTGGCGGGGACCAGCACCACATCACGGCCGACGGTGTCGGCCGCGAACAGGCCGAGCAGCGCTTCCTGCGACATCGGCTTGGGGCGGACCGGCGGCGCATCGGCCACGTTCTGTGCCAGCGTCGCGAACAGCTCGCCCCACTGACCGTCGGGACGGCCGATGATTTCGTAGCTGGCGCTCTTGCGGCGAATATCTTCGTTGGCCGGTATCGCCGACAGCACCGGGATGCCAGCGTGCGCCGCGAAGGCCTGCGCCTCACCGGTGCCATCATCCTTGTTGATCACCATGCCGGCCACGCCGACATTGCCGCCCAGCTTGCGGAAGTACTCGACCGCGGAGCAGACATTGTTGGCGACATACAGCGACTGCAAGTCGTTGCTGCCGACCACGATCACCTTCTGGCACATGTCGCGTGCGATCGGCAGGCCGAAGCCGCCGCAGACCACATCACCGAGGAAGTCGAGCAGCACGTAATCGAAGCCCCAGTCATGGAAGCCGAGCTTTTCGAGCAGCTCGAAGCCATGGATGATGCCGCGTCCGCCGCAGCCGCGACCGACCTCGGGACCGCCGAGCTCCATCGCATACACGCCGTCGCGCTTGAAGCACACATCACCGATCGCGACCGGCTCGCCGGCCAGCTTTTTCTTTGACGAAGTCTCGATGATGGTCGGGCAGGCCTTGCCGCCGAACAGCAGCGACGTGGTATCGCTCTTCGGGTCGCAGCCGATCAGCAAGACCTTCTTGCCCTGCTGCGCCATCATGTACGACAGGTTGGCCAGCGTGAAGCTCTTGCCGATACCGCCCTTGCCATAGATCGCGATGATCTGGGTTTCTTTCTTCGGCTCGCCGGTCGGTGCCGGATCGGGTTCAATGGCTGCCTCGGCGCGCAGACGCTCTTTCTGCATGAAGTGCACCGGTGCTGCCTGGTGTCCGGTCGGTTGGCTCATGTCGTGCGTCTCCAGTCGAGAATCATCTTCAGGCAGTCCGGATCGTCGAAGGCGGTGCGATAAGCCACACCGGCATCGTCCGGGCTGCTACGGTGCGTAATCAGTTCGTCAAGCGACAGCTGGCCGTTCTCGACCAGGTCGCGCACGGCCAGCAGCTCCTGCGGCTTCCATTGCGCGGCCACCCGCATGCGCACTTCGCGCATGAAGGCCGGCGCGAACGAGAAGCGCATTGGTTCGTCATAGAAGCCGGCGAGCACGATTTCGCCATTGCCGGCGCAGCGCGCGATCAGTGTGTCGAGTATTGCGGCGTCGCCGCTGACATCGACGATGCAGCGGTAATTGGTGCGTCCGTCTTCCTTCGGATCGATGACGGGATAACCGACCGCACCCAGACGGCGCGCGGGGTTGGTGTCCCATACCACCGGCGTCGCACCGGCCAGCAGCGCGATGCGCGCGATCATGCGGCCCAGCACGCCATGGCCGACGATCAGCTCCGGCAACGGACCACCGGCGCCATGCACCGCGTGATACGCGGTCGCCGCCAGCGCCAGCAGCGTGCCGCGCTCGCCGAGGTCTTCCTGAATGCGCAGTGCGCGCAGCGCCGGGATCACCACGCGTGATGCGGCACCGCCGAACAGGCCGCGCACTTCGCCGTAGCAGGCCGCGCCGGGCACGAATACCAGCTCGCCCGGGGTGTAGGTGGTCTTGGCGCCGGCCTGCGTGACACGGCCGACCGATTCGTAGCCGGGCACCAGCGGGTAACCCATGCCGGGGAAAGCCGGCATACGGCCGGACCACAGGAGTTTTTCGGTGCCGGTCGAGATGCCGGACCAGCAGATGTCAACCACCAGGTCGTTGTCGGTCGGTGCGACCAGCGGCAGCTCGCGCAGCTGCAGCGACAGCGGTTTGTCGACCACGACGGCCACTGCCGAGGCCGTCATGTCGGCCTCCGCTTCGGGTGTTGCTCAGTCATCGCTGGGTGATGCTGGCTCATGGTGTCCGCCTGACCGGTGAATATGTGTCATTTTATGTTGACAGTAGGCTGTGTCAACTCATTTTGCATTTATTTGGGCCTCCGGGCTGTCAAAGCCCGGACTTGCAGGGGAATCCGGGTCGGCAACAGCCGGGCGCCGGTGAACCCGGCCGCTTCCAGCAGCTGCACTAGCCGCGCCGGCGTACGCGCCTGGCCGCGGCCCATCGCCAGCAGGTAGAAACCGAAATACGCATCGCCCATCGCTTCGGCCCCGGGGGTGCCGGCCATCGGCTCGGCCAGCAGCAGCGTGCCGCCGGGTGGCAGCGCACGCCAGGCCGCCTTCAGGATGGCCAGCGCGCGCTCGTCGTCGTGGTCATGGATCACGCGCACCAGAGACACGATGTCGGCGCCGGCCGGCAGCTCATCCGCCAGGAAATTGCCGCCCACTGCCTGCGCGCGACCGTTGATGCCGGCAGCGGCAAAGCGTGCGCGGGCACGCTCGGCGACAGCGGGCAGATCGAACAGGGTCAGCTGCAGATGCGGTGCGCGTTCGGCGACGCTGCACAGGAAGCGCCCTTCGCCGCCACCGACATCGAGCAGCTTCTGGTGACCGTCGAACGGATAGGCATCGAGGATCTCGGCGGCGACCAGGGGCTGCGATGCCGCCATCAATTGCGAATAGCTGCCGACTTTTTCCGGTGCCAGCTCAGACGCGCGGCTGGGCGCGTCATCGGCGGTGTACGGATAAAAGCCCGACAGCGCGGGCGGCGGTCCGCTGCCACGCAGCAGCGCGACCGGATCGGTCAGGTCTTCGTACAGGGTCTGGTGGTGGCGCACCATCGCCAGCACCGCTTCGTTGTCGACCAGGGGCGCGCCCAGCACGCCCAGGCCATAGCGCGCCTCGCCGTCATCGCCATCAGCGCGCCGTTCGAGCAGCCGCAGCGACACCGCCGCTGCCAGCAGGCGCTCGGTGGCCTCGACCGACAGCCGGCAATGGTCGACCAGTGTCGACAACGGCAGCGGACCGGCCGCCAGGCGCTTGAACAGGTCCAGCTGCACGCAGGCCGACAGCACCTGCGAATACACGAAGCCGGCGACCAGGTCGAACAGTTCGCGCGCGCGCCGTTGCGCGATCGGGCGCGTGAACACGAAACCGGAAGCAAAGCGATGGAAGGCGGGGCTGGCGAGCAGGCGGTCGCGCCAGCCCAGCAAGCGGTCTGCAAGCGACAGGGTCGCAGCAGTCATGACTCAGGCCGCGACACGGGTGACGCTGGGCGCGAGCTTGCGTGTCAGCTCATGCGGCACCAGCCGCTTGGCTTCCATGCGCACCAGCGTGCGTAACTGTGCGGAGCCGCGGCAGCTGGGTATCGATGCGCTCGCATACGCGATCAGTTTGTCGAACAGCTGGATCGCGCCGGACAAACCCAGCTCGGCAGCCGAGCTGGGACGGCCATGGGTGGCATCCTGCCCGGCCGGCTTGCCGAGTGCATCGGTATCGAGCGCAACGTCGCGGATATCGTCGGCCACCTGATAGGCCTCGCCCAGGCATTCACCCAGCGAGCGCCAGGACTCGGCGGCAACGCCGGCGGCCTGCGCACCGGCAGCGGTGGCAGCGACGAACAGCGCGCCGGTTTTCGCGCGCTGGTACTCGGTGAGTGCGACACGCGTTTCACATTCCCAGGCCTGACCGGCAACGATGCCGGACGGCGCGCCGACCGCGGTCGCCAGCGTCTGCAGCAGCGGCGCGAGGCGCTCGGGATGGGCCGCACCGGCGGCCGCCAGGTGCTGGAAGGCCGCGACGATCAATGCATCGCCGGCCAGCACCGCGAGGCGTTCCCCATGTGCAGCGAACACCGACGGCCGTCCGCGGCGCAGCAGTGCATTGTCGAAGCAGGGCAAGTCGTCATGCACCAGCGATGCGCAGTGCATCAGTTCGATCGATGCGCCGGCCGATGCGGCCAGCGCCAGGTCATCAGCGCCGCAAGCCTGCGCGACCGCGAGCGTCAATTGCGGGCGGATACGGGCGCCGCCCGGGAACACGGCGTCGTGCATGGCTTGCGCCAGCCGTGGCGGGCCGGCATCGCCCTGTTGTGCGGCGATAGCGGCGCCCAGTGCCGCTTCAATGCGATCGATGTTTTCCATGACGCCCCCGAAGGAAGCCGGTGAGATCCGGCCGGTGCCATGTAAGTTATTTCTGTCACGCGTTTATGTCAAGTTATATTGACATATGGCGATGTGATTTCGAGATGTGATTTCGAGGGGTGATTTCGAGATGTGATCCCGAGCTGTGGTTTCGGGAGGTCATTTCGGGAGGTCATCCGCGCCGGCGCGCTGCGCTGCTTCCTGCTGCGCCTTGTGCTCACGCCGGCGCTGCTGCTCGCGGCGCACATCGCGTATTTGCCAGATCGCAAACGCAATCGGCAGCACACCGAACATCACGATCTCGATCCAAATCACCATGGCCCTGCCCCACCCTCAGACCAGGCCGGCGTCGCGGCAGGCCTCATCCAGCAATGCAACGCACAGAGCCGGTTGTTCTTCATGCGCCAGATGGCCGAGCTGCGGCCAGTGCCGCAATATCGGCTTGCGCAGCAGTGCAGCGACGCGCGACGCCTGCGCGGGCGGCACTGTCAGGTCGCGGCCGGCCGCCACCAGCCACACTGGCAGCGACAGCTTCGGCAGCGCCGCACCCAGCGGCCCCAGCTCCCAGTGCGCCATCATCGCGAGCGCCGCCTTCACATGGCCGGGGCTCTGCATCAGCTGCGCATACAGTTGCATGCCGCGCGCATCGAGGGTGGATCCGGTGCCCTCAATCAGCCGCCGTACCACCGCGCTGTCCTGCCCCTTGCGTGCGAGGTAGCGCGCGACCCCCTGTCCGGATGACAGCAGCCGCGCCAGCGGCGAGAAAAGCGCACCCGCCAAGCCACCAAAGCCGACGAAGGCGCCATTCAGGCTGACCAGTGCTGCCGGACGCGCGTGGCCATCGAGCACCATCTGCGCGCCGATCGCAGCGCCGGCCGAATGGCCGACGATCAGGTCCGGTGTGCATTGCAGCTGCGCCAGCAAGGCCCCCACGCTGCCTGACATGCCCTGCAGCGACTGGCCCGACAAGGGCTGCGCAAGACTGGTGTAGGCATGGCCGGGCAAGTCCGGTGCGATCACCCGGTAGCGTTCGGAAAGCAAGGGTGCGACATCACGCCAGGTGTGGGTCGATGCGCCGGTGCCGTGCAGCAGCAGGATCGACGGGGCCGCACTGCCGAGTTCGGACCCGAATTGCTGCACATGCCAGTGCAGGCCGCCGGCATGCACGAACTGACTGGCACTGCGGTTCGGCCAGTCGCGGCCGTCCGCGTCCCAATCGAGGCGATCACGCAAATCGTTGCGCCCCATGATGCAGGCTGCCGCGCACCGATTGCGCGAGGTGCTCGGCGCCCGCATGCGGCAAGGGCAGGTATTGCGCGCGCATCGCCTGCGCCAGCTCGGCCGCCTCGCGCTGCGGCTTCGGTGACGTATCGATCAGCAGCACCGGCCACAGGCGTTGCGCGAGCTGGCGGCCAGATTGCAGCGCATCCTGCATCGCACGCTCGCGGCCACCACTGCCATCGCGCGCGACATTGGCGCGGCCATCCGTCAGCAGCACCACCAACGGCGATTGTCCGCGCCGTGCAATGCCATCGGCCAGCGCCGCGGCAGCATCGAGCGCATGCGCGAGCGGCGTGCCGCCGCCACCCGGCAAGCCGGCCAGACGGCGCTTCGCATTCACCAGCGAGCGTGTCGGCGGCAGCAGCAGTTCCGACTGCTTGCCACGGAAAGCAATCACCGCAACCTGGTCACGACGCACATAGCAATCGGCCAGCAGCAACTCGACGGCGCCTTTGGCTTCGGCCAGCCGGTGCATTGCCGACGAGCCGGACGCATCGACGACGAACACGGTGGTGGTCGCCGATTTCTGCCGGATACGCCGCACATGGAAATCTTCAGCCCGCACCAGGACGCGTGCGCCGCGTGGCGGCGTGCCGGAGGACGGGGATGACGACTGCAGCGCCGCAGCGCGCAGCCGCTGCCAGGGTGCGGCAGCGCGCAGCGTGTCGATCAGGTGCAGCCGCTGCCCGCTGGCCGGCGGTGCGCGTTTCGATCCCACCGGCCGTCCGCGCAGGCCGCCGGATGCCTGCGCACCGGCCCGCCCTGCAGTCGCGCGTGGCAATGCGGCACCGGACAGCAAGCGCGCCAGCAAACCCGCCGGTATCGCCGCCTGCGCGGCATCGAGCACGCGGTCTTCCATCGCGGCTTGCACGCGCTCGGGGTCGAGTGCCGGCGGCGGCGTGCCTTCGTCGTCATCGTCATGGTGGTCATGGTCGCCATGATCGTCATGATCGTCATGCACATCATGCTGACCAGCCTGCTGCGGTTCGCTGGGCTGCTCGTCGCCACTGTCGGCTTGTTCGTCGCTCGCTTGTTCGTCGTTCGCAGCATCGGCTGCCGCCGACGGCCATTGCGTCGCCCGGGGCGCGAGCACCAGCGCGGCAGCGATCTGCACATCGTCTTCGCTGCAATCCTGGTTGCCGTCGAGCGCGGCACTCGCGCGTGCCACCGCCAATGCCAGCAAGGGTGCGCGCATCGACATCACGCCCAGCGCCAGCGCCGTGGTACACAGTGCGGCACTGGCAGCATCCGGCGCACTGATGTCGTTCAGTCGCGCCGCTGCCGCCTGTACATCGCCATCGCTGATGCCGGTGGATGGCATGCGCGCATCGCGTGCGGTCGCGGCTGTCACCGCACGCAAGTCGATATCGAATGCCAGCCTGTCGGCCAGCGCATCGGGTACGCCCGGATCATCGGCCATCGCCTCATCGAGCAAGACCACGCCAAAGCGTGCGGTACGGCGGTCGCACAGTCCGTCACGTTCGAGCAGCACTTCGCGCTGGTCGAGCGCCGCGGCGATGCGCGCAGCGGTGCCGACCGGCAGTCGTTCCGCCATCGGCAGCACGATCACGCCTTCATTGGCGGCCACCAGCACACCGGCTTGCAGCACCGGACGGCCAGCCGCCAGCGTGGCCGGCAAGTCGAGGCCGCCCAGCAGGCGTTCATCCGAGATGGAGACAGGCATGCGGGTCCAGCTGCGGCCGGCCAGCAAGCCATGCAGCAAGGCCAGCCAGGCATCCAGCACGGGCCCGGCGTGCGCGCGCACGCGCACGCCACCGGTGCCGACCGGATCGATCGCGAACAATGCGGCAACCTGCACCGCCTGCAGCCAGGCCCGGCCGGACGGATCAGGATCGCGATCGAGGGGCGCGAGCATCAGGCTGCCTGCGCAAAGACCTCGTCGACCGCGCGCGCGACACGCGTGCCGGAGCCCGCGTCGTCGAGCGGATTGCGTCGCAGTCGGTGCCGCAGCGCCGGTGGTGCCATGCGGCGCAGATGATCATCATTGACTTCGCGCGCGCCTTCATACGCGGCCAGCGCGCGTGCCGCACGCATCAATGCGAGTTCGCCGCGCAGGCCATCGGTGCCGAGCGCAACGCACAGCTGCGCCGCACGCTCGAGCGCGCGGTCGGACAGCTCCAGTTCCGGCAAGCGCTTGCGCGCGGCCACGATGCGCCTGCGGATCTTGTCGTCTTCGGCCTGCCAGCGTGCGATGAATTGTTCCGGCGCGCGCTCGAACGCATCGCGGCGACGCACGACTTCGATGCGCAGCGCCAGCTCGGTCGGCGTGCTGACATCGACCGCCAGACCGAAACGATCCAGCAATTGCGGCCGCAGCTCGCCCTCTTCCGGATTACCGCTGCCGACCAACACGAAACGTGCCGGATGACGCACCGACAGGCCTTCGCGCTCGACCATGTTCTCGCCGGATGCGGCGACATCGATCAGCAAGTCGACCAGATGGTCTTCCAGCAGGTTTACTTCGTCGATGTACAGGTAACCGCGATTGGCCTTCGCGAGCAGTCCCGGTTCGAAGGCTTTCACGCCCTGCGACAACGCGCGCTCAAGATCGAGGGCGCCGACCACACGGTCTTCGGTGGCCCCCAGCGGCAGGTCCACCACCGGCACCGGTCGCATGCGTGCCTTCGGGCGCGCCTTGCCCTGCGCTTTCAGCAGCGCGCAGCATACGCAGGACGGCGTGCCGGCTGCCGGGTCGCAACCATACACACAGCCTTCCACCGATTTGATTTCGGGCAGCAGCGCCGCCAGCGCGCGCACGGCAGTGGACTTGCCGGTGCCGCGATCACCGAGCACCAGCACGCCGCCGATGCCGGGATCGACGGCGGTCGCCAGGATCGCGAGTTTCATTTCGTCCTGGCCGACGATTGCGGAAAAAGGAAAATGTTTGGCCATCGTTGTCTCCTCTCAGGATTTCCAGCGCCGCCTGAGGTCGGCGATATGCGTGAGCCCGGCTGCGGCAAGCAGCAGAGCCATCAGGTACCACGGGCTGCCGCTGAGCGCGCTGCGCGCCGCCAGCATCAGGCACAGCCCCGGCAACATCATCCAGCGCAAGGCATCGGGCGCGATGCCTTCGCCGGTGCGCCGGTGACGGTGTGCAAGCAACAGCCACTCAAGCAGGCTGACCGCGATCACCAGATCAATCATGCGGGTGCCGCTGAACCAGGTATCCACGTCCATCATCACTGGCGCACCGGCCCCTCAGGCCTTCGCGCGCATGCCCCATTTCCACAGCCAGCTCGATGGCAGCGGCATGATCATGAACAAATGCTCGAGCACTGCCAGCGACAACAGACCGGCGACCAGACTCAGGCTGGTCGCGGCAAAGCCATCGGCCGGTTGCAGCGCGACCGCATTCCACAAGGGCACCGCCACCGCGCTGGCCGCCAGCAGCGATACCGGCATCAGCCAGTTCCAGGAGCGGCGCGTGAAATAGCTCTGCAAGTAAGCCAGATGCGCGGGCAGGAAATCCTCGGCGAGATTGCGCACACCGAGGAACAGATTCAGCTTCGCGGACAGCCTCATCGACCACAGCACCAGATAGGTCCACCAGCCGGTCTGGTTGGGTTGGTTCCAGCTGGTCGCAAACACCAGCAGCGCCAGCACGACCAGCGCCAGCTCGTGATGCAGGATGGTTTGCGTCGCATGCAGCGCGCGGCGCCAGCCATGGCTGTCCGGCGGGCATGCGCTGCGGCGTGCACCGGTCACATAACCGAGCAAGAAGGCAATCTCTTGCCAGCTCCACACCAGCACCGCGCAGGTAAATGCGCAATAGGCGGATGCGACCGAAGTGCGCGACGCCGAAATCGCCATGCCGACCAGAGCGAATCCGAGCAGCAGCGTGGCCTTCAGCATGGTCCAGCGGAAGGTCCATTGCGGCAGCCGACCGAGGAACAGGATCACGCCGGTGGAAAACCACCAGACGAAGATCGTGAACACCAGCGGCAGCAGATAGGAGCTCATCAGGTCGCTCATGGGATCACTGAGGACGCGCTGTCGTGCAGGATGGCATCAGGCGTCACCAGCGCGGCACCAGCCGCGTGCGGGCCGGCAGCACATTGGACTTCACCGGGATGAAGTACATGCGCGCGAACACGGCTGCGCCAGCCACGCTCCAGAACGCGCGTTTGAGGCCGCCGACGATGCCACCGGCATCCTTGCCCGCTTCCGCGCGCGCCGAGCAATAGGCGAGACGATCGAGGTTTGCATGGAAGGCCGGATGGTCGATATCCAGCAGCACCGGGAACACTTGCTGCGTGATCTCGTTGGTGATGCGGAATACATCGAAGTCATAGGTGGTCGGATCCAGTCCCATCGCCTGCTTGAGTTCCGGACGGTTATGGTCACGCACATACATGGTCGCGTACACCGCCAGCAGGAAGAAGCGTATCCACAGCACATTACCACCGCGTAGCAGGTGCGGATGCGCGCGCATGATCAGCGCGAACGATTCGCCATGGCGGAATTCGTCATTGCACCAGCGCTGGAACCAGCGGAAGATCGGATGGAAGCGCAGCTCCGGATGCTGTTCGAACTGACGGAAGATGCGGATGTAGCGCGCGTAACCGATCTTCTCCGACAGGTAGGTCGCATAGAAAATGTACTTCGGCTTGAAGTAGGTGTAATGCTTGCTGCGCTTGAGATTGCCGAGGTCGATGCCGAGGCCGTAATCCTTCAGCGATGAATTGATGAAACCGGCATGCCGCGATTCATCGCGCGCCATGTATTCCATCAGCTTCTTGATGTCCGGGTTGTCGACATGACGTTTGATCTCGTTGTACAGCACGCAGCCCGAGAATTCCGAGGTCAGCGAGCTGACCAGAAAATCGAGGAATTCCTGGCGCAGCTCCGGCGACATCTTGTGTTCGAGGTCCAGCGCTTCCTGCGCGAAGGTGGCATCGCGCTGGAAATGGTCATGGTTGTTGTCGCCTTCGTACTCGGCCATCATCGCGTCCCATTCGGCGCGCACCGGCTCGACGTTCAGGCGACCCATCGCCGCATAGTCGGTGGTGTAGAAACGCGGCGCGAAAACGGTATCGGTGATGGCCTTGCGTGCGGCATCTTCGACCGAATTGATTTCATGGGCGGCGTTATGCATAGTCTTCTCCGTGACGGTTGACGGTGGTGCGGGGCTGCAGCGCCGGCGTGCGATCGCTGCTGGCAGCGCCATCGTCGGCCACCGGGCGCAACAGCCACACATTGAGTCCGATGTAGCCGGCCCAGAACAGGAACAGGCTGGCTTCCGTAATTTGCAGGCTGGTCATGGGCGCAGCTCCATCGCTTGTGAGGTATAGAAGCCGCTCGAAATTTTTTCGGTGCGGCCGACATTCCAGTCCGACAGGCTGTCATGCGCAGCAATCTCGGTGCGCAGTGCCGCTTCGGAAACCGGCTCGATGAAAGGCGCACGATCGCCGCGCGGGAACATGCGGCCGACGCGGATCATCGTCGCGAGGATGGGATTGCTGGGGGCGAAGCTGAACAGCACGGAATGTTCGGTGCGCGCCGCCAGTCCGGCCAGGCCCAGCACCAGGTCGCGGCGCTCGTAGTGAATCATCGAGTCCATCGCGACCACATGGTCGAACCGGCCATAGCTGGTGGACAGCATGTCGCCGGCAATGAACTCCAGCTTGCCGCCGCCGAGATCGGTGGGTTTGCGTTCGCGCGCCAGTTGCACCAGCGTCGGCGACAAGTCCACCGCCACCACGTGTGCGCCGCGTGCGGCCAACTCGCAAGCCAGCGCACCGGTGCCGCAACCGGCATCGAGGATGCGGCGGCCGTGCAAGTCTGGCGGCAACCAGGACAGCAGGGTTTCGCGCATGCGATCGCGCCCTGCCCTCACCGTCTTGCGGATGCCGGAGACCGGCGCATCGGACGTCAGTTTCGCCCACTGGTCGGCCGCCGTGCGGTCGAAGTACTCTTCCAGTCGTTCGCGTTTTTCCAGATAGCTGTCGTGTTCCATCATTACCTCTCGCCGATCATGCAGTGGCCGGCATCATTCCGGCACTGCCACCGGCTTTAGTCGGGCTTCAATCGCGCTTCAATCAGGCTTCAATCGGGCTTCAATCGGGCTTCAATCGAATCCCAGCAAGTCAAAAATGTCGCGATCCTTCATCGGATGGCATTCGAGCGGCTCGGCGCCGGCCCACAGCCGGGCGGCGAGCTGCAGGTATTCCTGCTGCACCGCCAGTACTTCGGGCGTCGGGTCCATCTCGAACAGCGTGGCCTTCTTCAGCCGGCTCTGGCGGATCACATCCAGCGCCGGAATGCGCGCCATGGTCTTGAGGCCGATCTCGTTGTTGAACTTGTCGATCTGGTCGGTCGCGTCCGATCGGTTCGCGGTGACGCCGCCCAGCCGCACGTTGTAGTTCTTGGCCTGCGCGCCGATCGCCTGCACGGTGCGGTTCATCGCAAAGATGGAATCGAAGTCATTCGCGGTCACGATCAGCGCGCGGTCCGCATGCTGCAGCGGTGCGGCAAAACCGCCGCACACCACATCACCCAGCACGTCGAAGATCACGACGTCGGTATCGTCCAGCAGGTGGTGCTCTTTCAGCAGTTTCACGGTCTGGCCGACCACATAGCCGCCGCAGCCGGTGCCGGCCGGCGGGCCGCCCGCTTCGACGCACATCACGCCGTTGTAGCCTTCGAACACGAAGTCCTCGACGCGCAACTCTTCGCTATGAAAATCGACCGACTCCAGCACATCGATGACAGTCGGCATCAGCTTCTTGGTCAGCGTGAAGGTCGAGTCATGCTTGGGGTCGCAGCCAATCTGCAGCACGCGCTTGCCAAGTTTCGAGAACGCGACCGACAGGTTGGATGACGTGGTGCTCTTGCCGATGCCTCCCTTGCCATAGATCGCGAACACTTTCGCGTTGCCGATCTTCATGGTCGGATCCAGCGGCACCTGAACGCTGCCCTCGCCGTCGCCCGCTCGTTCGCGGCGGATTTCCGTCACCGGTACTTTCGTCACATTCACTCGTGTACTCCTTCATTGATGCCTTCGAGCCGGTCTTCCAGCTCCTCTCCCGCGCGGCGCATCGCTTCCAGCATGTCCGCATCAGGTGTCCAGTACTGCCGCTCGCAGGCCTCCATCAAGCGGCTGGCGACACGCGCCGAAGCCGTCGGATTCAGGCGCGCGAGACGTTCACGCATGTCAGGGTCGAGCAGGAAGGTCTGGGTCAGTTGCTGATAGACCCAGGGCTGGACCTGCCCGGTGGTGGCTGACCAACCCATGGTGTTGGTCAGGTGCAGTTCGATCTGGTGCACGCCTTCGAAACCATGCGCGAGCATGCCCTCGTACCATTTCGGGTTCAGCATGCGGGTGCGGGTCTCGAGGGCCACTTGTTCCGACAAGGTCCTCACCGCGCCGCCGCCGCGTGTCTGGTCGCCGATGTAGACCGGTGCCACTGTCGCATCCGGCCCCTTCGCGCGCTTCACTGCACGGCTGATGCCGCCCAGCGTGTCGAAATAGGTGTCGATGGTGGTGACGCCGACCTCGACCGAATCCAGGTTCTGGTACGCGAGTTCGACCTTGGCCAGCACGCTCTGCAACAGCTTCGGCTGCGCCACCGGACGGCCCGAGGTGCCATACGCAAAACCCTTGCGGCTGGTATAGGTCTCGGCCAGCTCGTCTTCCTCATCCCAGCGGCTGCAATCGATCAGGTGATTCACGTTCGCGCCATACGCGCCTTCGGCATTGCCGAACACGCGCAGTGCCGCGGTCTGCATGTCGCCGCCGTGTTCATCGATATATGCCAGCGCATGCTTGCGGATGAAGTTTTGCTCTGAGGGCTCATCGGCCTCGGCGGCCATCAATGCGGCTTCGGCCAGCATGCGGATCTGCAGCGGCAGCAGGTCGCGGAAGATGCCGGACAGGGTGATCACGACATCGACGCGCGGGCGCCCCAATTGTTCCAGCGGCACCAGCGATGCACCCGCCAGCCGGCCATAGGTGTCAAAGCGCGGTGCGCAACCCATCAGCGCGAGCGCCTGTGCGATCGGGCCACCCTCGCTCTTCAGGTTGTCGGTACCCCACAGCACCATCGCGATCGATTCCGGAAAGCTGGCTCCCTCTTGCTGGTGGCGTGCGAGCAGCTTGTCGGCCTGGCGTACGCCCTCTTTCACCGCATACGCACTCGGCAAGCGGAACGGGTCGAAGCCATGCAGATTGCGGCCGGCCGGCAGCACTTCCGGTGTGCGCATCAGGTCGCCGCCCGGCGCCGGGCGCAAGTAGCGGCCATCGAGCGCGGCAAGAATGCCGTCGAGCTCGAAGGATTCATTCATCAAGTCGCTGCTGGCAGCGAGCTTTTGCAGCAGCTCGCGGCGCTCATCCGTCATCGGTGCGCTGCCGCCGGTCAGCATCGCGCCGATCGCATCACGCAGCGCGGCATCGACCGTCGCGCCATGCGCGGATTCCGCAATCGCCGCCAGCATGTCGATACGCTCGGCCAGTGTCGGCGCCTTGCCGACCACATGCAGGCCATGCGGTATCAGCGTGTATTCGAGTTCGAGCAGCGCTTCATTCAGCGCCGCGATCGCCGTCTCGCTGTGTTCATCCCAGGCCGGTTCCGGCGCGGCCAGATCCAGCTCGCACGCTTGTGCATGGATGTGCGCCGCCAGTGCCGGGCGCTCGTGCGCCTCGTCCGGGCCCAGTTGGCGCCAGCGTGCCAGCGCGCCCTTCAGTTCGTTCAAGCCGCGATACAGGCCCGCCTCGGCCACCGGCGGCGTCAGGTAAGACACCAGCGTTGCATTCGCGCGGCGCTTCGCGATCGTGCCTTCGGACGGATTGTTGGCCGCGTACAGGTAGACATTCGGCATGTCGGCGATCAACCGATCCGGCCAGCAGGCGCCGGTCATGCCGGCCTGCTTGCCGGGCATGAATTCGAGTGCGCCATGGGTGCCGAAGTGCAGCACCGCGTCGGCCGCGAAATCTTCACGCAGGTAGCGGTAGAACGCGGAGAACGCATGGGTCGGTGCAAAACCCTTGTCGAACAGCAGGCGCATCGGGTCGCCTTCGATGCCCATCGCCGGTTGCACCGATACCAGTACCTGACCAAAGCGCGCGCCGAGCAGGTAGATGCTGCGGCCATCGGTCTGGTGGCGACCGGGCGCCGGGCCCCATTGCGATTCGATTTCTTTCAGCCAGGTCTCGCGCCGCACATGGTCGTCGGCGCCGACTTTGGCAAACACATTCGCGGGCGAGCCATGCATGTCGGCATTGCCCTTCAATACCGCATGCCGCAGCGCATCCACATCGGCCGGCAAGTCCACCGTGTAACCGGCGCGCTGCATCGCCGCCAGCGTGTTGTACAGCGACTCGAACACCGACAGGAAAGCCGCCGTGCCGGTGCTGCCGGCATTCGGCGGGAAATTGAACAGCACCACGGCCACCTTGCGCTGTGCGCGTTCGGTACGGCGCAAAGCAATCAGCTTCACGATACGCGCGGCCAGCATCTCGGCGCGCTCGATGCAGGACTGCATGTCCTGCGCGCCATCGGCCGGCGGGAAGGTGCAGTTGCGATGGCAACCGGTGCAGGCACGGCCGGCAGCATCACTGCGGCCGCCATACACCATCGAGCCGCTGGATCCGTCAAGCTCCGGCAGTGCGACCATCATCGTCGCCTCGACCGGCAACAGCCCGCGATCCGAATCGCCCCAGTGCTCCAGGGTCTGGAATTCGACCGGCGATACCGCCAGATACGGCACATCGAGCGCGGCCAGCATGTCTTCGGCGGCGCGTGAATCGTTGTAGGCCGGGCCGCCGACCAGCGAGAAGCCGGTCAGGGACACGATGGCATCGACGCTTGCGCGGCCATCCTTCATGTAGAACTGCTCGATCGCAGGCCGCGCATCGAGACCGCTGGCATACGCAGGCCGCACCGACAGGCCACGCGCTTCAAGCGCCGCGATCACGCCGTCATAGTGGCGCGCATTGCCGGCCAGCAGATAAGAGCGCATCAGCAGTACGCCGACCGTGCCGGTACTACCCGGCACCACAGGCAGACGATCCAGCCGGTCCGACATGCCCTTGTGCACGCCGCTGCCGTTCAGGCGCGGATGATAGAGACCGACTTCCGGGTATTCGATTGGTGCATCCGGCGGCGCCTTGCCACGTAGCGCCTTGCGCGGGCCGTCGGCATAGCCATTCACCAGCAGTTGCACCAGGCTGGCGATGTTCTCTTCGGAGCCGGCCAGCCAGTACTGCAGCACGAGGAAATACGCGCGCACATCTTGTGCGGTACCGGGAATGAAACGCAGCAGCTTCGGTATCCGGCGCAGCATCTTCATCTGCTGCGCGCCGGCGGTCGCACCCGGCTTCTTGTCCTCGCTCTTGCCTCGCAGTTTCTTCAGGAAGGCCATCGGGCCGCGCGTACTGCCATCCATCGTGAAACGGCCGATGCGGGTCAGCCGCATCACTTCACCGGCCGACATGATGCAGACCATCGCATCGCAGTGGTCGCGGCGTGCCTGCAGCGCCGGCAACACCGGCAGGAAATGCTCTTCCATGAACAGCATCGATGCCAGCACGATGTCGGCACTGCCGATGTCGGCGATGCAGCGCGCCAGCGCCGATGCATCATCGGCCCACTCCGACGCCGCATGGACCGCGACCTGCACGCCCGGCAGCCGTCGGGCCAGCAAGCGGTTCGCGCGCGCGGCGGCACCCGCCAGATGGCTGTCCATCGTGACGATGACGACGCGCATCGCTGTCGCGTCAGCGGCCGAAGTGGGCTTTCGCGTCATACAGAGTCTCGATGGTGATGGTGAGGACGCCGCTTTCTTTCGCAAAGCGCTCGGTATTGCGGCGCGCCTTGCCGCGCACGAAGAACGGGATCTTGGACAATTCCTTTTCTGCGTCCGGCGCCCAGTGCGGCAGGATCTCGCCGGCATTCGCGGACTCGACTATCGCGGCCGGCTCGACCACGGTGTCGGGCACAGCCGGCATCGCACGCGCCGTCGCGGTGGCCGCGCCGGAACCGGCCTTGCCGAGGTGCGATGGCGATGCGCCGTCATGGAACTCGAAGTCATCCTTGAACATGCCGAGCAGGTGTTCTTCCAGACCCATCATCAGCGGATGCACCCAGCTGTCGAACAATACGTTCGCGCCTTCCGGGCCCATCTGCGGCGAGTAGCGCGCCGGGAAATCCTGCACATGGACCGGCGCCGAGATCACGGCGCACGGTAAACCGAGGCGCTTCGCGATGTGACGTTCCATCTGCGTGCCCAGCACCAGCTCGGGCGACAGTTCGGCAATCTTTGCTTCGACTTCAAGATAATCGTCGGTGATCAGCGCTTCCAGGCCATAGCTGGCGGCAGCAGCGCGCACTTCGCGCGCCAACTCGCGACTGTAGGTGCCCAGCCCGACCACCTCAAAACCCATTTCTTCGGCAGCGACGCGCGCGGCGGCGATCGCATGCGTGGCGTCGCCGAACACGAAAACGCGCTTGCCGGTCAGGTAGGTGGAATCGACCGAGCCGGCATACCAGGGCGCGCGGGCAACGCCGTCGCCCAGAGCTGCCTTCAGCGCGTCATCCACCGGCAAGCCGGCCAGTTGCGCGACCTCGGCGATGAATTCACGCGTGGCGCGCATGCCGATAGGCACCGTTTTCGTGAATGGCATGCCACGGTTTTTCTGCAGCCAGTTCGCCGCCGGCATCGCGGTTTCGGGATACAGCACCACATTGAAATCAGCGTCGGCCAGGCGCGCGATGTCGGCCGGTGCGGCGCCGAGCGGTGCGACCACATGCACATCGACGCCGATGCGTGACAGCAGCGTGCGGATCTCGCGCAAGTCATCGCGATGGCGGAAACCAAGTGCGGTCGGGCCCAGCAGGTTGCAGCGCGGGCGCCGCCCCGGGGGCATGACGTTGGCTGTGGTGGCTGTGGTGGCTGCGGTGGCTGTGTTGGCCGTGGTGGCGGCGACATCACCGGCAGCGGCTGCGGTACCGATCGCAGCAGCAGCGTCGGCTCGCGGCTTCGTCAGCGCACGCACGATCTGGTAAAAGGTTTCGGCCGCGCCCCAGTTTTCTTTCTTCTGGTACGACGGCAGCTCCAGCGGCACCACCGGCACCGGCAAGGCCAGTGCGAGCGCGAGGCCACCGGGATCATCCTGGATCAGCTCGGCGGTACACGAGGCGCCGACCAGCATCGCTTGCGGGCGGAAGCGTTCATACGCATCGCGCGCGGCATCCTTGAACAGTTGCGCCGTATCGGTACCGAGGTCGCGTGCCTGGAAGGTGGTGTAGGTGACCGGCGGTCGCTTGGGCAAACGCTCGATCATCGTGAACAACAGGTCCGCATAGGTATCCCCCTGCGGCGCATGCAGCACGTAGTGCACCTGCTCCATCGCGGTCGCGATGCGCATCGCGCCGACATGCGGCGGGCCTTCATAGGTCCATAGCGTCAGTTGCATGGCACCTCCGTGGCAGGCGATGCCGCCGGTGATGCGGACAATGTGGACAATGCGGATGGCGCGGAAGATGCGGACGGCGCGGACGAGGAGAACGTCGCGTGCCCGGCCAGCAGCGCGCGCCGCAGCAGCGGCCGTGCAAACAGTTCGGCCAGATCCGGTGCCTGCTCATAGCCATGTACCGGCGAGAACACCAGCTCGATCGACCATTTGGTGGTCAGGCCTTCGGCCTCCAGGGGGTTCGCAAGCCCGAGGCCGCACACGACGAGGTCGGGCGCCAGCGCGCGGCAGCGGTCGAGCTGCTTCTCCAGATCCTGCCCTTCGGACAAAGTGGTACCGGCCGGCAGCAGCGCGAGTTCCTCGCGCATCAGTTCGCGGTGCAGGTAAGGCGTGCCGACTTCATCCAGCACCATGCCCAGCTCACGCGACAGGAAACGCGCCAGCGGCAGTTCCAGTTGTGAATCCGGGAAAAAGAAAATGCGCTTGCCGGCCAGCCGTTCACGCTGACGCTGCAGTGCGCGCTGTGCACGTTCGCGTGCCGGCTGCGTGACACGCTCGACCATGTCGGCAGCGATGCCAAACGTAGCGGCAGCGGCGGCCAGCCATGCGGTCGTGCCTTCGACGCCGAACGGGAAAGGTGCAGCGATGCGACGCGCGCCCCTTGCTTCGAGCGCACGCACGGTCTCACCGAGGAAGGGCTGCGCGAGCAGGAAGCGCGTACCCGGCCCCACCGGCGGCAAGGCGCGCGATGAACGCGGCGGGAAGAAATGCACGTGGGCGATGCCGATTTGCTGCAGCAGGCGCGCGAACTGGTCCTCGACCACATCCGGCAGGCAGCCGACGATCATCAGCGCGTCGGCGCTGCCGGCGGCGGGCGTCGTGGTGGCGATCGTCGCAACCGCAGCGGCGGCCGCTACCGGCAATGCAGGCAACTCTGGCACCAACGACGCGAGGCAGGCATCTTCGCCCTGCGTGAAGGTGGTCTCGATGCCGCTGCCGGAATAATTCAGGATGCGTACCTGGTTCAGGTATTCGCGCGACAGTCGTGCCGCGGCGCGTGACAGGTCAAGCTTGATCACTTCGGACGGGCAGGAGCCGACCAGGAACAGCATCTTGATATCGGGCCGGCGCTCAAGCAGGCGGCGCACCACGCGATCGAGTTCCTCGTTCGCGTCGGCGATGCCGGCCAGGTCACGGTCATCGATGATGGCGGTGGCGAAGCGCGGTTCCGCGAAGATCATCACACCGGCGGCCGATTGCACCAGGTGGGCACAAGTACGGGAGCCGACGACGAGGAAAAACGCATCCTGGATCTTGCGATGCATCCAGATGATGCCGGTCAGACCGCAGAACACTTCGCGCTGGCCACGCTCGCGCAGGACCGGTGCATCGACGCAGCCGTCGCCGCGCTCATGAAGGATGGGGATCACCGCGCTCATGCGACCACCGACGCCGGGTCTTGCGCGGCGGCCTGCGCTGCCGCCTGCAAACGGGCGGCACGCAACTTCAGCAGGAACTGGGTGGCGTTGATCGCATACGCGGCGTAGGCGGCCAGTGCGAGCAGCATCTGGTCCCGTACCGGCAGGCTACCGGTGAACAGCGCCACCAGATACGCCGTGTGCAGCGCGAGCACCAGCATGCTGAACACGTCCTCCCAGAAGAAGGCCGGCGCAAACAGGTAGCGGCCGAACACCACTTTCTCCCAGATGCAGCCCGTGACCATGATGGTGTACAGCAGCAGGGTCTTGATCACGATGGACCAGGTGGCGGCGAGTTCGCCCTGCCCGGTTTGCAGGAAACGCAGCACCAGCCCTACGCTGGCGAGGAACACCAAAAACTGCAGCGGCGCGAGTACGCCCTGCACCAGGGTCCAGCGCGTCGCATCACGACGCGCCTTTTCCTCGGCGGTATACAGCAGCCCTGAGGCCCCCATTCCTTGACTGGATTCTCGCATTGGAAGGTCTCCGCCTTCATGTCTCATGCCCCGACTGTAGGTTGATGGCCATCGTATGTCAACATAAGTTTACATATCAGAAAATTGACATTTAGGCGGTCATCGGGCATTTTCTTCATATTTCTTTGACACAACCCGTTGACGGGCGTACAACGGTGGGAACGAGCTTTATGCGGTGACGATGATCGCCCCGAAGCTTGTTTTCCGACCGCCTAACAAGAGGATCCGTGCTGCGCCGGGCTAGCCCGCCGTTGAAGCGTCCCACGCGTAGCAGGAGACCACTGATGGACAAAGCCTCGAAAGGCCGCGGGAAACCGATAGCGGCCAACAGCGCGGGGGCGCTGACAGAGGCAGACGGCGTGAAAACCTTGCTCGACCTGGTCGAGGTCGAGATCATTCCGCGCCTGATGCTGGCCCACCGTGACCGGCGCGATACCGCGCTGGAGCCCGATATCCGCGTTGCGGAATCGGTCGCTTTCGCTCGTGCGCTGCTCGAGCGCTCACCGTCGGTCGCGCGTCGCCTGGTCGATGAACATCTCGATCGCGGCGTACGCCTCGACGCCATTTTCCTGCAGCTGTTTGCGCCAGCCGCACGCCACCTCGGTGAGCTGTGGGAATCCGATCACCTGAATTTTTCGCAAGTGACGCTTTGCCTGTGGCGGCTGCAAAGCCTGGTGCATGACCTGAGCCAGCCGTTCCAGACCGGCCATGGCAACGGACACGGAAATGGCGCTGCCGAGCGCCGCATCCTGATGACCACCCTGCCGGGCCAGCAACACACCTTTGGCCTGTCGATGCTGTCGGAATTCTTCCGCCGCGATGGCTGGGTCGTGCTGTCGATTCCCTCACCCGCACTGGGCGAGACCCAGGCTGCGCTGTCGCGCCACTGGTTTGACGTGCTTGCTCTGTCGGCCAGCATGGATGGCGAAGCAGGTGATCTCGCAAAGACGATCCAGGCCGCCCGCAAGACCTCGCAGAACCCGCGCCTCGCGGTGATCGTGGGCGGGCCGCTGTTCCTGCGCAAACCGGAACTGGCGTGCGATGTGGGTGCCGACGGCATGTCGACCGATGCGATCGATGCGCTGGAACTGGCCGCGCGACTGATTCAGCAGCAGAAAGAAGCCAGACTCAACTGACGGAGTCACAGACGCAGCAACAACGAACAAGAAAGAGCACCACGAACAAGAGCGCCATGGAAACAGGCGCCCTGCAGCACCCGCCGCGAGGCAGACGCCGTCAATCGGATCTGACAGTCTCGATTGACTAATTTCATTGATAAATCATCCATTTGCGTCCACAATGTGACGCAAAGGTATTTTTCTAGCCGACCCGTTGGAACGGCGGCTGATCAGGACCATGCGACCCGGAACCGGCTCCCCCTACGTGACCCAATTCGAATCCCCCAAACAATCGCTGTCCGGCCTCAGTACGGACGCGGTGGTAGCGTTGTTGTCCGCCTCCGCCGACGTGGTGCTGGTGCTGGACAAGGATGGCGTGGTACAGGACGCCTCGGCACCCGGTGGCGTGCTCAGTGCTGCCGGCGGCCCGCACACCTGGGTCGGCCACCCGTGGGAAAGCCAGGTCACGATCGAAAGCAAACCCAAGATTGCGCGCCTGCTGAAAGAAGCCAGCAATGACAGCCGCATCACCTGGCGCCAGGTGAACATCCCGTCGCCGGACGGTGCCGACATCCCGCTATCGTTCTGCGCGCTGCTGGTGGGCCCCAAGGGCCGCGTGATCGCGCTCGGCCGCGACCTGCGCGCGCAGGCCGAGCTGCAGCAGCAACTGGTCGATGCGCAGCAGGCGCTGGAGCGCGACTACCTGCGCCTGCGCCATCTCGAATCGCGCTACCGCATCATGTTCGACCTGACCAGCGAAGGCGTGCTGATCGTCGATGGCCACAACCTGAAAATCGTCGAAGCGAACCCGGCCGCTGCCGCCGCCTTCGACGAGACAGTGCTGAAGCTGGTCGGACGCAGCATCCTCGACTGCATCGACAGCGCGTCGCGACAGGCGCTCGCCAAACTGCTCGATACCGTGCATGCCAGCGGCAAGCCCGGCCAGTTGTCGGTGCGCGCCAGTGGCCAGCGCATGACGCTGTCGGTATCGGTGATGCATGAAGAAGCGGGGGAATTGTTCCTGCTGCGCCTGGAAACCGCCGCGCCTGCCGCTGCGGCCGGTGCCGATGCCCGCGCCGAACTGGTACTGCGCGTACTCGAGCAAATGCCCGATGCGTTCGTGGTCACCAATAACGATGGCGAGATCATTGCCGCCAACCGCGCATTCGGCGACATGCTGCAACTGATGCGCACCGAGCAGGCACTGGGCGAATCGCTGGACCGCTGGCTCGGCCGCGCCGGCGTTGACCTGAACGTGTTGCTGGCCAACCTGCGCCAGCGCGGCAGCATCCGTCTGTTCACCACCACGCTGCGCGACGAAAACGGCGCGACCATTCCGGTCGAGATCTCGGCCGTGTCCGCGCCGCAGGGCGACGTCGGTGGCCTGGGCTTCATGATCCGCGACATCGGCCGCCGCCTGGGCAGCGAGCCGGGCCGTCACGAGATTCCGCGCTCGGTCGAACAACTGACCGAACTGGTCGGCCGCGCACCGCTGCGCGCGATCGTCGGCGAGACCACCGACCTGATCGAGAAGCTCTGTATCCAGGCTGCGCTGCAGCTCACGCAGGACAACCGCGCGACCGCCGCCGAAGTGCTGGGGCTGTCCCGCCAGAGCCTGTACGTGAAGATGCGCCAGTTCGGCATCGGCAATCTCGGCAACAGCGACGGCTGAGGCCGACGGTCGCCGGCTCCGGCGCGTCAATTCCAACTTACCTTCATCAGCGTCAATTTTGATTGACGCTGATTTCTGCTGCGTGCCACAATTTCCGCATGGCTCGCCCCTCCCTTTCCGTTGTTGCCGAACTGCTAAAGCCCATCACCTGGTTTCCACCGATGTGGGCCTTTGCATGCGGCGTGGTGGCGTCGGGCGTCGCGCTGGCCAAGCAATGGCCGCTGATCGTGGTCGGCATCTTGCTGGCCGGACCGATGGTGTGCGCCACCAGCCAGGCGGTCAATGACTGGTTCGACCGTCATGTGGATGCGATCAATGAACCACAGCGTCCGATACCGTCGGGCCGCATGCCGGGCCGCTGGGGCCTGTACATCGCGCTGCTGTGGACCGTGCTGTCGCTGCTGGTCGCCACCGCGCTCGGCCCCTGGGGCTTTGGGGCCGCGATCCTCGGCTTGCTGCTGGCCTGGGCCTACAGTGCGCCGCCGCTGCGCCTGAAAAACAATGGCTGGTGGGGCAATGCCGCCTGTGGCCTGTCCTATGAAGGGCTGGCCTGGGTCACCGGTGCTGCCGTGATGGCCGGCGGCCTGATGCCCGGCGCGCAGTCGCTGTTGCTGGCGCTGCTGTACAGCGTGGCCGCGCACGGCATCATGACCCTGAATGATTTCAAGTCGGTCGAAGGCGACCGCCAGATGGGCGTCGGCTCGCTGCCGGTACGGCTCGGCATACAGCGATCGGCACTGACTGCCTGCGCCGTGATGATCGCGCCGCAACTGATCGTGATCGCGCTGCTGCTGGCCTGGCAGCGCCCGCTGCATGCACTGGCCATTGTCGGGCTGGTGCTGGGACAACTGAAGCTGATGCAAAGGTTCGTGGCGTCACCCGTAGAGAGAGCATTGCAGCTCTCCGCATTTGGTGTGCCGCTGCTGGTGACGGGGATGATGGTGGCGGCGTTCGCGCTGCGTTCCATGGGGGGATGACGATGGCAGGCAAACGTTTCGGCTGGCTGCAGATCATGCGGCTCGGCCTGGTACAGGCATCGCTGGGCGCGATCGTGGTGCTGATGACCTCGACGCTCAATCGCGTGATGGTGGTGGAGCTGGCCTTGCCGGCGATGCTGCCGGGCGCACTGGTCGCGCTGCATTATCTGGTGCAGGTGTCCCGCCCGCGCATGGGCCATGGTTCGGACCAGGGTGAGCGCCGCACTCCCTGGATCATCGGCGGCATGGCCGTGCTGGCCGCCGGTGCCACCTGCGCGACGCTGGCGACGATAGGTCTGCCGGACTCGCCCGCGCTGTCACTGCTGCTGGCCTTGGTCGGCTTCGTGATGATCGGCCTCGGTGTCGGTGCGGCCGGCACCTCGCTGCTGGTGCTGCTCGCGATGCGCGTTGCAGACGAGCGCCGTGCGGCTGCGGCCACCACGGTCTGGCTGATGATGATCGTCGGCTTCGCGGTCACGGCCGGTACCGCCGGCAAGCTGCTCGACCCGTACACGCCGACCCGGCTGCTGGGCGTCACACTGACCGTGTGCGCGATGGCGCTGGTGGTCACGCTGATTGCGTTGTTCCGGCTCGAGAATGATCCGGGCGATGAGCTGCTGGGCACGCACGCTGCGGAGGGTGGCGCCGGCACAGGTGTGCATGCCCATACACCGCCCCGTGCAGGCGCGGTGGTTCCGTTCCGCGTGGCACTGGCCGAGGTCTGGCAGGAATCGGCCGCGCGCCAGTTCACTGTGTTCATCTTCATTTCGATGCTGGCGTACAGCGCGCAAGACCTGATCCTCGAACCCTTCGCCGGCAGCGTGTTCGGCTTCACGCCGGGTGAATCGACCAGCTTGTCCGGCATACAGCATGGCGGCGTGC
>JACCDN010458539.1_pt1 | contig 37552 bp, 44 predicted proteins | sample 7441691 | NCBI WGS metagenome assembly JACCDN01 (sample SAMN15323439, study PRJNA562643) | freshwater metagenome | isolation source: river surface water | place: USA:Blue River Watershed | collected 2017-08-16
AGGGTATTTATTAGTATCATTTTTCTATGACAAGATCACTTAAAAAAGGTCCATATGTCTATGCTAAACTTCTAAAGAAGATCGAAGGCAAAGACCCACTAAAGACTGGAGCAATCAAAACATGGGCACGTTCGTCTCAAATCTCACCTGAAATGGTTGGGTTTATTTTCGGTGTGCACAACGGCAAAACGCACGTTGAAGTTTTGGTTACCGAAGACATGGTAGGTCACCGCTTAGGCGAATTCTCACCAACACGTAAATTCGTACGTCATGGTGGTAAAATGCAAAAAGAAATCGACCAAAAGAAGCGCGAGTCTGAAATTGCAGCTGCAAAATCAGCCAAAGCATCGACAGGCGACACTAAGAAAAAATAATTTAGCATATAGCTAAAGAAGATATGAAAGCAGAATTAAAAAACTATCGACAATCTCCGCGTAAAGTTCGCCTAGTTGCTAACCTTGTAAAAGGCATGGCTGTGAACACTGCGCTTACAGAGCTTGATTTCTTGGCAAAACGCGCCGCTGACCCAATCAAAAAATTGGTTAAAAGCGCAGTTGCTAATGCAGGCGATGTTAAACAGTCACTTATTATAAAAAATATTACGGTCGACAAAGGTATAACGCTAAAACGTTCTATGCCTGTTTCTCGTGGTTCAGCTCACCCGATACATAAACACACTTCTCGTGTGATTGTAACGCTTGGCCTAGCTAGCGAAACTAAAAAAACTTCAAAGAAAAAGTAATTTATGTCAAAAGTTGTTCATCCGTATGCGCATCGATTGGTTACCCTACGCGACTGGAAAAGTCGTTGGATAGCCGGAGATAAAAAATATCAAGAATATCTAAAAAGCGATATTCTAATGCGCGAATATCTGGTTAAAAGATTGCGTGGCTCGTATGTTTCAGTTATCGAATTCGAACGTAGTCAAAAGGCTACAAAGTTAATCATTCGCACCTCACGTCCTGGTATGATAATCGGGCGCAATGGCGAAGGGTTACAAAAACTTCGTGCTGAATTAGACAAGCTAATTCGCAGACAAAAACTATTAGTTGCAACTGATTTTAAAATCGAATTGGTCGAAGTACAAAATCCTGATGCTGATGCTGCAATCGTAGCTCAAAGCGTTGCTGAAGCTCTTGAGAAAAGATTACCTTTTCGTCGAGTATTAAAGCAAATGGCTGAACGAGTTATGGGTGCCAAAGGTGTTGAAGGTATACGTATTGTTTTAGGTGGTCGTTTGGGTGGTGCTGAAATCGCTCGAACAGAAGAAGTCAAACGTGGCTCTGTCCCTCTACAAACAATTCGTGCCGACGTTGATTTTGCCCGTGAAAAAGCTCACATGGCATACGGCGTTATTGGTATCAAAGTTTGGATTTACCGCGGTGAAATTTTCTCTCAAAAAGACGAAACACCAAAGACAAATAATCATAATAATTAAAAAAATATGTTATTTCCTAAAAAAGTTAAACATCGCAAATGGCAACGAGACCGTAAAGATATGGAGAAATTAACTCCAGAGACTCGCGGTATTTCAGTTTCATTTGGATCATTTGGTCTAAAGGCTACAACCTCAGGCCGAATCAAATCAAATCAAATCGAGGCAGGCCGTAAGGCTATGCAACGTCACATCGGTAAATTGGGCCGTGTTTGGATACGCGTTTTCCCTGACAGACCTTTTACAGCAAAACCAGCCGAAGTAGGTATGGGTAAAGGTAAGGGTGACCTACAAGGTTACTGTGTCGAGGTGCGCCCTGGCCGAGTTCTGTACGAAGTTGATGGAGTAACTGACGATGTAGCACGCGAAGGCTTGCGCAAGGCAGGTACTAAATTACCAGTTAATACCCGAGTGGTCGCACGAAAATAATTATGACAACAAATCGAAAAATTCTATCGGGTGTTATAGTTTCTGACAAAATGAACAAAACAGTAGTTGTTGCGGTCACTAACTACAAAAAACATCCAAAGTACCAAAAGTACTACAAAACAACAAAGCGCTACAAGGCGCATGACGAAGAAAACCAATTCAAGGTCGGTGACAAGGTAGAGATAGTATCAACAAGGCCAATGTCTAAAGATAAATCATTTGAAGTAATCAAGAATTAATTTTTATGATGCAAGATGGAACAAATGTAGTTATAGCTGACAATACTGGCGCAAAACAAGGCCGTATTTTCAAAGTGCTAGGCGGATCAAAAAGACGCTACGCACAATTGGGTGATATTGTGATTATTTCAATCAAAGTTGCTGAACCTCGCAAAGCCGTTAAAAAGAAAGACATCTGTAAAGCGGTTGTCGTTCGTTCACGCGGTGCCTTTCGTCGCAAAGACGGATCGTATATTCGTTTCGACGAAAATGCAGTGGTTATCCTTGAAAAAAATCTGATTGATCCAAAAGGAGGTCGTATATTCGGGCCAATTCCAAGAGAGTTGCAAGAGCGTGGTTTTCAAAAAATCGCTTCATTGGCACCCGAAGTAATTTAATAAGTTAATATAATAATATCTAAAATATATGAAAATAAAAAAAGGTGATACAGTTATATTGCTTACAGGTAACGATAAAGGTAAAAAAGGTAAGGTTATAAAATCTTTCCCAACTCTAAACAAGGTTTTAGTTGAAGGTATTAACAAGGTTAAAAAGAATGTTAAACCAAAACAACGAGGCCAAAAGGGTACCGTTATTGAAACCTCATTACCAGTAAACGCGTCAAATGTACGCAAAGTAGACTAATATGCAATCTGTTAAAGAAATTCAAAAAGAGGCTTACAAGTCAATGGCTGGAACATTTGGTTATAAGAATCTATTACAAGCCCCACGGTTAGTAAAGGTTATTATCGCAACTGGTACAGGTTCAGGTATGAAAAAAGATCGTAATAAAAACGATTTCGTACTTGATCGCTTGTCAAAAATCACAGGTCAAAAACCGGCCATTCGTGCCGCTAAAAAATCAGTCGCGAGTTTCAAAATTCGTACTGGTGACCCTATCGGTGTAGTGGTAACACTACGTGGCAAATCAATGTTTGCCTTCCTTGATAAATTCATTCACATCGCACTACCTCGAACCAAAGACTTCAGGGGTCTAGAGTCAAAGTCAATTGATGACATCGGTAATGTAACGTTTGCTATTCGCGAACACACCATTTTCCCCGAGGCTGTTGATGAAGAATTGAAAGATGTTTTCGGTATGTCAATTACAATTGTGACTACCGCTAAAACCAAAGGTGAAGCCAAGGTTTTCTTTGAAAATCTAGGTATTCCGTTCAAGAAATAAAGGTTAAAGCCAAAAAAGCAAGCAAAAACCCCGTAAAAGGGGTTTTTGCTTGCTTTTTTGGCTAGGGGTGTTATAATTTTGGCAGAACATTAAACACACACATTATGAACACAGCTACAAAAGACCCCAGATTCCAACAGGACAGAATCACTATTTACAAACCACAGGTGAAGAAAAAAATTGACTCATTTAAATTCTCTGAAGAAGAGAAGCCGACTGACTTTAAAAAAATCACAGTCGAACAGTTAGAGTCCGGATCAAAAAAGCTTACACCTGGAATGGTCATCGTATTTAATGACGGTAAGATGGCCAAATTAAAGCCATTGGCCAGTAAAACCAGTGTTAAACACATTGGCGCACTCTGTTATACTAATCCGTATAATGGAGAAAGAGATATGGTGTCTGTTCTTGCTGAAGCTGTTGTAAACGGCGGCGAGGGATCGATAAAAGGCCTCTCACATTTCCTTGAAAAAAAGTAAAAATCTATTTAAAGCGTCAGTCACTATAATTATAGGGTGACTGGCGCTTTTCTGTATTTGGGGTTTACAAAACAAGGGTTTTGTGCTAGATTATACACGGCCTGGTTTTTATATAAATTTACAAATCATGTCTATGAAGTAATCCGTAACCTATCTTTTGCTCATATAAAATGACCAAAAGATACTTTACGTGATATTCTCATATTAAAACATAAACAATTTAAAGTAATGGCAAAAACATCAGTTATTGCACGCGCTAAAAAAACTCCAAAGTTTTCAAGCCGAGCAAAAAATCGTTGCTTTAAGTGTGGTCGTGGACGCGGGTATATGCGCGATTTCGGTGTTTGTCGAATTTGTTTTCGAGAACTAGCGAATGAAGGTATGATTCCTGGCATCCGTAAATCATCTTGGTAATTTCATATGGATACACTTTCAAACATGCTTAACGGCATCAAGAACGCTGGCCTAGCAGGAAAAACTCAAGTTGATTTTCCACACTCAAAGCTAAAGGCTTCAGTTCTAGAATGTCTAAAGAAAGAGGGTTACATCTCATCTTTCAAAATAGAAAATAATAAAAAAGGTTTCCCAATGCTAGTAGTACAAGTAGCGTATAATGGTGATTCACCAAAGGTTAATGAAATAAAACGTATTTCAAAGCCTTCACGCCGAATGTATTCTGGTTCAAAAGAGCTTAAACCATTTCGTAACGGTTATGGTCGCGTTATTCTATCAACACCAAAAGGTATATTGAGCGAAAAAGACGCGAAAAATGAGCAGGTCGGCGGGGAAGTTTTGTTTACAATTTGGTAATAAATATATGTCACGTCTAGCAAAAAAACCAACAACTATACCGGCGGGCATTGAGGTAACAATCAATGGCAAAACTTTAACCGTCAAAGGTCCAAAAGGCGAATTGTCTCGTGATTTCGATATGTCAATTATTGGCATTGAAATCGCAGGTAATGAAATAAACTTTACAAAGAAAAAAGAAACACCTTTTTCACGCGCACTATGGGGCACATACGCTTCACATGTACGTAATATGATACAAGGTGTTACTGAACCTTATACTAAAAAATTAATACTTGAAGGTATTGGTTTTAAATGTGAGGTCAAAGGTGATTCAGTTGAAATGGCACTAGGTTTTTCACATCCAGTTTCTGTTAAAATCCCAGCAGGGTTAACAGTTGTGTCTGAGAAAAACAATTTAACTGTCACTGGTATTAACAAAGAGCAGGTCGGAGCTTTTACGGCTGATATTCGCGCACTTAAAAAACCTGAACCTTACAAAGGTAAAGGCTTTAGATACGATGGCGAAGTTATCAGACGTAAAGATGGTAAAAAATCAGCATAAAGTATATGAACAGCATACAACAAAAGAAAACAATAAAACGTTCACGTTTGAAAACTCGTATTCGTGCGCGACTTACAGCGAAAAATACCATCTCAGATCCACGCCCAAGACTTTCAGTTTTTCGTTCTAATTTGCATGTTTACGCACAAATTATTGATGACACAACTGCAAAAACACTAGCTTCTGCTACTGATTTAAAAATAACAAAAGGTACCAAAGCTGAACGCGCTAAAATGGTAGGTCTTGCAATTGCAGATGAAGCCAAGAAAGCAGGTATAACACAAGTTGTTTTTGATCGTAATGGATTCAAATACACAGGTCGAGTTAAAATGGTCGCAGATTCAGCCCGCGAAGGGGGCTTAGAATTCTAATTCACATTAATTTAAATTATAAAATATATGAGTGAAGAAAATAAACAAACATCTACAGCTCCAGCCGCAAAACCAGCGGGTGCATTCAAAAAGCCGTTTGCGCGCCCTGGTCAAAGACCAGCAGGTGCAGGAGGTGCTCCACGTTTCGGTGGTAAACCAGCAGGTGCAGGTGGCAGACCAGATGGCCGAGGTGGTCGCGATGGTCGCTCGCCTCGAACTTTTGCTGACAGACCAAAACCTGAATTTGACCAAAAAGTTATCGATATTCGTCGCGTGACTCGTGTGGTTGCCGGTGGTCGTCGTATGAGTTTCGCCGTAGCACTAGCAATCGGTGACGGTAAAGGTTCAGTGGGTCTAGGTACTGGTAAAGGTGCTGACACAGCTATTGCTATAAACAAAGCTTTAAAGTCAGCTAAAAAAGCAATGATCAAGGTTAAGTTAACCAAAGAAGGTTCATTGCCTCATGAAGTTACTGCAAAATACACAACTAGTCGTATCATGATCATGCCAAACCGTGGCCGTGGATTGGTTGCTGGTTCATCTGTGCGTGACATATTGTCACTTGCAGGTATTAAAAACGTTACTTCAAAAATCTATTCAGGTTCAAAAAACAAATTGAACAATGGCCGATGTGCAATCGTTGCCTTGTCTCAACTTGCTGAAAAAAGAATCGTTCGAGAGGTCGAAGCCAAAGAAGAAACAGTAAAGGAATAATAGTATATGCAATTACATAATATAAAAAAAGAAAACCCAAACAAAAAAGCTCGCCAAGTTGGACGAGGTGGATCTCGAGGTAAAACTTCAGGTCGCGGAGGTAAGGGTCAAACAGCTCGTGCAGGTAACAAACGTCGTCCACAAATGCGCGATATAATTAAAAAACTTCCAAAGCTTCGTGGTCGTGGTAAAAGTGCTCTGAAATCAGTTGAGTCTCAGTACCAATCAGTTACATTGGTTGCACTGCAAACATTAAACACTGAAATCATTAACCGCGATGTATTGTTAAAAAACAATATCATTAAACGGGACGGTGGTGTATTACCTCAAGTTAAAATTGTTGGTAACACTCCTGTTTCTAAAAAACTTATAATTGCCAAAGGTATTAAGGTTTCAAAAGGCGCAAAAGATATTATTGAAAAAGCAGGTGGTCAATTTAAATAATTGGTCCAATAAACTGATCAAGTAGTATATAATTAATTATATGAACAAATTTATTCAAGGCGCTAAAACTTTCTTTCGCGACCCTAATCTACGTAAACGAGCATTGTTTATGTTGGGTATTATGGTTGTCTTTCGGTTCTTGGCAACGATCCCAGTTCCTGGGGTTGATCAGGCACGACTTGCAAGCTTTATAGCTGGCAATCAGTTCCTAGGTATTCTAAACATCTTCTCAGGTGGTGGGTTATCGACACTCTCAATAATCATGCTAGGTGTTGGACCGTACATTACTGGTTCAATCATTATGCAATTACTAACTATGATGTCTCCTCGCTTAAAATCACTCTACCAAGAAGAGGGTGAACGAGGCCGAGTCAAGTTTGCCCAATACTCACGACTATTGGCGGTTCCTCTATCAATCATTCAAGGTTTTGCATTAATTTCAATTTTGCAAACCAGGGGTATTATTGTTATGGATGGCGTATTTAGTTATGTTCTAAACCTATCGGTTATGACAGCGGGTTCTCTACTATTAATGTGGTTGGGTGAACTATTAACTGAGAAAGGTATTGGTAATGGTATTTCATTCCTTATCTTTGCGGGTATCGTATCTGGTATTCCAAGTTCAATAAGTCAAATGCTATTTACTTATGAATCAAGTCAGTTGTTTACAATGATTGCATATGTCGTTATTGGTATTATTTTGGTCGCAGGTGTGGTATTTATTACCGAAGCCGAGCGCCCAATCGAAGTATCATATGCACGACAAGTTCGTGGTCAATCAATTTCAGGTGGTGGTTCAACTTATATACCGCTTCGCTTAAACCAAGCAGGTGTTATTCCAATCATTTTTGCACTATCAATTATGATGTTCCCTCAGCTACTGGTTAGCGTTTTACAAAACGTTTCACTATCTTGGGTTACAGCAATTGTTAATGGGCTTAATTGGTTTATTCAAACAACTTGGGTTTATGCAATCGTTTACTTTATCTTGGTTGTTGGCTTCACTTATTTTTACACTGCTATTACGTTTGATCCACATCAAATGTCTAATAATTTGCAAAAAAGCGGCGCCTTCATCCCTGGTATTCGACCAGGCCAATCAACTGAAATTTATATTTCAAATGTTGTAACTAGAATTACACTAGTTGGTGCGTTGTTTCTAGGTATTATTGCGGTTTTCCCACTAATCATGCAAATGATTACGGGTACACAATCGCTTGCCTTAGGTGGTACAGGTCTACTAATCGTTGTTTCAGTGGTGCTAGACATCATGAAACGAGTAGACGCACAGCTTGCAATGCGCGAGTACTAAAAAACTATAATAAGCGGGGCCAAGACTATGTCTTGGCCCCGCTTTAGTTTTCCACAAACTTATTGTTAGCGTATTAAAAATAGGGTATAATAAAAATAAGGAGGCGAAAGCCTGTTTTTATTTTTCTCTCTTTAATTATCCCGAAGTACTTTCGGGATACAATATAATAAAAAAATCAAAGTAGGCCTTTGCTTCTTTTTATTATTAATTTAATTCACCATCTGGTGTAATATAAAATGAAAAATATGATTCAAGAAATAGCCAATCATAATAAAATAAAATTCTTAGCCAATTTATGGATAGTTGTTTTAACAATCTTTTTTGGTGTAAAAATTGTAACAGCCTCAAATTCGTGGCAGGTTGTAGGTAACGCTGATTTTTCACCTGCATGGGCTGAATACATATCAATGGATATAGACCAAAATGATACACCATATGTTCTATTCAGAGACAGTTCAAATGGAAACAAAGCAACCGCAATGGTGTTTAATGGCTCAAAATGGGTAACGTTTGGCAATGCTGGTTTTTCGCCTGATAAAATCAATAATACTTTTATAAAATTTAATTCAAGTAATGTGCCATATGTTGTTTTTCGTGAACAATCAACTGACAAGATTATAGTAATGAATTTTAATGGTACTTCTTGGCAAAACTTGGGAACCGTCGGTGTTTCATCTAGCGCATCTTGGGATACTTCTTTGAGCTTTGACTCAAAAAATAATCCGTACGTAATCTTTAAAGACGATCTTAATAAAAATAGACCAACCGTTAAAAAGTTTGATGGTTCAAAATGGGTAGATGTTGGCACACCTGGTTTTTCAACCAACTGGGTTTCAAACACTTCAATTGCGATAGATTCAAAAGATACTATTTATGCTGGTTTTGCAGATGCTGCAACAAATTGGGCTTTTACTGTTAAAAAGTTTGATGGTTCAAAATGGGTAGATGTTGGCACACCTGGTTTTTCAACCGGTCAAGCCGAAGCTAATATTTTAAAAATTGATCCTTTAACCAACCTGCCATATGTTGCTTATCGAGACGTTAGAAACAGTAATAAAATAACTGTTAAAATGTTTAACGGAACAGGTTGGGTAGATGTTGGTAATGCTGGCTTTGCCTCACCTATGGGGTGTTGCGCATATGATGATATTGGTTTTGTTGTAGATAAAACTAGTACGCCTTATATTGCCTATGTTGATAGTTTTAATAAAAACAAGGCAACTGTTATGAAATTTGATGGGTCAAGCTGGGTTAATATTGGTAGTGCCGGATTTAGTAATACAATCAGAGATATTAATTTATCGATTGATTCTAAGGGTACATTGTATGTTGCATTTGAAGACGATGTTACCATAAAATCAACTGTTATGAAGTTTGATCAAAACCAAAATGGTAAGTCGTGGAAAGTTGCCGGCAACAATGGTTCAACTAGTGGTAATAGCGAAGTTGTTTCAATCATAAGCGACTACAATAATACAAAATATGTAGCCTTTGGCGATAACGATGAAAACGATAAAGCAACAGTTATACAATACGACGGGGTAAACAGTTGGTCACGAGTTGGTCGTGCTGGTTTTACGCCCGACCGAGCTGATTGGATATCGCTTGCAAATGATAGTTATGGAAAATTGTATGTAGCATATAGCGACAGATCTCGCACCGATATTGGTGGTGTAGGTAAAGCTTCAGTTATGAGGTATTTAGGTGGAGCTGCAGGTTGGGTAAACATTGGTAATCCGGGTTTTTCAGCAGCAGGAGCTGAATATACAAGACTTGCTCTTGATAAAAATGATGTTCCCTATGTAGTTTTTGTCGACAATGCAGATAGATTAAATAATCGATTAACTGCTATGAAGTATTCTGGTGGTAAATGGGTGTTAGTCGGTTCTGCTGGTTTTTCAACTGATACAGCTTGGGACCCAAATATTGAATTTGATAAATTTAATGTACCTTATGTTTCATATCGTGAACAAGCCAGTGGTAAAGCTACTGTCATGAAATTCACTGGACGCAAATGGGTAACTGTTGGAGGTGCTGGTTTTACAGCTGGCTCAGTTGATTACCCTGAAATAAAGTTTGATTCAAATAATAATCTATACATAGCCTTTCAAGATGGTAACCAGGGCGGTAAAACAACCGTCATGAAATGGAACGGTTTTGCTTGGTCTACGGTTGGTAGTGCTGGCTTTAGTAAAGAACAAGCTTATGGTACATCTTTGTCTATTTACAATGACGTACCATATGTTTCATTCGCGTATGTTGCTGCTTATTCAGGTCAAAACGAAGATGGAGTAATTGTTGTAAAGTATGATAGCTCTACCAATACTTGGGAAGAGGTCGGTACAAACCCAATCGCTTCTCCTACTCCGTATACTGACCTTGTTGTCGATAAACTAGGTGTACCATTTATGGCTTCACCTGGTGACCCTGTGGTTGTTATGAAATACGAGTAATTGGCCACATAAAAAGCCCCTTGTTTAGGGGCTTTTTATTATGTATAGTAGTGATATGAACAACGCTTATATATTCTTTGGTAAATCAGGCTCGGGCAAGGGTACACAGGCACATTTACTAATGACCAAGCTTGAAAGTGACTCTAAAAAGGTTTTGTATATTGAAACCGGGGCTCTAATACGTAGCTTTGCCGGTACTGATTCGTACATTGCTGGTATTACCAAAAAAGACATGGAAGAGGGTGGCTTAACGCCCGAATTTTTAGCCACAACATTTTGGGGGCAATTTTTAATCTCAAATTTTACAGGTAACGAAAGCATTGTATTAGATGGCGTGGCTCGTAGGCTTGATGAAGCTAAAATGCTAATTAGTGCATTAAAATACATTGGTATACAAAATATTTATGTAATTTTTATAAACACTAGTAATGAATGGTCAACCGACAGGTTGTTGGCGCGTGGCCGAAGCGATGATGATGTTAATGAAATTGAAAAACGTTTAGAATGGTTTGCTCAAAATACAATGGAATCATTAGAATATTTTAAACAAAACGAAGACGTTAACTATATTGAAATAAATGGAGAACAAAGTGTTGAACAGGTAAATGCCGATATTTTAAATAGTTTGCAAAAAGCTTAAAATACAAAAATAAATTTTATAACAGAATGATAATTATCAAAGACGAAAATCAAATACAAATTTTACGCGAAGGGGGTAAAAGACTAGCGCAGGTTTTGCGTACCGTGGCCAGTCACGTTGCACCAGGTGTAACTACATTACAGCTTGATAAAATCGCACGCGATGAAATTGCCAAATTGGGCGACGTGCCAGCCTTTTTAAATTACAAACCCGAAGGCGCTTCGCGACCATACCCAGCGGCATTATGTACATCGGTCAATAATCATATTGTGCATGGTTTGCCAGGTAACTATAAATTAAAAGAAGGCGACATTGTATCGCTTGATTTGGGTATTAAACATAACGGTCTATTTACCGACCACGCCATAACAGTGGCGGTTGGTAGTGTCAGCCACGAAGCCCATAACCTAATGCATACGGCCGAAAATGCCCTGTATGAGGGTATACAAATGGCACGCGCGGGTAATACCGTGGGCGACATATCATATGCCATAGAGCAAGCCGTACGCCCGCATGGCTATGGTATTGTGCGAGAACTGTCAGGTCACGGTGTGGGTGTGCATATACACGAAGACCCATACATACCCAATTATGGCAAACAGGGTACTGGTGAAAAATTAAAACCGGGCATGGTTATAGCCATTGAGCCTATGATAAACCTAGGCAGTCAAAAAATTAAAATGAACAAAGACGACTGGACCATCGAAACCAACGACGGCCAAATCTCAGCCCACTTTGAACATACAATATTAATCACTGATGGTGAGCCTGAGATATTAACAAAATAAAAACCCTCTAAGTTAGAGGGTTTTTATTTTACTGAATTATTAGTTTTAATTTAAAACCGCGTTTTTGTCGAAGTCGGGGAACAGGCTTTGAATTTTTTTCATTGCCGCTACCTTTTTTAATGTTTCAGGCGATAGGTCGGCTGAATTTTCGGCCAATTCTAAAACCTTGCCAGCTTCGTTTAATACTTCACTTAGCCCAGCCATATTTGGTTGGTTTTCATTACTATCTATTACCTCGTTTACTAATTTGTTTGGGTCGTTTAAATTTTCCATATTTTAATAGCTGTTGGTTAAACTTGCTTTTAATGTGTCAACTGCAATGTCTTCGCTAACTTCTTTGGTTAACTTTTTAAATTCACGTAAGAAAAATTCAAGCTCCTCTGGGGTAGCAAGGCCTTCGGCTATTTTTTCGGCTAATTTAACCAATAATTCAGGATCAGTGGTATCCATAAATTGATTATAACATGCTACAATAAATAAGTGGAATATTTTGATATAAAAGAATTACCAAAATTTGAAAACCCTGAACAAGAACTTGACTTCTTGCGTAATCACATTGCTAAACGCGAAGAGATGCTAAGAAATGAGGGCACAAACCTTAGTCCTGAACAGGTCGCTAATCAAACTATAGAGGCCTACAAAAATACCGAAACGTCAACAGTTTTGCACGAAGGTTTTGTTGCCAATGAAAACGCCGAGCAAGGTATTGTTTTACGCTTGCACCCCGAAAGTCATGATACAAATATCGAAGAATTTGCAGGTATATTAGTTGAAAATGGTATAAAGAACGCCTTAAATGTTATTGCTAAATTAAATAACCCGCACTTAGACGACGACTTTCATCGTTTCTTGGTGCAGTATTTAATTGCCACACATGAAATACCAGGTTTAAAAAACGGTAGCGAAATGGAGAAGTCTTTAAAGCTTCGTTTGTACGAAATATCATTACCTGAAAAAGACCCATCTGACAATCGCACATTTCGCGAATTGGTTGGTTCGATGGAGCAATTTTTCTCGGGACTTAATTATTTAGGTGGGGGTAAAAATTCAAATATTGATCATTTTACTATTGAAATAGCTCAAAACAATACTGGTAAACATGTTTGTATGTATGTGTCGGTGCCCGATGAACGAGTCGAAATGCTTGAAAAGCATGTGTTGGCAATTCATTCAAATGCAAAAATTGTCGAAATGCCTGATGATTATAATATCTTTAACCCCGAGGGCGCGGTTATATCTTCATATGCTGAACTGATCGAACATGATGCCTTGCCAATAAAAATGATTGCAGGGGATGATGGTTTAAGTACTGACCCAATGTCGCAAATTTTGCAAGTCTTTTCAAAATTACAAAATGAAGGCGAGGGTGCAAGTATTCAATATATTATTGAACCTAACAGTTATGACTACCGGCGTGAATTTGAAGAGGCTTTAAAGCATTTGAAGGAGGGTGATAAAATTGAAAGAAAGCCTAAAAATGCTTTGTTTAGTGAGTTTGACAAAGCTTTTGGTAATGAATTGGCTGCATTTTTTGTGAAGACCAAAGAGGATGAAAAAGAAGAGGATCCTGAGAAAAAGGCTAAAGAAAAAGAAGAGAAATTAAAAAACGTTGACCAAAATAAAATTGAATTAGTTAATAAAAAATTAGGTAGCCCAATCACGCGGGTTAATATTCGTATTTTTGCATCAGCTGAAAACCGAGATCGAACCGAACAAATTATTCATGATATTGAAAGTTCGTTCGAACAATTTAGGCAACCTTTTGGTAATGCTATAAAATTTGTGCGTGTACCTGATAATAAAATTTTTGAACAAGCTCATAGTTTTTCATATCGTATGTTTCGCGATGAACAGTGTGTTCCACTTTCTTTCAAAGAACTGTCGACCATCGTTCACTTTCCATTTGGTATTTCAGGCATGCATTCATTAAAAACTGCCCAATCAGGTACTGGCCCTGCACCTTTGGAAATGACTCCTGAGGGTATTGTGCTAGGTAAAAATATATATCAAGGCAAAGAACACCCGATTTATTATAAAAGGGAAGACCGCATGCGCCACCTGTATGTCATAGGTCAAACCGGTACTGGTAAAACTTCTATTTTAAAAAACTTAATTGCCCAAGACATTGCCAATGGCGATGGGTGTTGCTTTATCGACCCGCACGGCAGCGATGTGCAAGACATTTTGTCGTATATTCCCAAAGAGAGGTTGGATGATGTTATTTATTTTGACCCATCATATACACCACGAGCTATGGGCTTGAATATGTTGGAATACGACATAAACCACCCCGAACAAAAATCAATGGTTATTGATGGTTTGATGCAAATATTTAATCAATTGTTTGATATGAAAGCCGGTGGTGGTGCCATGTTTGAACAATATTTTAAAAACTCGGCCATGCTGGTGATGGATCACCCCGAATCAGGTAATACACTGCTTGAGATTACGCGTGTATTGGCTGACAAAACTTTTCGCGATATGAAACGCAGTCATTGTAAAAATCCAATTGTGAATCAGTTTTGGGATGCAGCCGAGAAAACCACAGGCGAACAAGGTTTACAAAACTTTGTGCCGTACATATCATCAAAATTCGACCCGCTTATTTCAAACGAATTTTTAAGGCCCATTGTTACGCAAGAAACTTCAGTAATCAATATGCGCGACATTATGGATAATAAAAAGATCTTGCTAGTTAACCTATCAAAAGGTATGTTGGGCGAATTAAATGCCAACCTGCTCGGTATGATTTTAGTTATGAAAATTCAAATGGCCGCATTGTCGCGTGCCGATTCGTATGGGCAAAAATTATCTGATTTTTACCTATACATTGATGAATTCCAAAACGTAACAACACCTGCCATCGCCTCGATTTTGTCAGAGGCGCGTAAATATCGTTTGTCGTTAAACATTGCCCACCAATATATTGCTCAATTGCCCGACAATATTCGCGACGCCGTGTTTGGTAACGTTGGGTCTATGTGTATATTCCGTATTTCAACCGATGATGCCAAATATTTAGAGCCACGTTTTGCCCCAACCTTTACCGCTAGCGATATTATGAAGCTTGAAAACCGAAACTGTTACGTTAGCTTGATTATAAATGGTGCACCAGCTAGCAAGCCGTTTAATTTGGCTACAATGCAAAACCCAGAAGGTCGCAAAGATATTGTTAACGATATTAAACAATTGTCATACCTAAAATACGGTCGCGACCGCAATGAGGTTGAAGCTGAAACTTTCGCCAAGTATAAAAAGAACGCCGTGTAGTGTATCGCTAAAACCCCGAAAAGGGGTTTTGCTATTTTAGGCCAAAAAGGGTAATATCATTTTAGTAATAGTTGAAATATGAATATACAAGACGATTTTTCCGAAAAAATGTTGCAGGATATAGTCAAACAATATAAGGGTCAATTATTTACCCTTTCTTCTGGCTATAAGTCTCCTGTCTATTGTGATAACCGGGTTATTACATCGCTACCTGAGTTTAGAAGTTTTTTAAAAAACTATCTAACTGACTTGATCAAGCAAAATTTTAAAAGCATTGACGCTATTGTGCCTGTTGCAACCGGCGCTATTGCTATGGGTACATTGGTTGCTGACCAGTTAAATTTACCTAGTGTGCCTGTTCACCCCAAGCATCAAATTATTGGTTCAAGGGTTGAAGGTTATTTAAAAAAGGGTAGTAATATTGTTATTTACGAAGATCTAATTAGTAAAGGCGATAGCGTTGCCGAGGTTATAGTATATTTACGCAAAAAGGGTCACCATGTATTGGGCGTTGTTACATCTTTTGAGTATGGTTTTGATACTACAAAAAAACGCTATACTGTTTGGGGTGTTCCAGTTTACGCTTTTACTAATTTAGAAAACCTCTGTCTTGTTGCAGAGAAAACAAAAATCTGGGATCCTGGTTTTATTGAATTAGTAAAACATTTTCGCCGAGACCCAACTCGTTGGCACGAGTATTTGAAAAAATAACCAAAACCTCATCCCGGTATTACAAAGGGGTGAGGTTTTTGCTTTTTTCGCCAAAAAAGGTTAATATATGGGCTTAATTAATTTAAATAATATAAAAATATTTATGATGCATCCTAGAGAAGAGCGAACATACGTAATGATCAAGCCTGACGGTGTTATGAAAGGCGCTATTGGTGAAACATTAAAGCGTTTTGAGCAACGTGGTTTGAAAATCGTTGGTCTTGATATGTACATGGCAACGCGTGAACAAGTTGACGGTCACTACCCAAAAAATGAAGAATGGATTACTCGTTTAGGCCATAAAACATTGGCTACTTATGAGAAATACGGCATTGATCCTATAGCTGAACTGGGTACAGATAAACCAGAAGATATTGGTCCAAACGTTAGAAACTGGTTACTTGATTATCTAACTATGGGTCCAGTGGTGCGTATCGTTGTAGAAGGTGTGCACGCAGTTGATGTCGTACGAAAAATTGCAGGTGTTACAATGCCTTATTTAGCTGATATGGGTACAATTCGTGGAGATTTTTCAATCGATTCACCAGCGTTAGCTAATAAAGAAAAAAGATCTGTTATGAATATAATGCACGCATCTGAAACTCCTGAAGAAGCCGAGCACGAAATAAAATACTGGTTTGGTGACAAAGAAATTCTAAAATACAACCGAATGAGTCCTGATCAGTTAGCTTAAATAAAAAAATCAATATATAAATTCTAAAAAATGTGTGCCGTAATTATTAAAAAAATTATGGCACATATTTTTTTTGGTTTCTAGTTTCGAAAATGTAAAAATATTGCTATGATATACGTACGGTTATGCAAGGTATTATCTAGAACAATAATCGTATGGGAGACCGCGTTTGTAGATACTCTTTTATTAGATAGGCTACAACAGGACACCCACCTAGTTATTAGCTAGGGTTAATACTTTGGATAGCCGTAACAAGAAAGCAGGAGAAACGCCTGTTTTTTTATTTATTTATTCTTTTAATATTGTTTTAAGAAAAATAAAAAAACTTCTCACGCAGGGTACGTATATTTTGTTGAGCCAAAATTACTCAGTCTCGCGCCGTCGCGCTGCGAAGCCCCTGCTTAGAGAATTATTTTATATTTTTCTTCCCCCTCCTTGTTAGCTTTAGCTAATGGGGAGGGGGCTAGGGGGTGGGGTTGGTGCTATAATAAAAATATAATGCAAAAATATATACAAAATAATTTAATACAATCGATTTTGATAGTTTTTGTGGCCAATACTATGGCTTTGTTTTTTCATTGGTATCGGTTGCTATGGTGGTTTGATATGCCAATGCATTTTATGGGTGGTTTTTTTTGTGTTTGGCTGGTTTTGTATATTTATAATAAGTTTTTTAATAATAAGGGTAATAATGGGTTTAAGTTAGATAAGTATTTGGTCAAAAATGTTTTGGTTTGGGCCTTTATAATTGGTTTAGGTTGGGAGTGGTTCGAATGGGGTGCTGATTTGTATACTGGTGCCATGTCTATGCACATGATCGATTCATACTCAGACCTGTTTTTTGATATGGCGGGTGCCTTTAGTGCGATTTTTATGCTAAAATATAAATATGAACACAGAAAACAAGAATAAAAAATTAAAGCTGACATTTTGCTCGGGTGCAGGCGCCGTAACGGGTGCGAATTTTTTATTAGAAACCGAGGCAACCGAAAACGACCCTGGTAAAAAAATTCTTGTTGATTGTGGTATGGAACAGGGTACTGCTATGGCTGACGAAACAAACTGGTCAAATTTCCCATACGACCCAACTGAAATTGATATTTTGTTCATTACTCATGCCCACATTGACCACATCGGTCGCATACCTAAAATTATTTCAGAGGGCTTTAAGGGGCGCATTATTTCGACTGACGCAACGCGCGACCTGGCTTTGCCTATGCTTGAAGACACTTGCGCAATATTGTCACACGACGATAACGAAAATGTTAAAAAAATGTATACCCATGAAAATGTCGCCAAGGCGCTGGACATGTGGGAAGGCTTTAAATATCATCAAGACATAAATATTGATCACGGTTTTAAGTGTTCATTTTATGATTCGGGCCACATATTAGGTTCAGGAATGTTGCATATTGAATATGGCAGTAAAAAGATTTTATTTACTGGTGACCTGGGTAATTCGCCCTCACCACTGCTTCGCGAAACTGAAATCATTAAAGACGTTGATTATTTAATTATGGAATCAGTTTACGGTGACCGTAACCACGAAGATCGTGATGTTCGTAAAAAAAGACTAGAAGAAGTTATCGAAGACAACTATAAACGTGGGGGTGTATTGGTGATACCAACTTTTTCTCTTGAACGTGCCCAAGAGCTACTTTTTGAGATAGATGACCTGGTTGAAAACCATCGCGTACCACAAATGCCGGTTTTTCTAGATTCACCACTAGCTATTAAATTAACCAGTGTATTTCGCAAGCACATGGAATATTTTAATGACAATGCTCAAAGGGTTATGAAAGATGGCGACGACATATTCTCGTTCCCAGGGCTCAAGGTTACACTTGCAACCGAAGAAAGTAAGGCAATATTACACTCAACAAACCCTAAAATCGTTATTGCAGGTAGCGGTATGTCAAACGGTGGCAGGATTTTGCACCACGAACAAAACTATTTACCTGATCCAAACAATACATTGTTGCTAACTGGTTTTCAGTCGTTGGGCACATTGGGGCGCATAATATTAGAAGGCGCCAAAGAGATTCGTATAAATGGCGAAACAGTACCTGTAATGGCAAAACTTGAACGCATTGACGGTTATTCAGGTCACAAAGACTCTGACCACTTGGTTGAATTTGTTGGCAACATGACTGACAATCTAGAGAAGATTTTTGTTTGCATGGGTGAACCAAAATCAGCTACATTTTTGGCCCAAAGAATTCAAGATTCATTTGGCATACATGCCGAAACTCCAATGATGGGTGACAGTACTATTTTAGAATGTTAAAAAATTATTATGTTACAATAGCTAAATATGCAAGACGATCAACAAAAAAATCAAACGACTAATAAAAGCGAAACAACTTATTTGTGCTATAACGGGCCCATTGGCAATGGCGACAAACATAATCATTTAAAGGTTAAAATTGGTATTTCAGGTGCTGCCGAGACTGGTACGTGCGGTTTGCATGCATTAGATATTGCCAAAGAGCTTGGCCGACAGGTAATATCACAGGGTGGTATTTTAATTACCGGTGCAACATCGGGCTTCCCGTTATGGACATCAATGGGTGCCAAAGAAATGAATGGAGTTGTTATAGGTCTATCGCCCGCGCTTAATGCGCTTGAACATGTAAATAATTATAAACTACCATTAGAATTTACTGATTTGATTATTTACACTGGTTTCGGTTTTGCCGGTAGGGACATTTTGTTTGCTCGTTCGACTGATGCAATGATATTTGGTTGTGGCCGTATTGGTACAATTCATGAATTTACAATTGCTTATGAAGACGGCAAACCAATAGGTATACTTGATGGCGGTTGGAGCACTGACGAGACGATTCGTGACATATTGAACAATAGTGGCCGATCATCAGATATGATTATTTTTGAAAAAGACCCAGCCGTATTGGTCCAAAAAATGCTTGCCCTAGTTGCCGAAGGCAGGGTAGCCAAAAGATAAGTTAAATAAATTAACCAAAATCCCCATATTTATGGGGGTTTTGTGTTGTTAGTATATATAGGCGGGGTATAATTGGTTTATATGAAAAAACATTTTAAAAACATTGCTTTGCTAGCGCTGGTACTAGTCTTTGTTCTAGGCCCAGTAGCTAGTGTGTTTGCAGCTGAACCTAAATACATGACAGTGCAAACTTATTACAGGGATTGGGGTGGTCCATGCGCGGTTAAGTATGAGATCTTGGTAGACGAAAATGACGTTATAAACTTTTTAAAGAATGAATACACAAATAAAAGATGGGGAGATGAATATGCTAATGACCCAACTGAAGATGGCTTAATTCTTCGTAACACTAAAGACGATTATGCACCCAAAGAAACTGAGTGGGAAAGAAAGGAACGCGAAGCCATGGAAAAACAAGGTTACTACAAAGACGGTAGTGGTGTTTGGGTAAAACCTACGTTAGGGCCAGATAAAAAAACTACGCAGGTGGGTTTTCCTAATAGGGAGATAAAGATAGCTAAAAAGGGTCAGTTATTACTTAATAAAGATGGTACAACCCGTGAAGCCAAAGAGGGTGAGCAATACTATGAATGGGACAGCGCTGAATACAGCAAGAAACGAAGAGTGGAAACAACCTCTAGTGGTGCTACAAAAATTGGAGAAAATTCTCAAGAAGAGCTCGATTGGGTATTCAGTACCGTTAAAAGAAATAGTAATGGAAGGATTCATTCATATATGGATGCGTCCTATGTAAAAGAAGGCAATGTAACTTCATACGTATTACGCACACTAGGCTACCGCAAAGACGGAGGCCCATGTAACTACGATCAAACCCTTGCTGGTGGTAACCAAAGAGGTAAAGTCTCAAACACAGGTGGCTACACATATGATTATAATGATGAAAGTGATTACCAAACAGACCCAATTACCGGTAAACTAAAAGTAGACATTAACGGTAATCTAATTCTAAAAAGCAAACTAGGTCCCAAAGATGCAGTTACGCCCCAAGATGAACGACTAATGATCTTTGACCCAAAGAGGCAGATATTTGACACAAATGACGTCGCAAACGATGGTACAGACAACGGTACAATATTACCCGAATATGCAGTACCACTAGGTTTCAGTGGAGCTGTTCAAAAGCTTGGTGCTAAAAACAACGATGATGTACGCCTAGCTCAACTAGTATTATACATAGACGGTATTAGCAAAGGTCTACCAAGTAAACTAATCGATGGCAATATGGGTGGTATGACTCAAAGGTGGATTATGCAATTTCAAAAGAAACACAGTCTAGGAGCAACTGGTTTATTAGACACTCCAACCCAAGACCTAATGCAATTCTATGTTGATGAACTAATTGCAGGGCCAGAGTTTGAAGATCAAGCGATTGAGCCTGAAGTTATTTCAAGAACTATTCCTCAAACTATTCTACAAAGCTTTAAACAAGGCCTAGGCAAGATCAAGCAAGGCTTACATGGATTTTCTCAACAAGCATCCGGTTTCATGGCTAGTATATTTAAAAAGTAAGTTAGATAACAAAAACCCCTTACGGGGTTTTTGTTTAAGTTATTATTTAACTTGAGTTAGGATTCGTTCGAAAGTTTGAGGATTGTTGTGCGCAATGTCAGATAGAATTTTACGGTCTAGGATTACTTTTTTGCCAACTAGTAGGGCAATAAATTTTGAATAAGTAATACCTAGTGGGCGAAGAGCGGCGTTTAGGCGAACTTGCCATAGACGGCGGCGATCATTTTTCTTGTCGCGACGGTGGGCAAATGCGTGGCTACCTGCGTGTGCAATAGCCTCACGTGCTTGACGTTCTTTGGTGCTACGACCAAAACGATAACCTTTTACTTGTTTTAAAACGTTTCGGCGTCTCTTTAATGAAATTATACCTCTTTTTACTCGTGTCATGTTATTAAAGTTATTCTAATCTGTATTAATAATTGTTAGTTTCCAACGTTTACCAAAAAGCGTCGTTTTTCAACTTGGCTCATAGGGAAGGCAACCATCTTTTTACCAGCTAGTTGTGTGCGACCTGATTGCTTGGCATTGTTATGGTTAAAACCAGGCTTGCGGCCTAATACTTTACCATTTTTAGTTACTTTTAATCTTTTTGAAAATGATTTATTTGTTTTCATATTTTTTCTATCTTATTTTGCTTTTTGCTCTCTTTCAATCGTCATCATCATGCCTTTAGGGACTTTTTTAATGTCTTCGGCAATTTTGAATTTTTCAGTTACTAGGGTTAAAAATCTTTCGATACGTTCTTTTAGGAATTTTTCTTCCATAAATTTCGATCGGCCTCGCAAGAATAGTTCAACTTTTATACGGTGACCCTCGGCAAGCCATTTTGATGCTTGGCGGGCTTTTAGGGCTAGGTCGTTGTCGCCTGTGCCGACTTTGACTTGAATAGATTTAGTTTCAGAAACTTTTATACCAGCTTTGGCTTTTTGAGCCTTTTTCTTTTGCTCGTACATAAATTTACCGTACTCCATCAATTTAGCTACTGGGGGTACCGCCATAGGCGATATTTCCAAAAGGTCTAAATTCATTTTTTCAGCTAATGCCAAAGCCTCGTCTAGGGGTAATACCCCGTAATTGTTACCTTCATTATCGATAACTCGAAGCTCTTTGGCCCGTATTTGGTTGTTTATTTTGATTTGCAATGCTTTAAAACACCTTTAAATAACTATATAAATAACTATCTTCAGATAAGCTCTACTTTAACCGAAAAGCCCTTAAAAGTCAACCTCCACACCTACTGATCCACCCTTTTAGGCTTAATTTGGTATAATGTATGTTGTGATATATAAATTCTATAAAAAAGAGGGCGAAACCATGGGGCAAATGCTAGCTAGCTTTCGTCGCGAGTATAATTTGCCTGAAACTGAAAAGGTGACATATTCGGGCCGGCTTGACCCATTGGCGCATGGCGAGGTTTTGATTTTAACGGGTGATGACGTGCACAAAAAAGACGAATTCAATAAACATGACAAGGTTTATAAATTTACGATTATGTTTGGTGCTAGTACCGATACTGGTGATATTTTGGGTATACCTGATAAATATACTTTTTTCCAAAAGCTTTTTCATGCGCCCATTGCAAGCATTACTGAATCAAAAATTCGCAAAACCGCTAGTAAGTTCATTAAAACTTACTTTCAAAAATACCCGGCTTATTCATCATACAATGTAAATGGTGTACCTTTGTGGGAGCTGGCACGTGCAGGTAAAACACCAAAAAAAATGCCTGAAAATAAAGTCACGATTCATAACCTAGAAGTTTTTAAAGTTTATACAAAAACTAGTGACGAAATTTTAAACGAATGCCATGATCGCATCAATGCAATTGATGGTGATTTTAGGCAGGGTTGGATCAAACAGGGTTGGGGGCAGTTTTTAAGCAACTATAAAGACGGTAATAAAATTAAAGACCTTGATAAAGCGACGAATAGAAAAATTGACGAATCTAGTATTAAAAAATTTGTTTTTGCCGACATGCGTGCAACTGTATCATCGGGTACATATATTCGCACACTGTGCGAAGACATTGGCAAAAAACTAAACATCCCCGCATTGGCATATCGTATTGAAAGGGAAGAGATTTTGTAATAAATATTGTTGTGGCGTCGCATAAATGCGACATCCTACAAAAATATAGTCATAAAAATAGTCTGCAAATGCAGACTATTTTTATTCGTTATTTTTGTGGAAGTGGGGGGACTCGAACCCCCGTCCAGAAAGGTTTTTATTTAGCGTCTACATACATAGTTATTTATTCGTTTAATAATGTGCTTCTATAAATAACAAACACACACATTACGAGACTAATTGTCGAGGGTAGACCGTCACCGCTACCTGACCAAGTATGATTTTTTTACACCCGCACATTTTATCATACATCAAATGTACTGGATGCTTCGCTTTAAGCGAAAGATAGTGCAAAGTTACCGAAAGGTGACTTTACAGCAGTTTTAGCTGCGTTTGAGTTGTGCAAGAAGTTTAACAAGATTCCTGCGTACTTGGCATGCAACTAGAATAAAAACATCTAACTGTCGAAGCCTTTCACTCCCATTATTATTTTTTTAATTTACTTTTTTTCCTCCTTCCCCCTCCCTTTTCAGGAGAGGGGGTTAGGGGGTGGGGTTGTGCTATATGTGACGTTTTATGTCACGCGCTATTTCACGATCGTCAGCCTTCTTTTTCAGGCTTTCACGTTTATCGTGCATTTTTTTACCACGGGCCAGTGCCACCTCGCATTTTAAATTACCGCCTTTTTCATAAATACCTAATGGCACCAGTGTATTACCGGCACTATCGGCATCGCGATATAGTTGCAATAATTCTTTTCTATTTAGCAACAGTTTTATTTTACGTCCTGCTTCATAATTTTTTGGCACATTATTTTGTTGCAATGGTGTAATGGTTAAACCTTTTAACCACGCCTCGCCACCCAACAGGGTAACGTATGAGCCATGCATTTGCCCGCGCCCGGCGCGAATCGCCTTGACCTCATGCCCCTGCAATACCAAACCCGCCTCGAATTTCTCGAGGATTTCATAATTGAAATGGGCTTTGCGATTACTAATTAGGGACATGATAAAATTATAACACGCTATAATATAATTGACAAATACGGTAGAGATTTACGTAATGTTATGGTTAAAGAACTAAATAAAAAAGCACTTCCTAATAAATAGGTCGTGCTTTTGGGTAGTTATTTTTTAAGAAATCAAACCGCTGTTTCAATGATAAATTTATACAACGCTTCAGATGTTTCAAATCTTTTTACACTAGGATTTTTATCGAATTCTTTACTTTCTGATAAAAACAAGACACTTGCATTCATTGATAGCCCTGCCAATACATCTGACCTTCCGTCACCTACAACATAGATTTTGCAACCCTCTTCTTTAATGTCTTTGTATTTTGCAAATATTTTATCTTTTGCTTTTAAAAAGACTTCGGGATGAGGTTTTGAGTTTTGGCATTCATCAACCGAACAGGTGGTTTTATAGAACACATTCTCTAGATCAACTCTGAACCTATCGAAGTAGATGTTTTCTTCATGGTTTTTTAAACACATGTCAATCCATTTAATCGGTGATGCTGTAGCAATACCAATAGGTATTTCATGTCGATCTAGAAAACGAATCATTTCTTTAATGTAAGGCATTTCGCAAATCCGATTTGTTTTTGATCTTTCATACATTCGGTCCCACTTTTCATTCACTAGAAATTCTGCGTCACATTCAGGCACAAGTTCTTCGAAAACTTTTTTAGTTGATATACCTGAAAACCTAGCCGATATTTCCTGTGGGGTAAACATTAAACCGTGATGCTTGTTAAGAACATGGCACTCTGCCTCTGCATGGAAAGGCGTTTGCGTATCGACTAATGTTCCATCAAGATCGAAAATAAAGCAACTTTTCTTTAGTTCAATAAGGGGGTATGTTTTCGAGGTTATAGACCCTGGTTGCAGAAGGGCAAAACTAGCTTCGTACCCAAAATGTAAATGGGTATTTTTTACTTCATCAAGTATTAAATTAGATACGTCATCTGGTTCAGTGCTTAATACTTTAACCTTCACCATTCTCAGGCGATTGTTTTTTGATAGGTCTTTTTTGTCTTGAACCCATTCCCACGAAAAGGATACGTTTACTTTTTTTACAACAGACTCATAAGAAGTACAGAACGACAAACCTGTCTCTGTATCTGTATGAATTTCGAAAGACTCGCTTTCTATAAGTATTTCTTGAGGTATTTTGTACTTTTTCATTTTAAAGATTTTTTCAGACCTCAGTGTAGTACATTTATAAGCATTAGTCAAAAAAAACTTAGCACTACTTTAAGCTTTAATGTTTATAAATATTTTTCTTCCCAAAACACGAAAAATTGGTATACTTCACTGTATGTCAAAGAATTCTAAAAACAACGGTTCAAATATGAACCCAAACAACAATCAAGGTCAAAATCAGCCTAAAAATACCAATAACGGCAAAAATCTAAATAAAAAACCAAACAAAAAAGGTTTTGGTTTTTCAGCACATTTTGGTACAACCATACTTTTCTTTCTAGTAATTATTGCTGTTTATTCTATTTTTAGCGAAAAAGCTGTAAAGGTTGAAAACGTGCCTTTTTCACAAGTGGCTAGCGAGGTGCGCGCAGGTGGCGTTAAACAAATTACTGTCTCAGCCGACAAGTTAGAGGTTGTTAAAAATGATGATACTAAATTGAAGTCTAAGAAGGAAAGTGAGTCTTCATTGTCAGAAGCGCTAACAAACTATGGCGTTACGCCTGATCAAATCAATAATGTAATTATTGATGTTAAAAGCCAGTCAGGCTTTGGCTACTGGGCACTTAATTTGTTACCAATATTAGTCCCAGTTGGTTTAATTATTTTCTTCATCTGGGTGCTTTCAAAACAAATGAAGGGTAGTGGTATGCAAGCTTTTACATTTGGCCAATCACGTGCACGTATTACAAACCCAAACGACAAGGGTAAAGTAACCTTCAAAGACGTGGCAGGTGTGCGCGAAGCTAAACACGAACTTGAAGAGATAGTAGATTTTTTGAAAAATCCTAAAAAGTTTATCGACATCGGCGCCCAAATACCAAAAGGTGTTATGTTAACCGGCGCACCGGGTACAGGTAAAACACTATTGGCGCGTGCGGTTGCAGGTGAGGCGGGTGTACCATTTTTTCATTTGTCAGGTTCAGAATTCGTTGAAATGTTCGTGGGTGTTGGTGCATCACGTGTGCGTGACCTATTTCAAATGGCTAAACGTGCATCACCGGCAATTGTATTTATTGATGAAATCGATGCAGTGGGCCGTGTACGTGGTACTGGTGTTGGTGGTGGTAATGATGAACGCGAGCAAACCTTAAACCAAATCTTGGTTGAGATGGATGGCTTTGAGCCTACTGAAAAAGTTATCGTTATGGCAGCTACAAACCGCAGTGACGTGCTTGACCCAGCGCTACTGCGCCCAGGGCGTTTTGATCGCCGTGTGGTACTTGATTTACCTGACCGTCGCGACCGCAAAGAAATACTTGAAATTCATATGCGCAAAAAGCCTATGGGTAAAGACGTTAATATTGATGTTATTGCCGAACGTACACCGGGTTTTTCGGGTGCTGACCTATATTCATTAATGAACGAATCGGCAATTTTGGCTGCGCGTCAAAATAAAACCGAACTTAATCAAGCTGACCTAATCGCATCAATTGAAAAAGTTATGATTGGGCCTGAACGTAAAAGTCACCTAATGTCCAAAGAAGAAAAGCGCGTTACGGCTTATCACGAAGGAGGTCACGCATTACTTGCATCGCTATTACAATATGCCGACCCAGTGCATAAGGTTTCTATAGTGTCACGAGGTAGCGCCGGTGGTTACACACTAAAATTACCTCTTGAAGAAAAGAAGTTGCAGAGCAAAAAAGAGTTCTTAGATGACATTGTGGTGTCATTAGGTGGTTATGTTGCCGAAGAAATGATATTAGATGATGTTACAACTGGGCCATCAAATGATTTACAAGTTTCAACTGCGTTAGCGCGTGCTATGGTTACTCGTTTTGGTATGAGTGATGCAATTGGGCCAATGGCGCTAGAATCAAATGGCGGCAAGGTAATGTTCGGTGGCGGGGTAGACGGTGAATACTCACCTGAAATGTCAGCCCGTATTGATAACGAAGTATCAAAAATCATGAATGATTCATTTGCTCGGGCCAAAGAATTATTGCATGCAAATAAAAATATTCTTGACGCAATTGCAAATAAACTAGTTGAGGTTGAAAATCTTGAACAAGATGAATATGAAAAAATTATTGTTAGTTTTGGTATAGAACTTAAAAAGAAAGCGATTTAATTAAAAATAAATAAAACAAAAACACTAAACTATATGATAAGTAAAATAAAAAGTTATTTCACAGGTCTAAATAGGCAAACAGTAATCATAGGATCGATTTTGGTAATGACCTTTGTTGTCGCTGGGGTTTCAGCGTCAGGTCTAAGCTTACTAGGGGCAGGGGCAATGTTTATGTTCGCAGGTGTTTTGTTCTATAGAAAATTTAATTTAAACGGTGAGGGTTTTACTATCGACAAAAGAATACTAATTCCCGCTATAATTTTAATTATTATTGCAGGGCTTGCTATGTTTTTTGCTGATAATTCATACTTGGCATTTCGGGCATTTTTAACAATGATTGTTTTATTTGCGATTATTGTGTCGGCCAAAAATATTTCAAAATCTGAGTTTAGTATTGGTGTTTCGGCTATTTCAATTGCAACATTTTTGTATTCTATTTACGAATATTTCACCACCAGCTCGCTAACAGTTATTCGATTACAAGGTTATGCGGGGTATGCTAATACGTTTGGTCTGTACGCAACCGTTTTTGGTTTAATTGCTTTGTATTATGCAAGTCTTGCAAATAAAAATAGGGCCAAGTGGTTTATGTTTATAGTTGCGGGCCTGGATTTTTTTGTTGCATTCATGACATTGTCACGTGGGGTATTGCTTGCGGTCGTTATTTCGGCAATTGTTGTAGGTGCCTTGTTTTATAAAAAAATCAATTTTAAAAAAGTTGCCCAAAGTGTTGGTATTGTCGTTGTGATCAGTGCAATTATTGTTTTTGCAATAACTACAATTAAAAAATATACAAGTAATGAAAAGGTTGTTTTAGTTCGAACTGATAGTACTTTGGCACAAGCTTCAGGTACCAGATTGCAACATTTTCAAACAGCTGTGCGAATGTTCAAAGATCATACATTTGGCATTGGAGCAGGGAACTATCCACAACGGTCATTTGATTACGAAGTTAGGCCGATTGATAATGCCATCGACCCACATTCTTTTGTAATGACATTGTTGGCTGAATACGGTGTACTGATTGTTTTTTGGTTATATTTACTATTTGAAATTATTCGAAGTATTATTATTAACAAAAACAATTTTGATCAAGAAAAAGTTTTTTACTTATTTTTATCGCTAGCTTTTTTATTGCACATTTGTGTCGATTCAGACATGCGTCAACCCTTTACTTGGCTAATTTTTGCAATTGTTTTGGGTAAGTTGTTAAGTTTTAAAAAGTCTTTTCAGTTTGAGAAAATAAATATTGTAAAAGATGTTTTTGCATTAATTTTATTGATACCTGCAATGCTAATGCTTTTTGCTAGTGCTTTGCTGATAAACTTTTATGATACATCTGGTACATATAGCGAACTTGAAGTTCGCGATCGTTATGTATTACTTGCCGCTAATTTAACACAGATTCAGCCAGATGTTTGGGAAAACTCAGCAAAAATGTCGCTAGCCAAGGCAACTGTTTCGCAGAACCCAGAAGACACCGAAAAGTCAGTAAGTGAGTTATTGCGCAGAATTGATCGCGCAATGGCTATAACAGGGCCCCAGTCTAGAATGTATTCACAAAAAGCTCGAGGTTATGCAATTTTGCGACAAGAAGATAATTATAGACAGGCTCTTGAAAAATCAGTTAGTTTGTCAAAATATCATAACTATAACGAACGTGCGGCCTTGGCAGGGTATTATGTTTACACCAAAGAATATATTAAATTAAAAGATTTAGTTATGTCTACTTATGATTTAAACAAAGACTATTTTGGTAGTGCATATGCTGCTGCTGACCCTGAAAAATCTAAAAAATATATAGCCATGAATAGTATGCTAGAAGTTTTAAAGACCCAATCATTGGCTAATAAAGACAAAGATACATACTTGCTAACTAGTAAAATTTTAGAGGGCCTGGCGCCAATAATGTCCACCCTTCAATAAGGTCAAAAACAAAATGAAAAAATCTTACCAATAAGGTAAGATTTTTTCATTTTGTCCGCCCTCTAGGATTCGAACCTAGGACCCCAGAGGTATAAGCTCTGTGCTCTAACCAACTGAGCTAAGGGCGGGTTTTTATACTATTTGTATAACTAATATTACATTTTTTGGGCATTTTCGCAAATTTATAAGTGTAGTATAATAAAAATATGAATAATATGAATGAATTTACAGGTAAAAAATTAGGTGAAGTTTTAGCTTTTTGTGAGGTCGGTGAAGAGACTTTTAAAATGGGTGTCGAGGCACTGACTGAAAAGTTGGGAGCTGAATTTGTAACTGACTATATTGAACGCTCAAATATGTATTTTGAATCAGTTAAAAAGTTTGCAAATGATGGTGGTGTAGGCGAAGTTACAATGGCCAAGCTTGAATCAACCGGTGCAAAATTGCGCGCAATGCGCGATATGTACGTAGGTGATCAATGGCACAATGCGACTGAATTGTTAGAATGGTCAGGCTTTTTCGAAGGCGCTGCAATTGTGCATTTTGCATTAGTGCGTGGCGTTGCTATGGAACTAGACAACAGTGATTTGCTAAACTTGGTCAACGAAGCTATCGATTTTCATTACCAAATACTTGAACACGCCGAAGGCGAACTAGAATCAGTCGGGCAAGATCGAGCAAAATAATTTTTTAAAATAAAAAACCAAGAATCACTTGGTTTTTTATTTTACTCAAAATGATTTTCGGTTCTGTAGGTTTCAGAGATTTTGTCGAGCGTTGGGTGGTTTTTTATTTCATCATTTTCAATTAATTTTTGGGCTTCATTTCGGGCTATTTCAACCAGCTTAATATTCTTGATGGCTTCCATGGCGATGTCTGATATACCCCATTGCTTAGTACCGCTCATTTGGCCAGCGCCTCGTTGCATCAAATCCATTTCGGCTAATTCAAAACCATTTTTAGCTTTGGTTAGCGCACCAAGGCGCTCAATTGTTTTAGCTGATTCGCTATCGGTTAGAATGTAACAATAGGCTTGGTGGTTGCCACGTATAACACGCCCGCGCAATTGGTGTAATTGCGCCAATCCAAAGCGTTCGGCGCCTTCAATAATTATATTTGTCGCATTGGGTACGTTCACACCGACTTCAACAACACTAGTTGAAACTAGTACATCTATTTCATGATCATAAAAATCTTGCATAACTTCATCTTTTTTGTCGTTTTTCATTTTGCTATGCATGACCTCAATTCGAAAGCCTTTTAATTCATTATTGGCCAACCGCTTGGCTTCATCTGTTACGTTTTTCATTTGCATTTTGGCGACCTCTTCTGGGTCACTTTCGTCCACTCCGCTAATACGTGGGCAAATAACATAAGCTTGCCGGCCATTTTTTAATTCGGCTACAATTTTTTTATACATTGCTTCGCGGGCATTTGGGGCGACAATTTCAGTAATTACTGGCTTGCGGCCTTTGGGCATTTCGTCTAGTACTGACAAATCAAGGTCGCCATAAATTGTTAGGGCTAGTGTACGGGGTATGGGTGTTGCAGTCATTGATAAAAAGTGGGGTACATGGGTACCTTTTTTAACTAGCCCTGCGCGTTGTTTGGCGCCAAAGCGGTGTTGTTCGTCAACAATTGCTAATGCTAAATGTTTAAAGACAACATTTTTTTGTATCAATGTATGGGTGCCTATTACAATAGCTATTTCGCCATTGGCTACCCATTTTGATAGTTGGGTACGCGAAATATCGGTCCAACCTTTTGTGTTTGATGCTACTTTTGACGGGTATTTACGACAACCACGGCCAGTGATCAAGCCTATTGATATGCCAGTATAGGCAAACATTTGTATAAAATTTTCAAAATGTTGTGTGGCTAGTATTTCAGTTGGCGCCATTAGGGCCATCTGCAGTGTGCCAAAGTTTTGCATGGCTGGTCGGTTGCGAATAATTGCATATGCTGCGGCTGCGGCCACAGCTGTCTTACCGCTACCTACATCACCCTCTAGCAACCTTGCCATTGGGTTTTGTTTAACCAAGTCGTCAAAAATATTTTTAATTGCATTGTGTTGGGCGACGGTTGGAGGAAAGGGTAGACGCTCTAAAAACTCATTAGCCAAATCCATATCGGCCACAATTTCGTAACTTTTTTGTGATTGAAATAATTTTTTGTCTTTGTTTCGGGCAAGCTGCACGTAAAAAATTTCTTCAAAAGCAAAACGCTTGCGGGCAGCTTCGGCGTGCTCTTTTTTTTGTGGGGCGTGCATCCACAAAATTGCAGTTTTGAATTTTGGCAAATTGTATTTGTTTAAAATATCTTCTGGTATCGGGTCGATTTCGTTTTCTAGCACACCTGTCTTAATAATTGACATTACTAGGTGGTATAAAAATTTTGAAGTTATGCCTTTAGTTTCGCGGTAAATTGGGTAAAGGTTTTCAGATTGTATTTCACTTGTAGCAAATAATGTATCATGGCTATCTATTGGCAATATTTCAGCTTTTTCAATTTCGGGATTTGACATTAAAAGGCCAGACTTGTTTTGTGTTGGTGTGCCTGAAATTTTAACTACCTCGCCTAGTTTATATGTTTTTCCAATGAATAGTTGGTTGAACCAAATAATTTTTAATTTACCCGATATGTCTTCTATGGTCATTTCGGCCATTGGTATTTTGGTTTTAAATGATTTCTTGGTTCCAACGTGTGTGATTTTGCCATAAACAGTTGCTGGCATTCCGTCAGATAGTTCAACAATTGATGTACGCATACTAATGTCACTATATCGAACAGGGAAGTAATGCAACAAATCAAAAACTGTCTTTATACCAATACGAACAAGGGCCTTTTTTTGAAGCTCGGTTAGTCGTTTTATTTCGCTAATAGGCGTACTAAAGTATATTTTGTTTTTATTTTGCAAGCTCATTTACCTTGTCGATTAATTCGTCCAATGTAAAGTTTGATTTAATCATGTATGCATTTGCACCTAATTCAACAGCCTTTTTCTCTGAATCATCACTGGCCATGTTTGAAAAAACAATAACCATTGTGTCTTTAAATGCATGTTTTGATCTAATGTATTTTAAAATTTCAAAACCGTCAATACCAACAGGTAACATAAGGTCTAAAATCAAGACGTCTGGTTTAAATTCTGTAATACTGTCTTTGGCAAGATCCCAATTTGGGGCACTATTAATTTCAAAATCAGCTGACATAAGTTTGCGCAGAATCAGCTTTTGGAGGAATTGGTCATCTTCTATTAGATAAACTTTTTTCATATTTAGATTATATCATACATATAATTTATAAGTAGAAGCATTTTGGGCATTACTTGTTCAAAATAACGTTAAATGTTGTACCAAGGGCCGTACTTTCAAAACCTATTTCCCCGCCTAGTGATTCGACTATTTTTTTGACAGTATATAGTCCAATACCGCTGCCTGTTGGTTCTTTTGCTATGGCATTTGTTGCCCGGTAGAATTTTTCAAATATATGTGACTGTTCATCAACGGGTATGCCTATACCAGTGTCTTTTATTGAAAAACTTATATTACTATCGTCTTCTTGTATGTTTATGAAAACCTTGTCATTTGGCGAACTGTACTTGATTGCGTTTTCTATTAAGTTGCTAAAAATAAGCCTAATCTTTTCAGGGTGTGATTTGATAATGCAGTCATTTTCAGGTTTTATAAAAATAATTTGAATTTCGTATTTGAAAGATTCAGCACTAAAATCAAATATTAATGAATCTATCATTTTTATAACATCTACATCAGTCTTTTCATCATTATCATATTGCATCGAATGGTTTACTTTTATCATGTCATTAACAATTGAAATCATACGCTCGTTACTTTCGGCGGTTTTTTTAAGCATATTTTCTTGCTCGATTGATAAATTACCAAAGTCTCGGTCTAGAAACATTTGAATAACCCATTTGGTTGCAGATAGTGACGTGCGTAATGAATGGGCGGTAGTCGAAATTAGTTCACCTAAAAATTCGTTTTCTTCGCTAATTTCAGCAATAGTTTTTTCATTTTTTTCGCTCATTAGTTTATTATAGCAGTTTATATTTTTATTAAAATAAGTAACTATTTGGCGTGGGGCACCGAGCCTTCCCATAGGCCGTCAAACCAGGCTCGCATTGTGTCTGTGTATTCTTTCGAGGTAATTAGTACGCAATAGCTATTTTGGGCCGACGATACGCACAATGTTTTGTCATCGTATATGAAAAAGGTTGATTTAAATTTACCGTGCATAATTTCGGGCAATATTCGTACCTGCGAAAGACCCTCGTAGTATTTTTTAATTAAGCTTTTTTGTATCGGGGCCTCCCATAGGCTACTAGTTTTAATATTTCTTTTTATACGTTCTTCGATAAATAGCTCGACAAAGTCTGGGCCAATATCCCAAAAAAAGTTTTGTTTGGGTGATAACGTGCTAATGTGTTTACTTTTGCAGTACAACATTTCCATAATGGCATTTTTAACTGCATCGACTCCTTCGTAGAATGCGACTATGGGTTTTTGGTTTGCCGGGGCTGATTTTTCGGTTAGGGAAGGGATCAGGCCTAAAATGTCTTTTTGTAGTCTTGCAACTTCAATAGCTTTTTGGTCAGCGATGATTGATAGTTTTTCAAGAGGTTCTAATACGAAACGTTTATCGCCCTCAAGCCCGGTTTTGCTAATTAGGCCCCGTTTTTCTAAACACCCTAGGGCATAATATACTGTTGGGCGTTTTAAACGGGTTGTTTTAACTATATCGCGAGCTGTGCCCACCCCACTGACCAGGGCTAGATACACAGTTACCTCAGAATCGCTCAGTCCCAGCTCTATTAGGTTTTTTCGTGGTTCGATCATATTTTATAAGGCTTAATTAATTATTTGTATAATGGTTATTATACATGATTGAACAAATATTGCAAAAGGCTTACTATATAAATAGATAATAAATAAATAGAACCTTAAAAATTAAAATTATGAAATTCTGGACTAGAACTAAGAAAATTAATGCCTTTGGGCTAACTGGCAACATTGGTTCAGGTAAAAGCACAGTTGCAAAATTACTTGCTAAGTATCCTGACGTAGTTTTATTTGACTGTGATTCGATTGCCAAAGCTGTTATTGCAGAACCGACTAATCATTTAAAGATTATCGAAACACTGGGTGAAAATGTTTTTATTAATAACATTGTTGATTACGGTAAAATAGCCGAAATCATTTTTTCAGACCCTGTTAAAAAGAAGGTGTTTGAAAAACTTATTCACTCGGCTGTTTGGGAGTATGTCGAAAATGGGGTACGTGATTTGGCTAACAAAATTTGTATCGTTGAATCAGCTATTATGTTTGAAACTGGATCACATGAAATGTTTAACTATATGATTGTTACTGACTGTAGCCGTGAAGAACGCTTTCGTCGTCTACGCGAAAATCGTAAAATGACCAACGAGCAAATTAAAGTTTTCATGAAAAATCAGTATGCTTCATTTATCAAGACACAGCAAGCTAACTTTATTGTTAACACTGAATGTTCAATGGAGGTACTGAATGAAAGGGTTGCTAACTTGTATGAAAGATTGAAAAAAATTAAAAAATTATAATATGAAAACAAAAGCCATTTTTCCACTAAGTGCTGACCCAATTACAAACGGTCACCTAAATGTTATTGAACGTATGGCGCCGCTATACGATGAACTGTGTGTTTTAGTTTCAGTTGACGCTAAAAAGAAATACACTTTTACTATCGATGAGCGTATGGCCATGATTAAGGCTGTTAGTTCTCATATACCTAACGTGCTGGTTGATGCCTGTACTGATTCATATATAGCCAAGTATGCCAAAAATTTTGGTGCACAGGTTATATTGCGTGGGTTACGTAATGGTATTGATTTAGAATATGAGGCCGCAATGGCCAACGAAAATCATTACATTTGCCCTGATATTGAAACTCTTTGGGTGCCTTGTCGGCCAGAATTTATGCACATAAGCTCAACCATGATTAAAAGCCATGTTGGTGTTGATGTCGATTGGGAAGAACATGTTGCTAGATCGGCCCCCGCCGTAATACTTGCCAAAATGAAGGAAAAACACATACTAGGGCGCGCCGCAATTCATTGGCAAAACTTGATGATGTCTATTGGTAACCCAAAAGGGAACGAAACACTTTTCAAGAAAATTGTTGAACGCTACACTGAGTCAAGCCGGGCTCATCATACACTTGCGCACATTGTGTTTATGTTAGACGAATTAGAGCTTGTTAAGCATTTAGTTGCTAAATACAACGAAACACGTTTTGGTATTTGGTACCATGATGTAGTTAACGACGCCTATGCCGAAGTCAGACCCGAACCGATGTACAATGAAAAACGCAGTGCTTATTATGCAAGCCTTGATATGCATGAATTGGGTTTACCTAATGATTTTATCAAAAACGTAGAAAGGTTAATTATGGCCACAGCTCATAAAAAATTAGCAACCGAAAATGACGAAATGATTATCACTGATCTTGATTTGTTAATACTTGGCCAAAATGAAAAAGTTTTTGATGCGTACGATGCAAATATTCGTATTGAATATGAATTAATACCAATTGATCAGTATAAAGCTGGCCGTACTAGGGTATTAAATCACTTCTTAGATAGGTCTAGTATTTACGTAACTGAATTTTTCAAAAATAAATATGAAGAATCAGCTCGTAATAATCTAAAACGCGCAATTGCAAGATTGCAAAATTAAACAAAAGCCCCAAAATGTAAAAATTTTTGGGGCTTTATAGTTTATTATTCTAATACCTTATCTCGGTCTATACTTTCTCGAACCCTTTTTAGGTGAAATGGTAGTTCGGTTTCCTCGACCTCATTTATCCAACGCTCAATTTCTGAAGCCTTCCAGCCTAGGCGAGGGGCGTAGGTTTCAAAGGCGGCTTTTGTTGTCATACCTACATCATGCGCTTCTTGGGGTATTTGTGCGTGTATTTTATCTAGCTGTTCGTACAGCTTATTTATAAGCGCCAATTTTTCGGATTTAAACGCTTCTTTTTCTTCTTGGGCTTTTCTTGCTCTTTCAGCTTCATTTATTCTTCCGTAAACTTGCCCTAGGCTTTTTCTGGTTTTTGAAATTTCTTCATTTACCGGGTCTAATTGCTCTGCTTCAAACTTTTTAAATTTTTTATGATTATCTACTAGATCGTCATAATCATAACCAATAGACCTAAAGTATATTTCTAGCATTTCTGGAGATATGTTTCCTATGGTGTTATTAAAAACCTCAAGCTTTTTCTTGTCAAATAAATCAGGGTTATTGTTCAAGAGTTCGTCAGTAATTTTATCACGCTTGTTGGTCAGTGTTTCAAGTTCTTTTTCTAATTGAGCTATTAATTCAGTATCGCTTATTGGGTTTTCTATATGTGTTCCTTCCATATATAAATATTAACATTTGGGGTATTTTTTGCCTAGTTTATGTATAAATTAAAAGGTGAGATATTATTATTTTAAAAAAACCTGATAAATATAGTATAATAAAACTATGAAAAGACTTAAGTATTTGTTTTTAGCACTTGTTGCTGTGCCGTCAATGGCGCTGGCACATGTTAAATGGTTTGCTAATGAAGAGGTTATTGTGCCTGCCTATAAATTTACTGACCCATATGTAATTATTGCAATTGTTATGGCTTTGGCTTTAATAGTGTTGGGTATTTTTTTAGAGAAAAAGCTTTCGGTCCCGCATAGGCTAGAGAAAACAATTCAAAAATGGGCACCAGGCGTGCTATCAATTGCTGGTATTGGTTTTGGTTTGGCTTTTATTATTTTTGCATTAAAGGGTTTTATTTTTGCGCCAAATTTACCAGCTGTAGGTAATATCGGCATACTGATGTTGGTTATTGAATTTATTGCCGGGCTTTTAATACTACTAGGTTTTTATGAACGCATTGGTGGGTTACTGGTACTAGTTTTATTTACGCTTGGTGTTGGTCAGTACGGTGGTATTGAAATGCTCGACACGCTTGAAATGCTTGGGTTTGCGCTGTATATAATAATCATTGGTCGCCCAAAATGGAAGATGCGCGATTGGAACTTTGTAAAACATCTAAGCCACAAAGTTCATAATTATGGTGTACCAATATTGCGCGTAGGCACTGGGCTTAACTTGATCATTCTTGGTTTTACCGAGAAAATTTTAAGCCCTTCATTGACTAATAATTTTTTATCTAATTATAATTGGAACTTTATGCAAAACTTAGGTTTTGAAGGTTTTACTAATTATTACTTTGGCTTTTATGCTGGGGTAGTAGAAG
>JACCDN010734629.1_pt1 | contig 37494 bp, 37 predicted proteins | sample 7441691 | NCBI WGS metagenome assembly JACCDN01 (sample SAMN15323439, study PRJNA562643) | freshwater metagenome | isolation source: river surface water | place: USA:Blue River Watershed | collected 2017-08-16
ACGGCAGATGTTGAAGAAGACGAAATCAGCCTGCTTGATTTAGCCATTGCGCTTGGCGAAGAAAAGAAAACACTTTTCGCCATTCCCGCTGTCACAACCACGCTTGCCATTGTGGTGAGTTTGTTGATGACGCCCATCTTCACCGCCAAAACCGTCATAATGCCGCCCCAGCAGCAGCAAAGCGGCGCAGCGTCAGCGTTGGCAAGCTTGGGTGCGCTGGCGGGTTTGGCTGGCGCTGCTGCGGGTGTGAAAAGTGCGGATGAGATGTACATTGCTTTCATGCAAGGCGAAACACTCCAGCGCGCTTTCATTGAAAAGCTGGGCTTGCAAGAGCGTTATCAAAAGAAAACTATCTTTGAAACACGAGAAGAGCTGAAAGAGAAAGTCAAAATCACTGCAGAAAAAAAATCTGGCCTCATCACCATTGAGGCTGACGACAAAGACCCCGAATTTGCCGCAAAACTAGCAAATACCCATGTGGAAGAGCTGCGCAACCTTATGGGCAAACTTGCGGTGACTGACGCGCAGCAGAGACGTGTTTTCTTCGAGCAGCAAATTGCCAAAACACAAGAAGAATTGGCTCAAGCAGAAGCCAACTTCCGGGCGGCCAAAGAAAAGTCAGGCATGCAAGTCACTGCTGTAATAGCCGAAGGCAGTGTGCGGGCCAGCGCTGAAATGCGCGGGCAAATTGCGGTCAAAGAAGTGCAAATGCAGGCCATGAGCCGCTTTGCCACCCCGCAAAACCCCGATGTGCAACGCTTGGGTAGCGAGCTTGGTGCATTGCGTTCACAGCTTGCAAAAATAGAGCAGGGTTCGGGCGGTGAAGAGCGCGCATCACCCCTGCAACAGTTGGCCGTGAAGTCTTACCGCGACATCAAGGCCCGCGAAGCCATGATGGGTGTGTTGGTGGCCCAGTATGAATCGGCCAGGGTAGATGAATCTCGCGAGGGACCGCTGATTCAGGTGGTCGACGCTGCGCAAGCGCCTGAGCGCAAATCTAAACCTAAGCGCGCCATCATTGTGCTGGTGGCGGCGTTTGCCGGGTTGTTCTTGGGCGTTCTGGTTGCTTTCATTCGTCGCGCCCTGCGCAAAGCTTCAGAAAACCCGCAAAGCGCGCAGCAGATTTCGCAACTCAAATCGGCTTGGCGCTGGAAGCGCAAAACTGCCTAATTGCTTATGCCGCCTAGTGCAATACATCTGGCTATTCAATGGCAGCCTTTGCTGGCGGCCTTGACAGTGGCTGCACTGGTCAGCGGATATTTGGCCATTTTTGGATCGCAGTTTGGCACTGACAAAGACGCCGGCATTCAGAAGTTCCACACACAATCTACCTCGCGCTTGGGTGGCTTAGGCATTTGCTTTGGCGTGGTGTGCGGTGTGTGGATCTCTAGCAAATACTTCCCAAACGATTCTCTACTGGGTTGGTGGTTGCTGCTGGCATCTTTGCCCGTGTTCATGGGCGGGTTGGTGGAAGATCTCACGCACAAAGTCACGCCTCGCGTGCGGTTGCTTTTGGCCTGTTTGTCTTCAGCATTTGTGTATTTCGTTTTTCAGGTGGGCGTTACCCGAACAGATATTGCGCCACTTGATGCCGCATTGGCCGTACCAGGAGCCGCGCTTTTGCTGACCATGCTGGTGGTGGCCGGCTTTATCAATGCCGTCAATATCATCGACGGCTTTCATGGCTTGGCCTCAGGCACGGTCATCATCATGTTGCTTGGGTTAGCGGGCTTGGCTTGGTTAGCTAATGATGGCCTGGTGTTTCGTTTGTGCTTGATCACCGCCACTGCCACGTTGGGTTTTGCTCTGTGGAACTGGCCGTTGGGCAAAATCTTTCTAGGAGATGGTGGGGCTTACTTGCTCGGTCTTTGGGTGGTAGAGCTCGGGCTCTTGCTGCCACACCGCTCGCTTGAGATATCGCCCATGGCCCCTGTACTCGTGGGCGTCTATCCACTACTGGAAACGCTCTACAGCATGTATCGCAGAAAGTTCGTGCGCTCGCACCCTATCAATCACCCTGATGCACTTCACTTGCACACCCTCATTTACAGGCGATTGATATTGAACCCGGCTGTGGATATTACAAGTGCCTATAAAAACAATGCTAACGCCAAGGTGGCCCTTGTTGTTTGGGGGTTTGTTTTGGTGCCTGTTGTGTGTGCATTGGTTTTTTACCAGCACACAAACGCATTGCTCAGCCTCATTGCTTTTTTGGCTTTGGCTTACGGCTATCTATATAAAAGGCTTGTTCAATTCAGAGCGCCTCGGTTACTGATTTCTAGCAGAAGAAGCCGTAAGCACTAAGCATGTTGCTTTGCCAACAGGCGGGGCAATTAGTCTTTTTATGGCCCACTTGCCGACGAACCCATGACGCGCCTTAAATAAGCGTCAAACAATGGAACAGTAAAACCTGTGTCTCCAGATCGGGGCTGTAAATCATGCCCTTGTCGATCAATTTCGCCCTGGTTGGTGCGACGGTTTGCACTTCTCGGCCCAACTGGGTGGCGATGTCGCCAGAACGATGAGGCCCCGGACCCATTACAGCCATGGCTAAAAGATAATTTTTGTCAGAGGGTGTGAGTCTATCCAGGCGCACCCTAAAAAAGCTCTCATCCAACTCAGCCAGCGCTTGTTCTGTGGCAGCTTGAACGTCGCGCAGCGTGAAGGAGCTCATTTGTGCGCACTGCCAACTCCATCTGCCCCGAGGCCATCGAGCTGCTGCAAGACAAGCAGTTCACCCCGGATGTCACGCGCATCCTGCGCAACATGAAGGCCGCCCGCCAAATGGAGGCGGTGGAGCTGATGATCGCCAGCAACACCATCACCGTAGCCCATGCCGAAGCCCTGCTCAAGGCCACGCCGATTGATCAGCGCACTGATGTAAAGCCGGCCGAGCGGGAGAAGAAGACCGCGCCCATCGAGCCGATCGAGAAGTTGGAAAAGGAGATGAGCCAACTGCAGGAGAAGTACCAGGAGGCCGAATCCAACTAAGGCTCCGACCTGCTCAACCTGGTGGTGGCCAAGGGCTACCTCTCCAAGCTGCTGTGCAACGAGGCCGTCAAGAGTTACATCAGCCGCCACGAGCCCGAAATCTTGACCCACTTGGAGGTGGTAGTGAACACTGTCAGCATGGAAGAGGTGGTGCAGTAGCAACTGGAGGCGTTGGCCAGAACCCTTCTACTCCTGAGAAGTATTTTTTTGACGGAGTGGATCGTACGGCAGAGCACTGGGTAGAATGTTCAAGTTCTTACAGAACTTTACTTCGCTACTCCCCGCGACCGCGCTTACTGAACGTGACACGGCACGGCGGTAGCGTGCCTAGAACACATTCAAACCCACGCTGTACAGAGGAGGCTTGTCAATTTTATGATAAGTCGCCAAGCCAAACTCCAGGAAGATACTTATTTCAGGTTGATGCGCGTCCTGCAAGACAACCCGGACCTCACCCAGCGCGAACTGGCCAAGAAACTGGGTGTCAGTGTCGGCGGGCTGAATTACTGCCTCAAGGCGCTGATGGAAAGGGGGTTAGTGAAGATGAAAAAATTCGCCAACTCCAAGAACAAGTTTGGCTACGTTTATGTGCTCACCCCTACTGGCATGGCTGAAAAAGCCGCTATTTCCTACCGATTCCTGCAGCGCAAGATGGGTGAGTACGAGGCGTTGAAGGCGGAAATCGAAGCGCTAAGAACTGAAGTTAAGAATCTTGGTTAGGTGAAAACTCAATAAGCGTGATGGTGCTGGAATGGACTGAAAGTTAGTTTGCTTAAATTTCACAGGGTGAAATGCTCAACATTTTCGGTCGCCAAACCAGTCCTCTTGGAATCATTAAGATTCAATTAGAGCACTATTTGACATGGATGACGTTGAGCGATTGAAAGACGTAAACAGGAAAACTGATATGCTAAAAAACTCAACTATTCTAGTAACTGGCGGTACCGGCTCGTTTGGCAACACTTTTGTGCCGATGACTCTAGCTGAGTTCAATCCAAAAAAAATCATTATCTTTTCGCGCGACGAAATGAAGCAATGGGATATGGCGAAGAAATTTGAGGGGGATGAGCGTGTCCGCTTTTTCATTGGCGATGTTCGTGACAAGGATCGGTTATACCGCGCTTTAGATGGAGTGGAATATGTGGTCCACGCCGCAGCGACTAAGATTGTTCCCACTGCAGAATACAACCCATTCGAATGCATAAAAACCAATGTTATTGGTGCTATGAATCTGATAGATGCTTGCATCGACAAGGGGGTCAAAGGTGTAGTCGCCTTATCCACTGACAAAGCAAGTAGCCCAACCAACCTTTATGGGGCAACAAAATTGACATCAGACAAGTTATTTGTTTCTGGTAATTCTTATTCTGGTGAACATGGCACTCGCTTTTCAGTTGTCAGATACGGAAATGTCATGGGCTCTCGGGGTTCTGTAATTCCATTCTTTACTTCAATTAGAGAAAAGGGAATAGTACCTATCACGGATGAGCGTATGACTCGCTTCATGATTTCTCTAGAGCAAGGGGTGGAACTCGTTTGGCATGCGTTCGAAGATATGGTTGGGGGTGAGATTTACGTTAAGAAGATTCCTTCTATGAAGGTGATAGAGTTGGCCAAAGTGATTGCGCCAAACGCCAAGCATGAAATAGTGGGTATTCGCCCGGGCGAGAAGTTACATGAGCAAATGATTGGAGTGGAGGATGCACTCTATACCTACGAATACCCAGAACACTTTAAAATTCTTCCTGCCATCCACAATTGGGATCGCGATACCAGCAGAATCAAAGGCGGTAAACGTGTTCAAGAAGGATTTAGCTACACCAGCTACAACAATACGGAATGGATGAACGGCGCCGATTTACAGGCCTGGGTCGACGCCAACCGCGAGAAAATCGGGAATATCTGATGATCCCATACGGACGTCAGGACATTACTCAGTCTGACATTGACGAAGTCGTGACGGTCTTGCAGTCAGATCACCTGACGCAGGGCCCTGTCGTTCCGAGGTTCGAACAAGCGGTTGCGACGCATGTGGGGGCCAAGCACGGGTTGGCAGTCAACAGCGCCACATCAGCCTTGCACATTGGCTGCCTGGCATTGGGGCTGGGGCCGGGCGATTGGCTTTGGACCACGCCGGTTACATTTGTTGCTTCCGCTAACTGTGGATTGTATTGCGGTGCACGCGTTGATTTTGTCGACATCGATCCAGACACATATAACCTCTGCCCTAGAGCGCTCGAAGCCAAACTGGTTGTCGCTCAACGTGAGGGAAAACTTCCCAAGGTGCTGGTTGCCGTGCACCTGTGCGGTCAGCCCTGTGACATGGAGGCCATTCACGCGCTTGGCAAACAGTATGGTTTCAGAATCATCGAAGACGCTTCGCATGCCATTGGTGGCAGGTACAAGGGTGAATTCATCGGCAATGGGCGCTACAGCGACATCACCGTGTTCAGCTTTCACCCGGTCAAGATCATCACCACGGCTGAGGGTGGCATGGTGCTGACCAACTGCGACAAGTTGGCGGAAAGCATGGCGCTTCTCCGCAGTCATGGCATTACCCGCAACCCGGGGCAAATGACCCGCGAGTCCGATGGTTCTTGGTACTACCAGCAGATCAACCTGGGCTTCAACTACCGCATGACCGAGTTACAGGCTGCGTTGGGTTTGAGCCAGATGCAGCGATTGGATGCCTATGTGGCTCGACGACACGAACTGGCTCGGCGCTATGACCGACAGCTTGCTGGATTGCCTGTCAAAACGCCCTGGCAGCATCCGGACAGCTATTCAGGATTGCATCTGTATGTGATCCGGCTTCAGTTGGACAAGATACCCAAGACGCATCGCCAGGTGTTTGAGCAACTGCGCGAACATGGCATTGGTGTGAACTTGCACTACATACCGGTACACACCCAACCGTACTACTTGCGAATGGGGTTCGCCGTCGGAGACTTTGAGCAAGCTGAACGGTACTACGCCGAAGCCATCAGTTTGCCGATGTTCCAGACCATGAGCGATCAGCAGCAAGACCAGGTGGTCGATGCACTGAACAGGGTGTTGGTAGCATGAAATTGGCTCTGGGTTCGGTTCAGTTCGGTCTTGATTATGGCGTTGCCAATGCGTCCGGCCGTGTTGCTGAACAGGAGGCGCTGGCCATCGTGTTGCGTGCTCAAGAGAGCGGAATGGATACGCTGGATACGGCCATCGCCTACGGGAGCAGTGAGACTGTATTAGGGCAATTGGGCATTGAACAGTGGAAAGCCATTACCAAGCTTCCTGCTGTCCCAGACGGTTGTGATGACGTTGGTCAGTGGGTTCAGTGTCAATTGCAGCAATCCATGGCACGACTGCGCGTGACGCGGTTATACGGTGTTCTGTTGCACCGCCCAGGTCAGTTGCTTGAGCGCTCCACCGGTCCTGCGTTGTATGCAGCATTGCAAGAGTTCAAATCCCGGGGGCAGGTTCAGAAAATTGGGGTTTCAATCTACGCCCCGATTGAGCTGGATGCATTGCTTGATGCTTATGGCTTTGATTTGGTCCAGGCACCATTGAACATCCTGGATCGGCGATTGGTGGACATGGGGTGGGCCAGACGCCTGCATGAGATGGGCGTGGAGGTGCATGCCCGATCAGCATTCTTGCAAGGGCTGCTGCTGATGCCACCTGGCCAGCGACCCGCGAAGTTTGGCAGATGGTCTGACATCTGGAGCACCTGGGACGCGTGGCTTGACCAGGCCGGGCGGACACCGCTGCAGGCCTGTTTGCGCTATTTCAACGATTTGCCTGAAATCGATCGGGTGGTCGTAGGTGTGGATAACGTCGCCCAACTCAATGAAATATTGGAGGCAACTGACGGCGCACTGTCGAGTTTGCCTGAGTTTTGTCCGCTTCAGGATGAACGATTGATCAACCCAGCTACCTGGAATAACTTAGAGGTTTGAACATGAAAAAATGCGTCCAATGCGGACTTCCTGAGACATACGAAACAATTGAATTTGACGATGCGGGTGTCTGCAACATTTGCCAGCAGCAACAATACAAGCAAGGTGTGATCGACTGGAGTGCTCGGAAGGTCATGCTCGATGAGTTGATCGAGCAGTATCGTGGGAAATACGACTATGACTGCCTGGTGCCGTTTTCCGGTGGTAAGGACTCGACGTTCACGCTTTATCACCTGGTCAAGGAGTACAAGCTGAAGCCGCTTGTGGTGCAGTTCAACCATGGGTTCATGCGCCCCGGACTGCTTGAGAATAACGAACGCACATTCAAAAAGTTGGGTGTCGATGTCATCAGTTTCACGCCAAACTGGAAGGTGGTGAAGCGTCTGATGCGCGAGGCGCTTGTGCGTAAAGGTGACTTTTGCTGGCATTGCCACACAGGCATCTTCGCGTACCCCATGCACCTGGCTATCAAGTTCAAGGTGCCTCTGGTCTTCTGGGGGGAACCATCGTCCGAATATACGGCGTACTACGATTACCGCGATGACGCCATTGAAGAGGTGGACGAGTCGCGTTTCAATCGTTTTGTCAATCTCGGTATCACCTCCGATGACATGAAAGGCATGATCGAGAAAGATTTCGACCTTGATCCTCGCGACCTGATTCCTTACAGCTACCCAGCGATGCGTGACTTGAAGCAGCTTCGCTATCGCTCTGTGTGTCTCGGTTCCTTTATCCCGTGGGACGTCAAGACGCAGTCCAAGTTGATCATGGATGAACTGGGTTGGAAGGGTGATGAGGTTGAGGGCATGCCGCCAGGTTTGTACTCTTATGAAAAGATCGAATGCGCCATGCAGGGGGTGCGCGATTACCTCAAATTCCTCAAACGCGGGTATTCGCGTGTCACGCAGATGACGGCGCTCGATATCCGCAACGGCAGGCTCGACAAGGACAGTGCTGACAAGCTTGTTGCCGAGTGGGAGGGGAAGAAACCACCGTCTTTGGAGCTTTTCCTGGAGTTCCTGGACATGAGTGAGGGTGAATTCAACGCCATTGTCGAGAAGTTGGTGGTGCCCCCCTACGAGCCTGAGTTTCAGACCATCCAGTGGGGCAAGAAGACCCACGATTTTGACCGTTGGTATCGCGAGTCCAAGGACAAGCCCTGATGAGCATTGGTATTGTCGATATCGGCATTGGCAACCTCGGTTCGCTTCAGAATGCGTTGCACAGTCAGGGTTGGGACAGCGTGCTGGTGTCTGGCCCTGATGGCTTCGACGATCTGACTCATCTGATACTGCCAGGTGTCGGGGCGTTTTCTGCGGCCGTCAAGCGGCTGAACGACAAAGGGTTGTTCGGTCGGATCAAGGAATTCGCTGCCCAGGGGCATCCCATCATGGGGATCTGCCTGGGCATGCAGTTACTGGCCGAGCAAGGGACCGAAGGTGGCGAAAATCTGGGCTTGGGCCTGATTCCTGGACGTGTTGTTCCTATCCGCTCTCAAGGGCTACGACTTCCGCATGTGGGGTGGAACAACGCCCGCCAGGCGCAACGACACCCGCTGCTGGAGGGGATTCGAAATGACGTAGATTTCTATTTTGTTCACAGCTACAGCTTCGTGGCTGAAAACCCGAAAAACATACTGGCACAGACCGAGTATGGCGAACTGTTTCCTTCCATCGTCGGCAAAGGTAACGTCGTGGGGGCGCAATTTCATCCGGAAAAGAGTCAGGCCAATGGATTGCGCCTGATGGATAACTTCTGTTTATGGGATGGCAAGTGCTGAAGCGTCGCATCATTCCAATTGAACTTCTATGGGGTGATCGTCTCGTCAAGACGCGCGCATTCACCGCGCCGAGGGACGTTGGTGACCCGGTCAAGAGTTCCAAGGTCTACAGCGATCAGGACGCTGACGAGTTGGTGCTGCTTCACATTGACCGTGAAGAGCGCAGCATCCATCGACTGGTCGATGCCGTGAAGCGCATCGCTGAGCATTGCTTTGTGCCATTCACTGTGGGTGGAGGGATTTCCAGAGTCGAGCATGCCGAGATGTTGTTCGAGGCCGGCGCCGACAAAGTGCTGCTGAACTCGATAGCCTACCGTGATCCACAGCTGATCTCGGCTATTGCCCAGCATTACGGGCGACAAGCCGTGGTCATTGGCATTGATGTGCGCATTGAGCAGGGCACCCCTGTCCTTTTCTCTGACAGAGGCTGTCAACGAGAGACGGTGAGGCTTTCCGAGCACATCGAGGCAGTGGTGGTCGCAGGTGCTGGCGAGTTGATGGTGCAGAGCATCGACCGCGACGGTGTCATGGAAGGGTATGACCTGGACCTGATGCGGCAAGTGGTGGCATGCAGCCCATTGCCAGTCATTGCTGCTGCGGGTGCCGGACATTTCCTTCACCTCAAGGAAGCATTTGAGGCCGGCGCTGATGCCGTGGCCTGCGGCAGTCTGTTCAATTTCGGTGACAACAACCCGCTGCGCGCAAAGGCGTTTCTGAAGAATCATGGCATCCCGCTCAAAAGAGTCTAACGCAGAATGAACATCGAATCCCCCCTGGTCGGTGAGAATTTGCTGCTGCGAACATTGCGCATCGAAGAGGCTTCGCCAACGTATCTGGCGTGGCTTTCCGATGTCGATGTGAGCCGCTATCTTGAAATTCGATTTTCCGCTCCTGGCTCCCTTGAGGATCTCAGGAGTTTCGTCGCGGCCACCAACGACAGTGATGACACCCTCTTGCTCGGATTGTTTCTGCGAGAGGATGCGAGGCACATTGGAAACATCAAGCTCGGCCCCATCAACCGCCACCATGGCACGGGTGATATTGGGCTTCTGATCGGAGAGCGCAGCGAGTGGGGAAAAGGGCATGCCTGCGAGGCTATCGCATTGCTCGCTGATTACGCTTTCGCCAACCTAAGCCTGGCCAAGATCACCGCCTCCTGCTACAGCGACAATGAAGGTTCTCGTCGCGCATTTCTCAAGGCAGGATTTGTCGAAGAAGGTCGACGTGTGGCGCATTACATGTCTTGCGGGAAACGACAAGACGGCGTCATGTTGGGCAGAGTCAATCCAGCCATCAAATATCGCACCCAATGAAGATTGTCGCAATCGTTCAGGCCCGTATGGGTTCAACCCGGCTTCCCAACAAGGTCATGAGGCCCATGGGCGGTGTGCCCATGATCGAGTTGTTGTTGACTCGTTTGTCAAAAGCGAAACTATTGGACAAAATCGTCCTGGCAACATCTGTGGACGAGCGAAATATCCCGTTGGTCTCCTATGTGCGGCAGTTGGGATATGACTGCGTGCAGGGCAGTGAGAACAACGTACTGGATCGCTATTTGTTGGCGGCAAGACACGCGAATGCCGACGTCGTGGTTCGTATCACGGGTGATTGCCCGCTGATTGATCCGGTGCTTGTTGATCAGGCCATCGAACGTTTCAAATCTTCGGGTGTGGATTACTTGAGTAACGTCGAACCTGCAACCTTTCCTGATGGGTTGGATACCGAGGTCTTTACCGTCAAAGCATTGGAAATGGCTGCCCAGGAAAGCTCCGATGCTTTTGACCATGAACATGTCACACCTTACCTGCGACGATCAGGCCAGTTCAGAAGAGCCGTGATACGCAATGCCGAAGATCTCTCCGGATTGCGCTGGACAGTGGATGAGCCGCAAGACTTCGAGGTTGTCAGTCAGGTGTTTGCACACTTTGCACCAGACATCCATTTTTCATGGACAGAAGTTCTGAACCTGCAACGCAATCAGCCTGAATTTTTTGCCGCAAATCACAGCATTGTTCGCAACGAGGGAGCCATCATGGGTACAGGTCAGAAACTCTGGAAACGCGCAAAGACGGTCATTCCGGGCGGCAATATGCTGCTTTCCAAGCGTGCCGAAATGTTCCTGCCCGATCAGTGGCCGGCCTATTTCAGCAAGGCCAAGGGTTGCCATGTCTGGGATCTGGACGGCAAGCAGTACACCGACATGTCGATCATGGGGATTGGCACCAACACACTTGGTTATGGTCATCCTGAGGTGGACGCGGCAGCGCATCGTTGTGTCGATGCCGGGAACATGTCGACCCTGAACTGTCCCGAAGATGTTTATCTTGCAGAGAAACTCATCGAGTTGCACCCGTGGGCTGACATGGCGCGGTTGGCCAGAACTGGAGGTGAAGCCAACGCGATCGCCATTCGCATCGCAAGAGCCGCTTCAGGACGAGACAAGGTTGCGATTTGCGGTTATCACGGCTGGCATGACTGGTACTTGTCCGTCAATCTGGGCGATGACAAGGGGTTGGATGGACACCTGTTGCCAGGACTTGAGCCAAACGGCGTGCCTCGCAATTTACGCGGTACCGTCTTCCCCTTCTCCTACAACAATTTTGCGGAATTGGAAGCATTGGTGAACCAGCATGACATTGGGGTTATTAAGATGGAGGTCGTGCGCAATAACGGGCCGCAAGACAACTTCCTGCACAAGGTGCGTCAATTGGCGACCGACCGAGGTATCGTGCTGATCTTTGATGAGTGCACTTCGGGTTTTCGTCAGAATTTCGGTGGGCTTCACAAGATCTATGGTGTCGAGCCCGATATGGCCATGTTTGGCAAGGCACTGGGCAATGGCTATGCGATTACAGCCACCATCGGCCGGCGCGAGGTCATGGAGGCCGCTCAAACGACGTTCATCAGTTCGACCTTCTGGACTGAACGTATCGGCCCAACGGCAGCACTGGCCACACTGGATGTGATGGCTCGCGTCCAATCCTGGGACAGCATTACGCAGACAGGTCTGGCTGTGCGTGAGCGTTGGCAGCAATTGGCCAACAAGTACGGCCTGGAGATCGACCACTGGGGCCTGCCTGCTCTTGCTGGTTATAGCTTCCGTGGTCCTGATGCGCTTGCCTACAAGACGCTGGTCACTCAGGAAATGCTGGAGCAGGGTTTCCTGGCAGGCAACAGTGTGTACGTTTGCACCGAGCACACTCCGGCAGTTGTTGACGCTTACTTCGCTGCGCTCGATCCGGTCTTTGCCCTGATTCGCGAATGTGAGGATGGCAGAGAAATTGGACAGTTGCTCAAGGGGCCTGTCTGTCACGGGGGCTTCAAACGCCTTAACTGATTTGGCACTCCAGGTTGCTTTTCGCGTTGACGCATCCCTGCGGATCGGCATCGGACATGTGATGCGATGCCTGACGCTGGCCGATGCATTGAAGTCCAAAGGTGCAGCCTGCCAGTTCATCTGTCGAGCGCACGAGGGGCACCTGATTGATTTGATCCGAGGCAAGGGCCATGTGGCTCATGCCTTGCACGTCGTCAACCCGTCATCTGAGCAAATGCTGCAGCCGCAAGCTATCTGCGACACCGGGGGCACAGACCTCCGCCATGCCCCCTGGCTTGGGTCTACTCAAGTTGAGGACGCACAGGCGTGCACCCCCATCTTGGCCGCGCAGCACCCCGATTGGCTGGTGGTCGACCACTATGCGCTGGATGTCACTTGGGAACGAGCATTGTCATCTCACTATCGGCGTTTGCTGGTGATTGACGATTTGGCAGACAGGCAACATGTGTGTGATCTGCTTCTGGATCAGACATTCGGACGCGATACTTCGGACTATGGTTCGCTGGTGCCGTCTGATTGCCGTTTGCTTTGTGGGTCACCGTTTGCGTTGTTGCGCCCCGAGTTTGCTGCTTTGCGACCATACAGCCTGCAACGTCGTGCGAAGCCAGTCTTGCGCGAATTGCTGATTTCCCTGGGTGGCGTTGACAAGGACAATGCCACTGGGCAGATTCTGGAGGCGTTGCGCACCTGCTCCCTGCCCGACGCATGTCGGATTACTGTGGTCATGGGTTCAACGGCACCCTGGCTGGACGCTGTGCGAAAACAGGCCATGGAGGAGATGCTCTGGCCCACCCGGGTCTTGGTTGGTGTCAGCAACATGGCCCAGCTCATGGCCGACAGTGATCTGGCCATCGGGGCTGCAGGCGCGACATCGTGGGAGCGGTGTTGTCTGGGCGTGCCTGCGATCATGCTGGTATTGGCCGACAATCAACACAAGGTTGCTCAGGGGCTGATGCACGCTGGCGCGGCGTTGCTGTTGACGCAGAGGCCAGAGGCCGCTGCACAGTTGGCGGCATGGTTTGAATCGTTGTGTCGAGACCCGGCGCAACTGTGCAGAATGAGCGAGTCTGCCGCAGGTATCGTGGACGGTCTGGGCACGAATTCTGTTCTTGAATGCTTAGAGGCGATGGGTGAGTGACATCACATTGACGAGTGCCCGGAGAATGGTCGAGCAAGATCTTGACCTTCTACGTGCCTGGCGCAATCACCCCGAGGTGCGGCGCTACATGCTTACGCAGCATGAAATCACAATTGCCGAGCATCGTGCCTGGTTTGAGCGTTCATCGAGAAACAAGGCACATTCCCCGTTGGTCATCGAGGAAAATGGTCAACCTGTCGGGTGTGTGGTCTTTACCGATGCGTTGCCTCACTCAACCTCCGACTGGAGTTTCTACGTCGCACCAGGCAATCCCCCTGGGACTGGAACTCGCATGTGTTCTGCAGCACTGGATTTTGCTTTCAAAGAGCTTCACGTTCACAAAGTTGCCGGTCGGGTGCTTGATTTCAACGGCGCATCCATTCGTATTCATCGACGACTCGGTTTTACCCATGAGGGAACCCTGCGGGAACACTGCCTGGTCAACCAAACGCATCACGACTTGCTGTGTTTTGGCGTCTTGTCGAGCGAGTGGCGTGCTCGCAATGGTGTCAGTTCGATAACGTAGGAGGCGTGGTCACATATGCAAGCCAATCAGTTGTCGGACAATCAGCAGGTGTTCATCTTCGCAAGTTGCAAAGAATGGCATCGTGCTTTGTTTGATCAGATCAGTCGCGATAGCGGTGCAATGTGGATCTACGTTGCCAGCCCGGAGGAAATGGAGAAAGTCCTCACCGGTATCAGACCAAGATACATATTCTTCCTGCACTGGAACTGGTTGGTTCCTGCTGAAACCTGGATGACGCATGAATGCGTGTGCTTCCACATGACAGATGTTCCCTACGGGCGAGGTGGTAGCCCGCTCCAGAACCTGATTCTGGCTGGACATGAGCAGACCATGCTGACGGCCTTGAGGATGGTGAAAGAAGTCGATGCAGGTCCGGTGTATGCTAAAAGGCCGCTGAGCCTTGAGGGCTTTGCAGAGGAAATATATGTCCGGGCAGGACGGCTGAGTGGGGAAATCATGCAGTGGATGATTGAACATGATCCACTGCCTGTTCCACAGCAAGGCGAACCGGTCTTGTTCAAGCGACGCAAGCCGGAGCAAAGCGCTCTGCGAAATCATGGCAGTCTCAAAGAGGTACATGATTTCATCAGGATGCTGGATGCGGATGGGTATCCGAAAGCCTTCATCGACCACGGGGATTACGTCATCCATTTCCGCAAGTCCAGGATGGTAGGCGATTGTGTCGTTGCTGAAGTCGAGATCAAGCTGCAAAACAAACTCTGACCGAGATCAACATGAATATCACCATCAATGGCCGCGCGATCGGGCCAGACAAACCGCCCTATATCATTGCTGAGCTCTCTGCCAATCACAACGGAAACATTGAGCGTGCGCTGGAGTCCGTCAAGGCAGCACGCGACCAGGGCGCTGATGCCATCAAAATCCAGACCTATACCGCCGACACCATGACCATCGACTGCGACAGCGAGGAGTTCATGATCCGGGGGGGCCTGTGGGATGGCTACAAGTTGTATGACTTGTACAAGTGGGCCGAAACTCCTTTCGAGTGGCACAAGACCATCTTCGATTACGCTGCCAGCATTGGTGTCACGATATTTTCGACTCCGTTTGATGAGTCGGCTGTGGATCTCCTGGAGTCCCTCAACGCACCCGCCTACAAAATCGCTTCATTTGAGGCAACAGACTTGCCATTGATTCGCTACGTGGCCAGCAAGGGCAAACCGATGATCATGTCCACGGGCATGTGCTCAGAGGATGAGATCGGTGAAGCTGTGGAAGCCGCGCGCGAGGCCGGCTGCAAGGAGCTTGTGCTGCTCCATTGCATCAGCAGTTATCCAGCCCCCATCGAACAGGCCAATCTCCTCCAGATGCGAAACCTGGCCACCAGGTTCGGCAGCGTTCCAGGGTTGTCAGATCACACCCTGGGCACAACGGTATCCGTTGCTGCTGTGGCACTTGGGGCTTGTCTCATCGAAAAGCACTTCACCCTGAGCCGCCAGGACAAAGGTCCCGACAGTGAGTTTTCAATTGAACCTCACGAACTGAAGCGCCTGTGTCAAGACACACGGGATGCATGGTCCTCGCTGGGGCGGCCAGGTTTTGAGCGACAACAAGCCGAAGAATCAAGCAAACGCTATCGCAGATCTCTTTACTTCGTCCGCGACATGAAAGCTGGACAACAGATCACCGAAGCAGATATTCGAAGGATTCGTCCGGGCTATGGGGTGCCCCCCAAGTACTTTGATGAGGTGATGGGGCGAACCGTGCGTGAAGATGTGAAGCGCGGAACCGCACTTCAGTGGGGGCTTCTGGATGAGTAAGACCGTTCTCATTGTCGCCGCGCACACCGATGACGAGGTTCTCGGCTGTGGCGGAACGATTGCTCGGCATGTGGCTGAGGGCGACGCTGTGTATGCCGTATTCATGGCTGACGGTGTCAGTTCGCGCACCCATGCCGATCAGGACGATCACGCAGCTCGTAACTCCTTGGCCGAGCGAGCAAGAAAGATCCTGGGTATTCGCGAAAACTTTTACTTTGACCTACCGGACAACCGGCTTGACAGTCTGCCTCTTATTGAAATCGTCAAGCGACTGGAGTCGATCATCGCCCAGCTCCAGCCCAATGTTATCTACACGCATCACAGCGGAGATCTGAACGTTGATCATCGCATTGCACACCAGGCGGTGTTGACGGCTTGCCGGCCGTTGCCCGGTAGTTCAGTGCAGGAAATATACGCATTTGAAGTCATGTCCAGTACGGAGTGGTCGGGACAGTTTGCGGAGCCCTTCATACCCAACCACTTTGTGGATATCAGCAACCATCTGGACAAGAAAATGGCGGGTCTCCAGGAGTACAGCGTTGAGATGCGTAGTGAGCCTCACTCACGAAGCATTCAGCATTTGCTGCATCTGGTACATCATCGCGGTCATACCGTTGGAGTTCACGCTGCTGAGGCCTTCCTCACTGTCAGGACTCTCCGATGAGTTCTCATGAATCCTGCGTTTGTTCGGTTGTTGAATGAATTTTTGAAATTTCACTTGAATTGAAGGATTGTCTTAATGAACAAGAACCAAAGCTCAATCAGCACAGCTTCTCCGTTGGCCATTCACGGTGGAGTGCCCACCATTGAGGGTGCATTGCCTGCCGATTCCACCATTGGCGAAGCTGAGTTCAATGCTGTTCGCCGTGTCTTTGACAGGGGTTCGCTGTCAGGTTTCTATGGAAGCTGGGGCGATGAGTTTCTGGGTGGGGTCGAGGTAAAGGAGTTCGAAAAAGCCTGGGCACAGCAATTCAACGTGCCTCATGCGATATCTGTCAATTCGGCAACTTCAGGCTTGTATGCTGCCATGGGTGCGTTGGGTATCAGCCCCGGTGATGAAGTCATCGTACCTCCGTACACCATGTCTGCATCGGTCATGGCCCCTTTGATTTACGGGGCCATTCCGGTGTTCGTGGATATAGAGCCGGAGACCTTTTGTCTTGATGTCGAGAAGGTTGCCCAAGCAATCACAAACCGAACGAAGGCTATTATTGCGGTCAATCTTTTTGGGCACCCGGCCAAGCTTCAGGAACTCGCGGCGTTGGCCAAAGCAAAAGGCATTTATCTGGTTGAGGATAATGCGCAGGGACCACTCGCGGCTGAGCATGGCCAATACGCGGGGACAGTGGGCGATATTGGCGTCTTCAGTCTCAATTATCACAAGCATGTCCACACAGGTGAAGGTGGTGTGTGCGTGACTGCCAATAGCGAATTGGCATTGCGTCTGCAAGCCATTCGCAATCATGCTGAAAACATTGTCGATCCTGCGCCGATTGCCGATCCGGTGAACATGATTGGCTACAACTACAGAATGAGCGAGATGTCGGCTGCGGTCGGTATTTCTCAACTCGCCAGTATCGAAACCCATGTGTCGCGAAGGCAGCAACTGGCCGAGGCGTTGTCTGTAGGTCTTGCTGATCTTGAAGGGGTTTCCGTCCCCGTTGTTCGCCCCAATTGCCGACATGTCTACTATGTCTGGTCTGCGCGGCTCGATGAGTGTGCGCTGGGTGTTTCGCGCAACAAGTTCTCTCAGGCCTTGGCGGCAGAGGGGTTCCCCCATTTTGTTGGTTATGTCCGACCGCTGTATCTTCTACCGGTGTTTCAACGAAGAATTGCCATCGGCCGTGACGGATGGCCTTTCTCGCTGACCGACAGAAAATACGAAAAGGGAATGTGTCCAGTTGCTGAACGCATGCACGAGCATGAGCTGCTGTGCTTTGAAACTTGCGCATACAGAGTGAGCGACTGGCTTGTCGAGAAGTTGATCGGCGCTTTCCGGAAAGTGCATGCAAATCGGCACTTGCTTTAATTCCTGATCAATTGTGGCTGCTGATGTATGGATGATTGCCGTCTCAAAATATTTAGTTGAGTTGATTTTGGGTGTACTTTAAATTTTGTAATAAAAAGCATTGTTCCGTCTTGCCGAATCTAATTCAAAATTTTCCTGCAGTTTTAACATCTTCTTGTTGTCGGGCGAATTTTGGACTACGTCTATCTATTAAATAGTTAGTGGGCTCTAAATTTTTTTGAAACTGAGTAGCGAGCATATTTTGACGTCTGGGAGTTTTTTTCATGAAGGTCGTTGCCAGCATTGAGGCCCGAATCGGGTCATCCAGGTTGTCTGGGAAAGTATTGATGGACCTTTGCGGTCGTCCTGCGCTTGGGCGACTTGTGGACAGGCTCCGTGCGTGCTCGACGGTTGACGACATCGTGCTTGCCACCACGGTTTCACCGCGAGACGATGTCCTTGAAAGTTGGGGCAAGTCAGAGGGACTTGCCGTCTTCAGGGGCAGCGAGGAGGATGTGCTGGAACGTGTCGTCGGGGCTCAGCAATTCATGGGCTCAGACGTCGTTGTTGAGGTCACGGGCGACTGCCCACTGCTGGATCCCGAGATCATTGATTTAGGCGTGGAGACTTTTTTCGCCAATGAATGCGACGTTGTCACCAACGCGCGTGTGCCATCCTATCCCCAAGGTGCAGATGTGCAGGTGTTCAGATTGAGTCATCTCAAGGATGTGGCATCTCGAATATTCGATCCTGCCGTGCGCGAGCATGTATCCCTGTATTTTTACGAGAATCCCTCCCTCTATCGCGTTATCCATCTGATGGCCGAGCGGTCGCAAAAGAGTCCGGATCTGCGACTTCAACTGGATTACCAGGAGGACTTAAATCTCATTCGTGAGATTTATTCTCGCCTGATGCCCCAGCACGGCGCGTTGTTTGGTGTTCGTGAAATTCTGAAGCTGCTTGAGCAAGAGCCGGACTTGCGACTCATCAACGCACATTGCGAGGAGAAAGCCCTGCGATGAGCCGCAGCAAGTTGTGCGTTGCGCTCGTCGGGTTTGGTCGGATGGCGGCGGGCTATTCTGCTGACAGTGCCATGGCGAAGTATTACAAGTTCGCTTCGCATGCGCAGGTGTTGCAAGCCCATCCCAGACTTGATTGGCGTGTGGTTGTAGACAACGACCCGGTGGCGCTGGATGCAGCACGAAAAGACTGGGCCGTTCCACTGGCCGTCTCATCCCTTTCCGAATTGGGCTCTGCTGCGGCCGATATTGACCTGGTTGTACTCTCAACGCCTCCTGCGGCCAGGCTCGGCGTCTTGAGTGGCCTGCCTGGTCTGCGAGCCGTACTCGCGGAGAAGCCTCTGGGGGATAGTCTGACCTCGGCTGAGCAGTTCCTCGCCGAGTGTCAAGCACGCAGCCTGTTTGTTCAGGTTAACTTCTGGCGGCGTGCCGACACCTTGTTTCGTGCACTGGCTAAGGGGCATTTGTCCAACCTGATTGGTCAGCCCATGGCCGTGACTTGCTACTACGGCAACGGACTGCTCAACAATGGCAGCCACATGGTTGACATGGTTCGGATGCTATTCGGTGAGTGCTCCGCTGTTCAGGTGCATGATCGTGGCAACTGGCTTGTCAACGGCCCGATTCCTGGTGACATCAATCCAAGCTTCGTTTTGAGGATGAGAAGCGGGCTGGTGGTTTCTTTTACACCCATTGATTTTCGCATGTACCGGGAGAACGGGTTGATCATCTGGGGAACAGAAGGAAAGCTTGAAATTCTCAACGAGGGACTGGTGGTTCGCCACTACCGCTCAGTGCCGAACCGCGCCATGACCGGAGAGTGTGAAATCGCGAACGATGCTCCTGTTGACCTGAGCAGCACCGTTGGTGTGGCACTTTATGGCGTGTACGAGAACCTGCTGGATGCACTTGATGCCGACGATCCGGGGTTGTTGCACAGCCCGGGGGGCTCTGCCATTGTCAGCGCAAGGCTCGTGGACGATATCTTGCAGGCGGCCAACAATTGTCAATGATGGACAGCGACATTGATCTGACAAGTGTGTCGCCTGTGGCTTTGATGGTAGAAGATCCGGGGGCGGCAAATTTTTTATCGCCACTGGTTGATCGCCTTATCAAGGAGTCTGTGTCCGTGACCATTTATGGCGTGGGGGTGGGGGCTGCTCAGCTTCGCTCGCGAGGCTATGTCGTCGAGCCTCCACCAAGCGCGCGGAAAGCCTCGGTGTTGCTTGAGCGGGGCATGTTCAAGGCGCTGATCACGGGGACAAGCGAAGACCCGAACAGTCCAGCTTTTGACTTGTTACGGGCAGCTCGTGCATCTCGGATTCCCACCATCGGGGTCGTCGATGCCTCTGTGAATGCCCAGTTTCGATTTCGGGGAACCACACAAGATCCGTTGGCAAATGCACCTGACTGGTTGATCGTCCCTGACGAGACAACGACCTTGGCTTTTGATTCCTTGGGCTTTCCCCAAAGCAATATCTGCCAGGTAGGAAACCCTGCCCGCGATTGGGCCAAGAGGCGGGGACGAGAGATCCGCAGTGCTTACATGGAAGACCTGAATCAAAAGGGACTGAACTCTTCTGCCAAGCGTGTGGTTTTTGTATCAGAGATATCCGATGGACTCAATCCATCGCAATACATACAGTCTGCTGCATATACGTTGGCCGGTCGCGGTACATCGCGCGCCAGGACCATGATCGTCGTTGAGGAGTTCCTTGATGGGTGTGCCAGGCTTCAGCAGCAGTTGGGGCAACGTGCGACGCTGGTGCTGCGACTTCACCCCAAGCAGCAGAGAGATGATCTTGGCCTGCTGGTCGAAGAATTTGATGAGATCAGTACAGGAGGTGATCCCCTGGAGATGGTCGCTACAGCTGATGTGGTCGTGGGTATGAGCAGCATGCTGCTGCTGCAGGCGTACGACATTGGCGTTCCATGTCTGGCCATACTGCCACGAGGCGAAGAGTTGTCATGGCTCCCAGAAGTCGCGGCGGGGCGGTTGCCCGCTGCAACGACACGACAGGAAGTTCAGATGCATCTCCAGAGGCTGTTAGATATGCCTCGCCCACTCAAGCTGGATCTCGTGGAAGGCGACCTGGAGCAACGCGATGACAATCCTGTCAGTGTGATGGTTCGCTTCGTGGTCTCTGTATGTCGAACAAGCAAAGGATGATCTTTTCTCATGCGTGAGTTCAATCCGATCACAACTGGTGGGCTGTACATATCAAGTTTTCGCAGCGAGTTGATGACAGACCGCTATGTGGGCTGGTTGAATGATCCGCAAGTTGTTCGTTTTTCCGAGCAACGGCACCGGCATCACTCAATGGAATCTTGTGGCGCATATTTCGCACAAATGCAGTATTGTGATGGGTTCTTTCTTGCCATAGAGATTGAGGGCTCAGAGCTCGGTCACATCGGCAACATTTCTGTCGCAATTGACCGGCCCAACTTGTCCGCCGACCTTTCGATCATGATTGGCGAAAAGCGCGCATGGGGTCGGGGGTACGGCTCGCAGGCGTGGACGGCCGTGATGCAGTATCTGTTGCAAGATGCTGGTATGCGCAGAGTGACTGCAGGCACGATGGAGGTAAATCATTCAATGATTAAGATTTTTGAGCGAAGTGAGATGCAAATCGATTGTGTGCGATCACGACACTACCTTTGGGAGGGTAAAGAGATTGCACTAGTAATGGCTTCAAGATCAATCGTTGAAGTGCATGATAATCACTATCACCAAAATCAAATCATTATTGGGTCATGATAAATTCTGGATCTCGAATATATTTTTGATCAACGCATTATTCAAGGCTATAAAAGGACAGAAATGAGTGCTTTAAGTAAAGTAAGGTTCGTACTAAAATCAAAATATGAGAAGCTACACGTTAGCGCCCCAAGATTGCATAAGCACTTATATCCTTATGTAATCTTCATTCGAAGCTTTCTGATTGATTTAGGCTCTGCTCCAAGGCAGTTTTTGCAAATCGACTTAATACGATTTTTAATATGTACGCCAAAGTTTTTAATAAAATTTATTTTATTAAGGCGATATAGAGTATCCGATTTAATTACAGATGGTATATCAAAAAATACATTAATTCATAATATGCGTGGGGGCGGGGAGTTGTCTGCGCCAAGATCTCATTTATTGATTAGACCAATAATTACGATAGATAAAATTAGAAGAAATATTCAAAATTTGAAAGTATTAAGTGTCGGGCCAAGAGTGGAGGGTGAAATTTTTAACCTACTGGGGTATGGTTTTAGTCTTGAAAACATTACTGGATTAGATTTATTCTCTTATTCCTCCCGTATTGATGTTGGGGACATGCATAATTTGCCTTACGCTGATAATTCATTTGATGTTGTTATATTTGGGTGGGTTTTGGGTTATTCCGATAATAAAGTGCAGTGCGCAAATGAATTGAATAGGGTCTGCAAAAACGGCGGAGTTATAGCTGTCGGAAATGGATATTATGAATTAAGCGATGAGGATGTTATAAGGCAGGGGGGATTAAAAATTGGTTCAGAAGAGAAAGTTCAGAATTTAGATTTTATAGAACGACTGTTTAGTCCGTGTACTGATAACATTTATTTTAGATATGATGGATCCAAGGATCGCATAAATGGCGCGCCCATTATCTTAATATATGAGGTTTCGAAACAAATTGAAATTTAAGGTGAATAATTACTTCCGTTTTATTGTTTGTAGACGCGTAAATTCATTCGTGTCGTTTGCTTAGAAGGCAAAATAGATCAACATAGTTTTCTACAAAAATATGTAAAACGATTTAAAGTATGTATTAAATTTTATGAGGTTGTTATGATGATAGTCAAAAAAATTAAAATAATTTACTCTTTTTTTCGATGGAGACTCAAGCCTGTGCGATGGGCGGGAAAGCTGTTGGGGCAGTTACGACAGGTTCCGCAACTGATGTATGCACAGTCTGAAAGAAAGGCGAGTGGCACCAAGGCTTATGTGGAACTGATAAGTAAAGGGTATACCAAATTTGCAACCGGATTGAGTCTTCCTCTGCTTGATGTGCTCCGTCTGGCAGGCAGGGGCTCGGGCAAGGCTTTTGTGGATGTTAGTCAAGATTTTCCGGACCAATTGGCAGAAGCCTTTGTCAAGTTCATGGCACTTCCTGGAGCGCAGGAAACTGTTCTCGATTATTTTGACGGCCGCCCCAGGTTGTGGAACGTTGCGCTGAACTACAGCGATGTTTCTGATCAAGCTAGCGACAGTCAGTTGTGGCACTTTGATTATGGAGACACCAAACAACTGCACTTCATGGTCTACTTCACCGATGTGGAACTCAACTGCGGGCCATTTACTTTCTTTGATGCACCCACCTCTGCACAGGTTCCCCGACATCCGTTGGTCATTGAGCGGTTAACCGATGATGATTTGTCAAGAAATTATGGCATCAATGTATCACAGCGATCCATCAGGCTGGTGGGCGCACGGGGCGATGTCTTTGCGGCTGACCCTGGGCGAGTTCTGCATCAGGGGGCACGCTGTTCCCAGCCCAGGTTGGTGATGTTCATCACTTTTACAACCCCCGCACCCATGAGCCACGGCGGTAGCTCAACCATGTCAAATGCCCAGAGAATCGCACTCTGGAATTCTCTGGCGGATAGCGGTGCAGCCGTCCTGGACAAACGAGTATTCTTCTAGTATTCGGATGATTTTGAAGACATTGTTGTGAGGAATCTTACCTCCATTCAGTTACATTTCCGCATCGGTTTATCCCGCTCGGCAAGCAAGTTCGGGGTCTTCGAAAAGGCAATTTTCATCACCTTGTACAATCTGAAGCTGAGGCTGTGTGGAATCGAGCTGAAATCCAGGACGTTGGATATCAAGCAGCTGGTTGTCGGCCATTCAACTGGGGTCGTGCTTGGGGGAAATTGAATTCGATGTACAGGAAGTTTGCACCTGAGTTCAGGCGTTGTCTTCGCCAGACGGTACAGCCCGGATGCAGGGACTGAGCCAGATGTATTTTTTGATATCCAGGGTGATCTGACTGTTGGAGCCAATACCGTCATACTCTAACCTTTAAAGATCTGCGGGACAGTACATTGGGAGCACTCAAGTTGGTGACACGAGATATCCTTGAGCCCGGCGTTTATGTTGGAACTCCGGCCCGAAAGATTGACGAGCGTTAGCGCCCTAATACGGATTACCTGAATGTTTGACAAAACTAGGATGGCGAAGCTGCCTTGGGCGCGGCCAAAAATAATTCTGTTCTTCGGAGCAATGATGGCTGCGGCGGCGCTTGCCATGCTGCGGGTTTTGCTGGTGGCTGAAGCAAGCACAGGCGCAGAATTTACCCGATATGCCGTGACCTTGTCGACAGGATACTTTCTCGGGTATCTCCTGAGTTTCGGTGCAGTTGAACAAAGCTACAAACAATTTCCAAGGCTCGTTGCACAAGGCGGATTCGCAGCTATCCTTGGGCCAACTGCCCGTGTCTTCGGCCAGTTGGGTTCGCGCGGGGGGGGGCTTGTTGCCGCTTGTATTGTATTGTGGGTAGTGACGGGGTCCAGCTGGTTCGTTGACTTGATACTGGCGGTCATGTTTGGCTTGGTCGCCTCGTACACCAGTACAGTTGCTTCAGTGCAACGGGCTTTGTCCAGCCATGGACGGCTCTCAGCCGCTAATTTGATGCGCTCGGTATTGGCGTTTGTGGTCGTGGTACCGGTTGCTTACCTGACGGATATCCGCTGGGTGATCGCGGGAGAATTGATTGCAGGTACCCTTGGCTTCTTGGCTTCATGCAAACTTTCAGGGTTGACACTAAAGAATCTAAATGGTTTGAGGCCAAGCCTTCATTCCGCCATGGATGGCATCTTTCGTGGCGTTATTGCCAATAAGGGATTACTGGTATCTGCCAGCGCAATCATTACGTCCATACCATATTACCTGGACAGAATGTTCGTTGCAGAAAATTTCACTACATCTGTAGCAGCTAGTTATGCACTTCTGGCGGTTTTCCTCAGTGCAGCGACAGTCTTAATTGGCGCAATTGTGCAAAGAGCCGGGGCTGAAATCATCAAGATAGTATTGGGGGCGAACAGCTTGGTTCCTGTCATTCGCTATGTTTTTCGTTGGAGTTTCTGGGGCGTTTGCGTATGGTTGGCATTCATGTTTTCTGTAGGCATAGCGTTCTACTTCGAACTACTGCCGGATGGGTTGCTGAAATACGGAATCCCTTTGACGTATCTATATCCTGTGGCCGTGTTGGGCGCATTGGGGATCTCAGGGTTGGTGGAGTTCTTGCTTATTGCTTTAGATGAAGAATGGAAATTGTTTCGATCTGCACTCACTTATTTAACTGTTATTCTGCTTTTTTCTTTGCTTGTATGGCTCGACAGTCTTAGTATCCTGCATTTTTTGTGGTTCATGGTGGTCGCGCGAGCGATCTACTTGTCTCTTCTTTGTATCAGTCTTGCGCCAAGGGTTAATCTGCATGGCAGACCGAAATAAATATGAATTTTGATCAGAAAACGCTGAAACGGCGAGCAATAGTTTTTTTTGCCAGAGACTTTCTCGCGACTGAGTTTCCTAAAGTCGCCAGTATGCTTGATGGTCTTGCGCATGTATATATCACAGCAAATCAGCGTGAAGCGGATCAGGTTCTGAGGCATGATCCATGTGGAGAGGTATTCTTGCTTGACGACGCTGATCGCTGGCCTCAACCGCAACCGGAGCCTGATGAGACTGCATTCAACAGAGATCGATTTCTACGAAATTATTCGCAAAGAAGCATTCTGAATGTTTTAAGGGTGCTGCAAGGAATCAGTCAGGAATGTCTTGGGAAATATAAGGTTGATATTTATGTGGATGAGCCTGTCAGCGGATATCCAAATATGTATTTCAATCGAGTATTCTCTGCTTCAGGAGCGAAGTGCCTTCACTTTCAAACGGCATGGGTTCCCGGTTATATGTTCTTCACGGCTGATGCTGCACAGGCAGCACCGGTCGAGATTGGATGGCGTGCGGATTGGGCATCCATTGTTGATGCCCATATCGATAACCGTCGAAAGGGTTTAGCAAGACCAACTTATGTCATTGATTATGGCCTGTGCCGTCAACGTATTCGGGATGCCTTGCTCACGGCTGGGAAAGGGGTGTACAGAAAGTTGATTCGGCGGAATGACTTCTATATAGACATGGATGCCTCCGCACATTGGTTGCACGTGAATTGCCTAGTCAGGAGTTTCAGTTCGGCACGATATTGTCCTGACTTGGTTGGCGCTGACGGGGGGCGATATGTGCTCTTCCCGATGCATTATGAGCCGGAGTCGGTGCTTAACTACTTCAGCCAATTCCAACGTCAGGAAGAAATTGCCGCAAAAATTCTTGATACCTTGCCCATCAACTTTCGATTGATTCTGAAGGAGCATCCCTCGCAACCCGGCGCTCTCGGCTTGCCCAAATGGCGTTCTCTGGTGAGTTCGGAAAGAGTCATTGCGCTGCCAGGCGGCCATGATGCACGCAAGTTGCTCAACCTCGATGTGGTCGTCGTCAGTATTGCATCGACACTGGCACTGGAGTCGGCCGTTGCCGGTCGCCCTGTCGGTGTGATGGGGCAGGTGCATTTCGCTTCAATGCCCGGTATCAAGCACCTTGACTCACCCGAAGAATGGTTGACGCTGCTTGATTTTCAGCCGGCCACACTGTCTGAGATCAAAAGTTGGTACGCAGAGTTTATGACACGCCACTGCTTCCCTGGAAGTGTCATGCGAAATAACGCGGAAACAAAGATAATGGTTGACTGTATCAATCTTGTTCGTGAACGCTCAACTTGATGCGAAGCGCTCTTCTTTTCGTAGCTGTAATTGCGTCAGTATTTCCGTACACGCAAATTGTTCCGCTTGAATCATATGTCCAGCCGTATGCACTAATTTTTTCTATGTTGGCTTCTGTCTTTTGCTTGCCAACTACTCTAAAGCATGCCCCTGCATGGGATAACTACGCCCTGATCAGCTTTGCTGTGGCTGGAATGGTATTGTTCTTTATCTCATGCCTTCCTCAGCCAAGCGACCAAGATATAAAATCATTGTTGATGTATGTATCCCCGATTTTTTTCTATTGTGTCGGATTTACCTTTTATCGCACAAATATAATATTTTTCAGAAGTTTGGTGACATATTCGGCAATGATTTGGCTGGTGGTGGGGCTTATTCAAACATTCGTGAGTTCAACGTTTGCCAGTCACACGGTGGGTGCATGGAGTGAAGCTGCTGAAGTCGTTGTCGAATCAGGGCGTGGCGTTTTGTCGCTTGCGCCTGAACCAACTCATCATGGTTTTCATATGCTGTTGCTTGCGGCCCTTCTTTATCTATTGAATGGGCGCACGTTTTATATCGTCGGCTGCATCTTGGCTTCTATATTGCTGGCTAGATCCTCCAGCGCAGTTCTGGCGCTTTTTGTGGGATTAATTGTTTTATTTGCAATGAAACCAGTCCGTATGCTTCCCTTTTTTGGTGCAATATCACTTGTCTTTGGCGCTGTCATAATGGTCGTATTGAATCAGCTTGATCAAAGTAATATTCGCATACTTAATCTGTCAATTGCTGCCCTGGAAAATCCCACCTCTGTATTGACAATTGACTATAGCGTCAATAATAGGATCGGAGGCCTGGTGGCCGGTTTGGGTTTTGTTTGGAATGATTATTTTCTTCCGGCTGGATTGTCTAATAATGATTGGTTGCAGCGCATTCCCGCTTTTCTTGCAAAATATCCATGGCTTTTTGATTTGAGTCAAGCAGGGATACCGTCCGGTATGGTTATTATTTTGTATCAGATGGGATTTTTTGGGGTGCCATTCGTTTTTTATTTCATCTATAGGATTGTTTCGGCGGCTAGATCGATTTGGGGTAGTTACATGCTTCTTGTTGCTGTGACTGTGTTTTTTGGGCAGTTTCTTATATCTAACCCTATTTTTGGATTGCTTTATGGATGTGCTGTTTCGTTGCGCGGAAAAAATTCTGTTGCTAAAAGAAGTCATCAAATAAATGAAAATCGATTAAAAGAATGGTGATTTGGCTCGAATTTGATTTATGGTGAATATATGATTGAAAAAGTATTAATAACTGGTGGTGCAGGGTTTATTGGTCGTCATCTCACGCGGCAACTATTAAGCGGTGGCTTTGCGATTCGTATCCTCGATCCGCTAACGCCACAGATCCATGGAAATGTGCCAAACGATCTTGATTGGCTTGGTAGCGAAAATATCGAGTTCATTCGCGCCTCGGTGACCGATCGCCGCACTGTCGAAGTTGCGCTTGAGGGAGTCGCTCTCGTTGTGCACCTTGCGGCGGAAACCGGCACTGGGCAGTCAATGTACGAGATAGCGCGCTACAACGAGGTTAACTCCCAAGGCGCCGCAGTGTTGCTGGACGTGCTCGCTAGCCGGCGCGATCTTGGCGTGCGCCGCGTCGTTCTTGCCTCCAGCCGCTCGATATACGGAGAAGGAACGTACACCTGCGCTACTTGTGGTGATGCTGTAGGGCGCTTGTTCCCTGGTGCTCGGCCAGCTGCGCAACTGGCTGCACAACGATGGGATCCAATTTGTCCACACTGTGGTGGCGCTTTGTCCGCGGTACCCACTAGGGAAGACGATCCGGTGCGTCCGGCATCAATCTACGCTGCTACGAAGTACGCACAGGAAGACTTGGTGCGTGTGGCATGCGAGTCATTGGATATCGGCTACGCGATTCTCAGGTTGCAGAACGTATATGGCGAAGGCCAGTCTCTGAAAAACCCGTATACGGGCATTTTATCTATTTTCTCCACCCGGATCCGCCGCGGGCTGGATCTGCCAATATTCGAGGATGGGAGGGAGTCACGAGACTTCGTGCACGTTGACGATGTTGCTCGCGCCATACAAGCTTGCTTAGTCTCAGAGTCGCCTATCAACCGAGTCGTTAACGTCGGCAGTGGTGTGGGTACGAGCGTGATGGACGTAGCACGTCAACTCGTCGCTTCTCTCGATGGGGCTGTGCCACTGCGTGTGACCTCTGAATACCGCCTCGGTGATATTCGTCACAATGTAGCCGATGTAACCCGGCTCTGCGAACTGATGCCCGGTGGTGCTCGTATTGGACTTGTCGAGGGCTTGGATCGTTTCGCGTCATGGGTTAGAACGCAGCCACTGCCAGAGGACCAGTTGGAGCGTGCCAATTCAGAACTGCGCCAACGAAATTTAATGGCATAAAAAATCAAAGAGATTTCGTTTATCGATCGATGGGTCATCAGGTCATTCCTAAGCGTCCGCATATTGCTCCAACATGTGCAAATCCACGGAACAAGCACATCATCTCTGTCATGTTTTTCTAATTAAGCATTGAAATATCAGTTTTAAGCAACGCGAGGGTGCGAGAGCATTTACACGCAAAATTAGGACAATGATTGGGGCATGACATTTAGATGCTAATACTAATAACTACTGGAGAATGCAGCCAAGTAGCACGAAGAAAAAGAGTAGCCAATGATAAATGAGCAATATTCGGATAAAAATGACGCTAACGTAGGCAATGACTGTAGCCTAGTTGAATTTTTACTTAGCGATCTTGATCGATATTTTTTTTATAATGGACAGGTAGGTCGCCGCCCCAGGAGGCGTGATTTATGGCGCAACTTTCTCGTTCCGCGTTGCACGCCCGTTGCAATTTATCGTGTTGCACGAATTCTTTATATTAATGGATTTTTTAGGTTGTCCAAAATAATCACTTGGATTAATTTTTATTTACACGGTCTGGAGATAAGTGCGCGCTGCGACATTGGGCCATATTTCTATATGCCGCATGTCTCTGGTGCTGTTATTGGGGCTGCCACTATTGGGCGCTACGCTGTAATTTATCATCAGGTCACCTTAGGGGCAAAGAATATTGAGTACGGTGACGAAGGACGTCCAGTGTTGGGTGATTGGGTTGTAGTGGGCTCTGGTGCAAAGATAATTGGAAAAATTGTAATTGGTGACAATTGCAGAATAGGTGCTAATAGCCTTATTATTGAGTCATTGCTTCCAAATACATTGGCAGTCGGGGTTTCGGCCAAAATTTTAACCATTGGAGAGAAAGAAAATGTTTTCAATTAACACCCCCGTGGGAGATAATATTTTTATACCTTCCTCAATAGATGAGGATTTTCGATACTTTACGGTAAATGAATTGGATGAGGCTGTTGCCTACTACCGTGAGATGGGTTACGTGGTATTGCGCAACTGCACACCGGAGGATGCCTGCATCAATGCGCAGCGTGCCTTTGTTGAGCTGGTCAAGCCTTATGAAGGTTATCTATACCGTCAGACAGGTGGCAATCCTGAGCGAAATAGATTTAATGATCGTAATTTTGTGATGAATCCTATACTTAATGTGCAGGACGTCCCAACCGAGACGCTTGGAACTTTCCGAGATGCGTCTTTAACGGCTATTTGCTGCGATAGTACACGTAATTTTTTATCTAAACTTTTCTGTGAAGCACCAAAGCTCGTTCAGTCAATGTACTTTGAGGGAAATTCACAGACATGGCCACATCAAGATACATACTACTTGGATAGCGAGCAGATCGGTGCTATGGCGGCTGCTTGGTATGCTTTGGAGGATATCGAGCCTGGCGCAGGTCGGTTTTTTGTTTATCCGAAGAGCCATCTTATTGACATGGGAAAGAATGGAGGTAATTTCGATGTAGCATTTAATCACAATCGCTACAAAGATCTCATTTTAGAAGTTATAGGTAAGAACAAATTGGAGTGCAAAGCGCCGGCGCTACGTCGGGGGGATGTGTTATTTTGGCATGCGCAAACGATTCACGGTAGCTTAGAAACGCGACAACCACAATTCAGCCGATCTTCGCTAACTGCTCACTTTTTGCCTCAATCTCATAGATTACTGCAATTTCAGTCTCATATCAAGAAGACGAGTATGCTCGAATTTAACGGGTGGTCAGTCAATCATCCCAAGTCATTAGACACATTTCGAGCGCGCTTTGTACTGTTCTTTGAGACTAAATTTCCAAAAAGCTTCCAATTCTTAAAGTGGTTTACAGTGAAGTTATTTATCACACATTAATCTGATAAGAAATGTGACCAAGCGTGTTTATCAAAAAAGCATTTTCAATTATCGGTCATTCTATTGGAGAAAGCAACATGAGTATGACGACGCGCGTTTCTGTTTCTAATTAGGTACATGTGTAGCATTAAGTTAAAATGAAAAGCAAAATCACTGTATACACGACACTTGCAAATAAAAACATATTATTAATATGCCCGATTTTTTTTGGCTACGAGAAGTCTATAGAAAATGTATTGGTGGAACTCGGGGCTAATGTTTGTCATCTTGCGGATAGGCCATATAAAAATCAATTGCTTCGTGCGCTTACGAACAAATTTCTGATAATAGCGCAGTTTCTAACTGATTATTTTTACTATCGCAGACGCCTAAAGGATTTCACGAAAACGGAATTCGATTATGTTTTCGTTATTAACGGACAAACATGCTCGAGTCGACTTATTCGCTCGTTAAGAAGTTCCCAATCAAAAGCAAGGTTTTTGCTGTATTTTTGGGATTCGGTCAAAAACAGACCTGACTCGTTAAAGTTGGCTAAGTGTTTTGATGAGGTTTTTACATTTGATCCAGTCGATTCAAGAAAATATGATTGGATTTTAAGGCCGCTATTTTTTACCCCTGATTACTCTTTGCCCAAGAGAGAGGGATCATATAAGTATGGACTATCTTTCATTGCGACGGCACACACCGACAGATTTTCAATAGCAAATAAAGTATTTCAGCAGGTGGATTCGGGGTTGGGTAGTTTTAAATACTTTTACCTTCAGGCGCGCTGGGTATATTTCGCCTACAAATTATTAAATATTCACATGTCTGGTTCATGTATGGGTGATTTTAATTTTAACCCCCTTGATAAGGCGAAGATTAAAGAAGTTTTTGACCATTCTCTTTGTATTTTGGATATCGAGCACCCAAAGCAGTCTGGGCTAACTATCCGAACATTTGAGGCTCTCGGTGCTGGCAAGAAGTTGATAACAACTAATCAATCGATTAGGGAATGTGATTTTTATAACGATCAAAATATTCAGGTTGTTGATAGGGCTTGCCCTCGCATACAAGACAACTTCTTAAAGACACCTTACATCGCTATTCCTGAAGTTTTATATAACAAATACAGCATATATGGTTGGATTGAGGAAATTTTTTCCAGACCATATTAAGTGAGTACCTCTTTAGCCGGCGCTATATGTTTCGTCATCAGAAATTTCATCCTCGACGGGCTGAATTAATCTAAAGTGCCTGTCATCAAACTAGTCCCATTAACCTACGCCGGATTGCCGTTGTCACTGTCCAAATAGCTCGTCAGTAGTATCATGACGCTGATGCTAACCCTCCCACACAGCACCTGTCACTGTCTGCTTTGTTTCGGTTGGTGAAAACAATTTGTTCGATTTCGTGTGCTTTGTCTTGGGTGAAGCGGTCAAGGATTGCAAACCCATGAAAGTCCTGCCTCAGTCGATTAAAGCGGTAACGACTCTTGACTACTTGACCCCAACCCAACGTCCGGCCAACTCTCAGCTGTCAGGCTTAAGCAAATCTTCAGTCTCTAACTTCCACACCAGCAAACTCGTCATCAACATATTCTTCAGTATATTTGCTAATCAACATGACTACCCGCAAAGGCATCATCCTCGCCGGTGGCGCTGGCACCCGGCTCCATCCAGCCACTCTCTCAATCCCAAAGCAGCTGTTGCCGGTCTATGACAAGCCGATGATCTATTACCCGCTGACCACACTAATGTAAGTTGGTATTCTTGATATTTTGATCATTTCTACACATCAGGACACCCCGCGCTTTGAGCAACTGCTCGGTGAAGACAGTCAGTGGGGGCTTAACTTGCAATACGCTGTCCAGCCCAGTCCAGTCCTGATGGCCTCGCCCAGGCCTTCCTTATCGGTGACGACTTCATCGACAACGAGCGTTCTGCTTTCGTCCTTGGCGATAACATCCTCTACGGTCACGACTTGCACCATCAACTAAGCAACGCCGACGGCCAGGAAGAGGGCGCTACGGTCTTCGACTACCACGTGCATGATCCCGAGCGCTATGGTGTCGTTGAGTTTGAACAGTCCGGCAAGGTGCTGAGGCTCGAAGAAAAACCCAAGAGCCCCAAATCCAACTACGTCATCACTGGTCTCTACTTCTATGACAACCTAGTTGTAGAGCTCGCGAAAAGTCTCAAGCTATCGTCGCGGGAAGAACTTGAGATTACTGATCTCAATCGGCTTTATCTCGCACTCGGCAAGCTCAATGTTGAGATCATGGGCCGTCGCGGTTACTCTTGGCTTGATACGGGTACTCACGACAGCCTGCTAGAAGCCGGCCAGTTCATTTCCACTAGCGAGAAGCGCCAGGGCCTGAAGGTTACCTGCCCGGAAGAAATTGCTTTCCGCCGAGGCTGGATCAATAGCGAGCAACTTGCCGCGTTGGCTGAACCGTTGAAAGAGAATGGCTACGGGCAGTACCTGATCAGCCTGCTGAGGTGAGGTTAGCAATGCCCTACACAGTGACTAAGACCGATCTTCCCGAGGTGCTGATTCTGGAGCCTAAGGTCTTTGGCGATGATCGCGGCTTCTTCTTCGAGAGCTTTAACAAAGATAGCTTTAAGCAGGCGACTGGCCTGGATGTGAACTTCGTTCAAGACAACCACAGCAAATCCAGCAAAGGGGTGTTAAGAGGCTTACACTACCAAATTCAGAATCCTCAAGGAAAACTGGTTCGAGTGACCCAGGGAGCAGTGTTCGATGTTGCAGTTGACCTACGCTGCTCATCGCCCAACTTTGGCAAGTGGGTGGGCGTTGAATTGTCTGCAGACAACAAGCGCCAGTTGTGGGTTCCACCTGGCTTTGCTCATGGCTTTTTGGTCACCAGCGAATCTGCTGAGTTTCTTTACAAGACAACGGACTACTGGTACCCCGAACACGAGCGCAGCCTGTTGTGGTGCGACCCGACCGTTGGTATTCAGTGGCTATTGGAAGGTGCTCCAAAACTTGCTGCCAAGGATGCTGCAGCCAAGATATTTGCCGAGGCTGATATTTTCGATTAATTGACGAGATGCTCTAAATGCAGAATGTGAATATTGTTGGTGGCAGCGGCTTTATTGGTACGCGTTTGATGCGACGGCTAAGGAATAAGGGTGCAGCGGAGAGCAAGATTATTGACAAAGCGCCCAGTAAAGCGTTCCCCGACTTGGTGACGTTTAGTGACGTGAGGTCAGTGGAGCAGCTTAGGGCGTCAATTGTAGATAGGTCAGTGATCGTCAATTTGGCTGCGGAACATCGTGATGATGTTCGACCTTTAAGTCTTTATGACGAGGTTAACGTTGGGGGCGCAAAAAACATTTGCACAGTGGCACGCGAAAAAGGCGTGAAAGCGATCATTTTCACCAGTACCGTTGCTGTGTATGGGTTTACTCCAATTGGTACAGATGAGTCTGGAAAAATCACTCCTTTTAACGACTATGGTCGTACCAAATTCGAGGCCGAGCAGGTTTTCAAGGCCTGGCAAGCTGAAGCACCAACCGAACGTACGCTAGTGATCATTCGGCCAACCGTAGTTTTCGGCGAGCAGAATCGGGGCAATGTCTACAACTTGCTACGACAAATCGCGTCAGGAAAATTTGTCATGGTTGGACACGGGGAAAACCGCAAGTCCATGGCTTACGTTGAGAACATTGTGGCGTTCATTGAGTACAGCATGAGCTTCAACCCAGGCGTGCATATCTACAACTTCATCGATAAGCCAGATTTCACGATGAATAGCTTGGTGGCGAACGTGAACCGAATACTTGGACGACCTGAGAAAATCGGCCTCAGACTGCCATATGCTGTGGGTTATTTGATTGGAAAAGGCTTCGACCTAGTTGCTGCGGTTACTGGCAAGCGTTTTGCGATCAGCTCTATTCGAGTAAAGAAATTTTGTGCAAACTCCGTCTACAACACGGCTATCGACAACACGGGATTTGTTCCTCCAGTACCGCTTGGGCAAGCGCTCGCACAAACAGTCCGCTACGAATTTGTCGAGTCACATGAACACGAAGGCGTGTTCTACACAGAGTGATAGCAGCTCAAATCAAACCGGCATTAATTACTACTTTTGTATGTTGTTGTATTTTGATAACAAATTCGGGGGGGGCTGGAGCTACTTGAGTAGTTGTGATACATTAAACAAGTAGTGGTGCTTTAGTGCTGCTCTCAGATCAACCAATGAAGGCGATGGCTAGCTTTGGTGAAAGTCAATTCAACTCTCTTTTGGGAATCATCATGAAAAAAGTTTCTGCTCTGTTCTTGTCTATCGCTTTGGCCTTGTCTCCTGTTGCATTTGCTCAGCAGCAACAGTCAGGCAGCGCATCGGGTGGTGCTGGTGGTAGCGCCGGTGGTGCTGCTGGTGGTGCAGGAGCCGGCGCGGGTGCTGCTGCTGGTGCTGCTGCTGCTGGTGTGACTGTGGGTGTTGCCGCTGCCGTGGCGGCCGCCGTGGCTGTTGCAGCCGCTGTTGCAGCCAACAAGGATGACACACCTGCCGCAACGACAACGACAACGACAACGACAACAACAGCCACTAACACAAAGTAATCCATCTTTGGATGGATTAATCAAACGCCCCTCACGGGGCGTTTTTTTTGACATGATTCGTCAGATCTTTACCACGCACATTGTCCGGTACGCCATGCTTTTGGTGTTGGCGGGTTGTCGGGGCTTTAATCCTGTGATTGATACGGCCGGTCACTTTTGGGCGGGCAAGGCACAAAAAGACAGTTTCTCTCCGGGTTTTGAGTACCTAGAGGTCGAATGGCAAGGACGAAAAGCAGCCATGGCCTTGGGATACCGAGAGACCAAAGGTACTCAGGCAAACGAACACTGGTACAGCGGCCAGGGTGAAATGATCAAGCTCGTCAATGGCAGAGTGGTTCAAGTGTTGGGCATGACCAAGGAAGTTCGCAATGTTTTTGGAGTTACTCCGGTGTGGGCGGATCTGCTGACGCACCGTTCACCAGTTGCTTGGTCTCAAACAAAAGAGGTCATGCCCTTGTACCGGTATGGTTTGCAGGAGTTCTTTCTATCCCAACAAAGCACGCCTACAGCATCAGAGAAAGCCATTGCAAGTGAGGCCACTGCTTGGGTGGTTGAAGAGGTGAAAAGCAAAACCGAAAAAGGAATGCCTTGGATTTATCAGCAAAAGTTTGCGTTGGTGGGTGACAAGGTGATTTACAGCGAGCAATGTGTTGCACCTGAGATGTGTTTCAAACTCAAGCCATTGGGCGTGGTGGTGCCGAAATGAGGTTAGCTCACCTGATTGGTTCAGGCATTGCAGCGTGCATTTCAACAAGCTTAGCGTTTGCACAAGAAGCCAAAACGACCACAATAGATCAGCCACAAAGACTAAGCGAGTGGCTTCAGGCTTCTCAACAACCAGAGGATGCCTATTCGCTGGGCTTGATGTGGAAAACGCCCGAAGAGTTACAAAGGCAAAAGAAACTTCACAATGCGCTTGAGGAAGATGTGAAAAGCTTGTTTCAAAGCAACAAGCTCACGCTCTCCGAACTTAAGGCATTTGATCGGATGTTGAGTATTTTCCAGCCGACGGGTCGTGTAAGAACCTTTGCGGCTGAGTCAAAGTGGTTAGAAGCCTCCCCCAAGCGTGACCCGCAATTACGCACGGGCGACCTCATTGAAGTACCGGCGAAGCCAATCGTTGTTCGCATTCTGACCTCTGAAGGTGCAGTTTGTGAGTTGCTGCACAAGGAAGGGTTGTTCGCAAAGGATTACGCCAAGGCTTGCTTTCCGAGCTCTGGCTCCTGGGTTTGGCTAGTGCAACCTGATGCCCGCATCCAAAAGGTGGGGATTGCGTCGTGGAACACAGAGCTTCAAGTCCAACCTGCACCCGGTGCTTGGATGTGGTTGCCAACAAACAAGGCGCTTGGAAACGAATTTCACGAACGTTGGGCAACCTGGTTGAGCTACCAAGGCGTTGCTACCAATGTTCGGTTGGAAGCGTTCGATTCGTTTTTTAGGCAAGTGGCTCCTCCTGTTCAGCCAATAAGCACTTTTGATGGTAGTGGCAGAGGCTTGACCTCCAGAGCCACGGCCAGCAACTGGGGAAATGCAGGTTTGATGCAAACCCCAACCGCTCGCATGCGAGAAGAAGGTTATTTTGGTTTGGGTTTTCATCGAGTGCGGCCATACGAGCAAATGAGCCTGATGTTTCAGCCTACACCTTGGATGGAAGCCGGCTTTAGGTACACATCGATTTTGAATCGTTTGTATTCTGGATTTGCTTCGTGGAGCGGCGACCAAAGTTACAAAGACAAAAGCATTGACTTAAAGCTTCGCGCCATCCAGGAGGGCGATTGGGTGCCCGAGATATCTGTGGGCTGGCGTGACATGGCGGGCACCGGGCTGTTCAGCTCAGAGTATGTGGTGGCCAACAAACGCTTTGGCAGACTGGATTATGCGCTTGGCATGGGCTGGGGGTATTTGGGAAATCGTGGGAACGTGAACAACCCACTCAGCAAGGTGATGGGGCAGTCTTTCGACATTCGCCAAAAAGACGTCGGCCAAGGTGGAACATTTGCTGGCAAGAGTTGGTTCCACGGGCCTGCATCTTTGTTTGGCGGTGTGAGTTACCAAAGCCCATGGGACTTTGTTTTTAAGTTGGAGTACGAGGGAAACAACTACAAAAATGAACCATTGGGAAATGCATTTGAAGTCAAACGCCCCATTAACTTCGGCGTTGTTTACACCGGTTGGAAAGGCTTTGACGTGCATGCCGGTGTTGAACGAGGCAACACCCTATCTTTTGGCTTAACGATGTTCACCGACTTGTCCGGTCTGAACGTGCCAAAAGTTACCGACCCACCTTTGCCACGGACCAACACACAACGTCCTAGCCAGCAGCCCAATTGGGCCT
>JACCDN010632555.1_pt1 | contig 37477 bp, 37 predicted proteins | sample 7441691 | NCBI WGS metagenome assembly JACCDN01 (sample SAMN15323439, study PRJNA562643) | freshwater metagenome | isolation source: river surface water | place: USA:Blue River Watershed | collected 2017-08-16
CAAAGCCGATACTGTCTTCGGAAATGCTATTGGTCCAGTTAGGTCTTATTCAACAACGTTGATCACCTTAGACAGAACAGTTCCAGAGATTGAATCACTGACTAAGCAGACAAGCAGCAATAGCTTGATTATTTATAAGGCAATCTTCTCTGAACCAATTACGGGTCTTGTTGCTGACAACACAGACTGGCTAGTGAAAGGTAATGGCTGTGTAATTCAATCCATGACTGGTTCAGGAGCTCAATACACAATTACGATTTCTAGTTGTGTTGATGGAGAGTTAGCGGGTCTTGTGCTGAACTCACTTGCCGTTCAAGATGCTGCTGGAAATATTGGACCTAGCCTCTTGAATCAAACAGAGGTAACCAAGATTGACACAACCGCTCCTGTTCTGAGAGTTACAGATATCACAGCACCTGGAGCAGCTGGATCACCTAAGTGGGTATTCGATAGTGAAGAACCTGTGACTGGAATGACAGCAGCTAATTTCACATTCTCAGGAACAGCACCAACCTGTGAACTCAACTACTCGGTAGTAAGAGAAAACCTAGGTTGGCAGATCAGTTTAGAAGGCTGTGGAACTGGAACTACACAAGTTGTCTTGGCAGCTAATTCAGTAACCGATTCCTCAGGAAACATTGGTCCAATCTTGGCTCTGCCTTCCAACATCGTAGAAATTACTCCAGATGAGGTAGTCAATGAGGTGCTGGATGCAGCGGGTCAACCAACCGGGGCAGTGGTCAAGAACCCTGGTGCTATAAACACTGAACAGCAAATTGAACAAGCTCGATTGCTTGCTGAAAAGGAGCTTCTTCTAGGGGAGGTTCAACAGGTAGACAAAGCATCAGATGCCAATAGTTCTCTAGCTAAAGAACTTGAAGGAACTAAGGCATTGGACGTGGTTGGTGAAGATTGGCGGTCAGCAATTCTGTTTCTGCTTATAACTCTGGCACTAACCCTAAGTGCTTTTGCAGCTGGCAGTTCAATGCGGAGCAGAAGAAGGCACTAAAGAGTTCTTAGGTCCTCGTCCTACTGGAAGATGATTGTGCGTTCGTTGTCGAGAAGTACTCGGTGTTCAGCGAACCATCTGACAGCTTGGGCGAGGGTCTTTGACTCTACGTCTTGACCCATGGCAACAAGATCTTTCTTAGATTTACCGTGGTCAACTCGAATGACGTTCTGTTCGATGATCGGACCTTCATCCAGGTCAGCAGTGACAAAGTGAGCAGTTGCCCCGATAAGTTTCACACCGCGGTTGTGTGCTTGGGAGTAAGGGTTAGCACCCTTGAATCCAGGTAGGAAGGAGTGGTGAATATTGATAATCTTTCCTTCAAATTCTCTACAGAATTCAGGACTTAGAATTTGCATGAATCTAGCTAGAACAATTAGCTCAATGTCATTCTCAACAATGTATTTGCGAAGCATCTCTTCGAATGCAGCTTTTGATGAAACATCAGTCAACGGATGTGTTTCGAATGGAACTCCATAGAATCCTGCTAGTTCAGCAAGGTCTGGGTGGTTACCGAATACTGCAGGCACTTCAATAGGGATTTGACCTGATCTCTGGTTGAAGAGTAGATCGTTTAGGCAGTGAGCACTCTTGCTGACAAGAACTAGAGCCTTGATCTTGCGGTTGACATCATCTAGATGCCAGCTTGCGTTGTACTTTTCAGCAACTACTGAAATCTGGTCTGAGAACTCTTGCTTTGAGGCGTTGACCTCAACCTGCAGTCTCATGAAGAACTTGCCGCTCTCGGTGCTGGTGAACTGCTGGCTCTCAGTGATGTTTCCCTGGGCTGCAACGATGGCCCCAGAAATAGAGTGGACTATGCCAGGCAGGTCTTTACAGACGAAGGTGAGAACCCAGTGGTTTGTCGGCGTATTCATAGGGTCAAGTTTAGGCTTTGCTAGTCATCTTGATTGCGTTGGAGGTCTCTTTGGCGGTTTCTATAGCTAAGGCTCTTCCAGATAACTACCCCCAAAAGTAGCAATCCTGCGGCGACCATACTGATACCGATGATTGTCCCTAGTTCCACTCTGTTCCTTGCTTCTTGCCGATTCGTTATTTGGTAAGGATACCTAAATATTCCCTTTATGAGCTATCCACAGAGCCCTCGTGTCTTGAATTGTCGCTAAATGGCATCTATTGCCCTTGTTATACAATGGTCCTATCGCAACTGGCGTTAAAGATGGAATTCCATCAGGGAGCGAAGGCATTTTGGTCGTACGCCTGGGCCAAACCAGCACAAGCCGTTAAGGAGTTCCCATGTCACAGCTACCACAGGAGTTCAACTCTCCGCTGTCAGCTACAGATCCAGAGATTGCAGCAGTCCTGCAAGCTGAATTAGATCGTCAACGCAACTTCCTAGAGATGATTGCTAGCGAAAACTTTGTCTCAAGAGCAGTTCTTGAAACCCAAGGATCAGTTCTAACCAACAAGTATGCAGAAGGCTACCCAGGTAAGCGTTATTACGGTGGCTGTGAAGCAGTAGACGTTGCTGAGAACCTAGCAAGAGACAGAGCAAAAGAACTATTTGGTGCTGAGCACGCTAACGTTCAGCCACACTCAGGGGCAACAGCAAACGCTGCTGTTCTTATGGCGCTATGTAAGCCAGGGGACAAGATTCTTGGACTTGAACTTGCTCACGGTGGTCACCTAACCCACGGTATGAAGTTGAACTTCTCCGGCAAGATGTATGAAGCTCACGCTTATGAACTTCACCCAGAGACCTTCTTGATTGACATGGACATTGTTCGCAAGCGTGCTCATGAAGTTATGCCACAGGTTCTTATTGCAGGTTGGTCTGCATACTCACGTCACATTGACTTTGCTGAATTCAGAAAGATTGCCGACGAAGTCGGTGCAAAGCTTTGGGTTGATATGGCCCACATTGCAGGTCTAGTCGCAGCAGGTGTTCACCCGAACCCAGTTCCTTATGCAGATGTTGTTTCAACAACTGTTCACAAGACTCTTGCTGGTCCAAGATCAGGTCTGATTCTTTGCAAGGCAGAGTACGCCAAGAAGATTGACTCTGCAGTATTCCCAGGTCAACAGGGTGGTCCACTAATGCATGTCATCGCTGGTAAAGCAGTGGCATTCAAAGCAGCTATGGGTCAAGAATTTATTGAAAGACAACAGCGCACCATCAGAGGAGCACAGATTATTGCTGAGCGTCTAATGCAAGCTGACGTTAGAGCAAACGGTGTTGACGTTCTCACAGGTGGAACAGATGTGCACCTAGTTCTAGTTGATCTACGTAACTCTCCAATCGATGGCAAGACTTGTGAAGATCTACTTCACGATGTTGGTATTACAGTCAACAGAAACTCAGTACCTAATGACCCAAGACCTGCGATGGTGACATCTGGTGTTCGTATCGGAACTCCAGCTCTTGCTACCCGTGGTTTTGGGGACAAGGAATTTGCTGAGGTCGCAGACATCATCGCGCACGTAGTTATGCCAAACCCTGACATTGATGCTCTAGCCGATCGTGTTCGTGCTTTGACTGCAGAATTCCCGCTTTATAACGGCCTAGAGAACTGGTAATACTTTGGCTGCCGTAATACTTGATGGCAAAGCTGTTGCGAAAGCTATCAAAGCAGAGCTTGCTCTTGAAGTTATTGAACTAAAGAAGCAGGGAATCACACCTGGCTTAGGTACTTTGCTTGTTGGCGATGATCCAGGTTCACACAGCTACGTTGCAGGTAAACACAGGGACTGTGCCGAAGTTGGAGTCCACTCAGTACGTATTGATCTACCTGCCAATGCCAAAGAAGCAGATGTTAGAGCAGCAATCAAAGATCTAAACGATGCTTCTGATGTGACTGGCTACATCCTTCAGTTGCCACTGCCCTTTGGTTTCAATACAAACGAAATGCTTGAACTGATTGACCCAGATAAAGATGCAGATGGTTTACATCCAATCAATCTTGGACGCCTCGTGTTGGCTGGTTCTGATGAAATCACTTCACCACTTCCTTGCACTCCCGCTGGAATCGTTGAATTACTTCACCGATATGACATCAACCTCAAAGGTGCTGAAGTAGCTGTAATTGGCAGAGGTATCACAGTCGGAAGACCTTTGGGTCTGTTGCTGAACAAAAAGGGAATTGATGCAACAGTCACTTCTTTGCATTCAGGTTCTAGAGACATTTCGGAATCAGTGAAGAGAGCAGATATCGTTGTTGCAGCTCTCGGTGTTCCACACTTTGTGAAGCCTGAATGGACCAAACCAGGGGCTGCAGTTCTGGATGTTGGTATTACTCGAGTAGACAGAGATGGCGAGACAACTCTTGTTGGAGATGTCGACCCTGGTGTTTTTGATATTGCGGGATTTGTTTCACCTAATCCTGGCGGCGTTGGCCCAATGACTAGAGCGATGCTCGTTAGAAATGTAGTTAGAGCCGCAAAACTTGGCTAATAAAAAAGTGGTTTAGCAATCAATTGCTAAACCACTTCTTCATTTAAGTTCTTAGAACTATCCCTTTGGTGACTTTGTCGGAGCTGGAATAAACAAACTTGGCTTCGGCTTCGGGGTTGGACTAATAAAGTACGAAGGTGTTGGTCTTGGTGATCTAGTAGCACTAGGGCTTGGCTTCGGAGACTTTGTAGGACGTGGTTCAGCACTTGGAGTAACGTAAACAGTCTTTGTTGGTCTCGGCTTAGCTGTCGGCTCAGGGCTGTAGATAACTGTCATAGTTGGCACTGGCTTTGGGGTTGGGATGTTTACGTTGGTCACAACATAGAAGGTTGCAGTGCAAAGGAATGTCTGGTCGCTTCCAGAGGTTCTCAAGTTCTTTGATCTGAATGAAGAATACTTGCTGTTGCCTGAGTAAACATCTGAAGTTGAGCCACAAGTGCTGTCACTTGCTGAATAACCTGAGGACAGGTAGGTCATGGTGACCTTTTCATATTCGATTGGGCTAGTTGCGTTAGCGCTTGCACCAAGAGACACCCCTGCAGATGAAACCATGGCGATAATGCCACATACGAACATCGGTAGAGCGAGTCTTTCAGTCATTTTCTTTGCTGCCATTTTTATCTCCAATTGTTGGCTGTTAGGTTCATGTTACTCCCGTCCGGGGACACGGGACTAGCCCAGCATCTGGGTAGCGGCTAGTTCTCTGTATAGAGGGGTGGTCTTTAGCAGCTGTTTGTGTGTTCCGGTGCCAATGACCTTACCGCCGTCAATAACGATGATCTGGTCGCTGTCCACAACTGTTGAGAGCCTGTGGGCGATAACAATCATCGTTCTGTTCTTGGCAACTGCGTCAATGGCTTCTCTCATTCGCTGTTCGTTTAGACCATCAAGGCTAGAAGTTGACTCATCTAGCAACATGATTGGGGGAGCACTCAGAAGAGTTCTTGCAATTGCTAGGCGTTGACGCTCTCCTCCGGAAAGCATGATTCCCTGCTCTCCAACCTCAGCATCCAAACCGCGCTTGTCTCGCTTTAGAACAGCAGTCAGGTTGACTTCACCTAGAACACGCTTGAGTTCCTTCTCTGTTGCGCCTGGAGAACCAATCAAAAGATTCTCTCTGATGCTTCCAGCAAGAACAGGAGCATCTTGCTCAACGTATCCGATTTGAGCCCTTAGATCTGAGCGAAGCATTGAGCCAACTGACTGACCATCAAGCAGGATGTCTCCACCTGTTGGCTCGTAGAATCGCTCCATCAAACTGAACACAGTTGATTTACCTGCACCAGATGGACCGACAATAGCAACACGTGATCCTCGTTCAATCTTGAATGAGACTCCCTTTAGAACCTCTTTAGGTTCGCTCATGATTGGATCGGCACCTTCAATTGGCTTTCCGTTTTCATCGAGAGCAACTTCAGGCCTTGCAGGGTAGCTGAACTTGATTTTTTTGAATTCGATTGCAGTTGAGTTCACTGCTTTGCGCTTTGTCACTTGTGCTCTCTCTGCATCTGTATCTTCAAGAGGAATATCTAGAATTTCTTGGATACGAGCAAGAGCTCCAAGAGCGGACTGAACTGAAGTGTAGGCACTGAAGAACTGACCAACCGGTCTAATCATCAGGAACATTAGAAGAATGAATGTGATGAGGTTTGCTACCTGAGTTTCTCCAGTAGCTACTCGGTATCCACCGATACCCAGAACAACAATGAATGCACCGTTGGCAGCAAGCCCACCGATTGGTGTTACCCAAGCGTTGATCTTGGCAATTTTTACACCCTGGGAGTAAGCCTCCTGAGCATCTTTTCTAATCTGATCTGATTCTCTACCTTCTGCACGTGCTGCTCTAATGGTTCTAACTGCTGAAAGTGCTCGTTCAACTGATGCAGACATTCGACCTACTCGGTCCTGAGCTTTAGTGGTAGCTGATCTAATCTTTCGTGAAGTTAGACCAATTGCAGCTACTGCTACAGAGATCATTAGCAAGGTGATTACAAGCAGAAGCCAGTCAATGATTGCCATAGCGATTACTGAACCTAAGAAGATAAGTGCTCCACCGGCACCATCAACTAAACCTTGAGTTAGAGCTGCTCTCAATAGTGTGGTGTCTGAACCAACTCGAGAGACCAAGTCTCCGGTTCTTCTGAGGTCGTATTCGGATATTGGCAATCTGAGCAGACGAGTTGAAAGGCTTGTTCTTGCGGCTAGAACAACACCTTCTCCTGCTTTAGCTAGAACCAAATACATTGCTCCACCAAGAACTGCGCTTAGCAGAGTGATGGCTAGTAGAGCAAGGGCTAGAGGTAATACATCCTTACCTTCTTGAACTGTGCTGATGATTCTTCCAACAACTAGAGGTTGGGCTAAGTTCACACCAGCTCCAATGATGCTGAAAATGACAGCTACCCATAAGAGACCTTTTTGTTCTTTCATGTATGGGATCAGTTGACTGAACTTAGCCTTAGGTCCTGTGTCCTTAGGGCCTGGTCCTGTGCGTCTACCTGTCATGCTCATGTTTTACTCTTTCATCTTTACTAGTGATGGATCTCCAAAGATTGCTTCGTTCAGGAGAAATCTTATTTCTTGAAGGGATAGCGCTTCTGTGTAGGCAGTATTTCTAAAGAACCTACTAAAGTCCACTGACTTGAGAGTGTTTAGAGCTCTCTCATCATGAAGCTTTAGAAACATCAAGGTGCTGTTTGGAACTCTGTCAAACTCTGTTCTGATTAGTCCGCAACTGTAGCCAAAGACTGTAATAGCTATGTCTGCCTCTTCAGGAGTTACTTTAGAGATTAGACCTAGGTCCTGGACCTTGATGAGATCTCTTTGGGAATCTCTTCTTTCCCATAGTTGAAAGCAAGTTCTCAAGTTTGATTTCTGCCAAACCATTTCGCCTAGGTCGTCAACATAATCAATGCTCAGGTCCTGGTCGTGAATAAGGTGAAAGTTTCTATTTAGCCTGTTGATCACAGACCACTTACGCCAGCTTCTCGGAACAATGAAAGCAATGTAATCGCTGTGCATGGCGGCTTTATTGAAGAAGGGGATACTCAAAGAGTTGTTTCTGCCAAAAGGCGGATTTGAGATTGTGATGGCACCACGTATGTCGGCAAGGTCTGCCTCTAAGAAGTCACCTAACTGAACGCCATCTGACTTGGGTTCAATATCGAAGCTTAGGACTCTGGTTGCACCTAGGTCTTTGGCTGCATTTATAAATGCACCGGTTCCACCAGCTGGTTCAATGACTAGCTTTCCTTCGAGGCCGCCAACGAGGGGGCTTATTTGGGCTGTGAGGACCAGAGCTAATTCGACGGGGGTATAGAACTGCTCTTTCCCGGTCACCCTGCGGTTGCCAGGGCGAACCTTGTCACTTCGGGCAGGGGTCATGAGTCCAAGGATATCACTCTCATGGCTTATGGCTACAGGGCTGCAATTCAAAACTGTAAGCACCTCGGCTGGGCTCGGCTACTCGAAAATTTCTGATAGTTATTGACCAATCGTTCACTTATTGCTACTATTCAAATATGGCAAGACCAAGATCATTTGACGGGACACTAGTACTGGCCCAAGCGCGCGAGTTATTTGCAAAACAGGGCTATAACGGCACATCGATAGATGATCTCGTAAAAACTACTGGTCTACTGAGGGGTAGCCTCTATAAGGCATATGGGTCCAAGAGAAACTTGTTTGCTCTACTTTTAGCTGAGGTTGTCTCTAACTTCGACAGATCCCCTGAAAACCTAGATTTGTTGACTGTGGCCCTGAAAGACCTTGCTGACGTGGACGATGAAATCCGCGGCTACTGCACGCAAATTATTGGAAGTGACAGCAAAGCCTTCGCAACCCTACTGGGCAACAACCTATTGGCAAAGATAAAGGAGAAATAAAATGGCCAAGATAAACATCAGAAATGGAAATCTAGAAGTCTCGATGGACTTTTTAGAGACAATCCAAGCCCTTCAAGGCAGTTTCACAATTCCCTTGGCTAACGTTAGGGGAGCCACAGAAGACCCTAGTTTCATTAGCTCTGGGTTAGGAATCAGAAGCCCAGGAACAGGATTACCAGGAGTAATCGCTAAGGGAACATTTAGAAAACGCGGGGAAAAGACACTAACCATCTGGCACAAGAATCAAGAAATAGTTGTCGTTGAATTAGCTAATTCGAAGTGGGACAGGCTAGTTCTGGGCTGTTCAGATGCCAAGGCTTTAGTGGCTACAATAAACAAGGCCCTCTCAAAATAGGCTGGTAGCCATCATCCCATTTGGAGCTTTTCAAGGCGGAAAACAAGGAGAAAGAACATGGCTAAGAAAAGCACTACTCCAGAAGCAATGATTGTTGCCAAAGGGCTAACCAAGGTTTACGGGGACTTTAGAGCAGTTGATGGCATTGACTTCACAGTCACTAGGGGAGAGTCATTCGGGCTATTAGGCCCTAATGGAGCTGGTAAATCAACCACTATGAAGATGATTGCCGCTACCAGCCAGAGAAGTGGTGGCGAACTGCTCATCTTGGGTAAAGACCCTAACGATAAAGGCCCTGAAATTAGAGCCCACCTAGGCGTTGTCCCACAGCAAGACAACTTGGATAGGGAACTGAAGGTTTGGGAAAACCTAATGATTTATGGTCGCTACTTCGGACTTAGCCGTAAGTGGTTGAAAGTAAAGATTGAAGAACTTCTAGATTTCGCTCAACTAGCTGACAAGAGAAACAACAAGACAGAAGAGCTCTCCGGCGGTATGAAGCGAAGACTCACTATTGCTAGAGGTCTTGTCAACGAACCAGAGATCTTGATGTTGGATGAACCAACAACAGGATTGGACCCTCAGGCAAGACACATTCTCTGGGACAGATTGTTCCGATTAAAGGAACAGGGTGTGACACTGGTTATCACCACCCACTACATGGATGAAGCCGAACAACTTTGTGATCGCCTTATGGTTATGGACAAAGGCAAGATCATGGCTGAAGGTTCTCCTGCTGAACTGATCAAGAAGTACTCTTCAAAGGAAGTTCTTGAAGTTCGTTTCGGCAGTGAGAACAACGCTCAGGTTGCCAAAGACCTAAAGGGAATTGGTGAGAGATTAGAAATTCTTCCTGACCGCATTCTTGTTTATGCAGAAAACGGTGAGAAGTGTTTAGAGCAAATCATAAAAAAGGGTTTGCATCCAGTTACCTCTCTAGTTAGAAGATCTTCCCTTGAAGATGTATTCCTTCGTTTGACCGGTAGGACTCTGGTCGACTAATGGCAATGGATGTTGAATCTAAAGTTGCGATGACTTGGACAGGAGCGGCAACTCTTGTTGATCCAAAGATCAGCATGAAGCGCGGTGCTCTGTACATTGCCGAGAATCGTCTACTGAACATGCTCAAGTGGTGGAAATCCATAGTCGCTTTTGGTTTGGGAAACCCGACACTTTATTTACTATCTATCGGTATTGGTGTTGGAGCCCTTGTAGACACGTCGCTTGGTAACAACGCTATCGATGGAGTCAGCTATCTAACTTTCTTAGCCCCAGCACTTCTTGCAACAGCTGGTATTCAAGGAGCTATGGATGAAGTTACCTGGCCTACTCTGCAAGGGTTCAACTGGGACAAGACTTTCTTCTCCATGAATGCAACCGCTATCACCGGTAAGCAGATTGTCAATGGAATCTTGCTTGCAGCTATGGCCAGAGCGGTTCTGCAGGTAGTCCTCTACGGTCTTTGCCTATTGGCTTTTGGCGCTGTCACCTGGGCATCACTACCGATACTCGTTCTAGTGTCCAGCACGGCTGGACTTGGCTTTGCAGCAATCATGCTGGGCTTTGCCGGTGGCATCAAAGAAGACGATGGAATCTTTGCTCTAGTCAGCCGCTTCATCGTGACTCCTATGTTTATGTTTTCGGGAACCCTTTACCCGATCACTTCGATGCCTGTTTATCTTCAATGGATTGGGTGGATCTCCCCACAATGGCATGCAACCAACCTAGGGAGAGCTCTCTCATATGGAATGCCAATTGAAACCTGGCTACTGGTTCTTCACTGGGGAGTGATGGCTCTGATGACAGTATTTGGAATGGTTTGGGCCCACCGCGTCTTTGAGAAGAGGTTGGCATCATGAGTTCAGTAAACATCAAGGCTGAAAGCGCTATTGAAATTGCTGAAGGCAGAAGAGGAAGACTTGGGGCTGGAGTCTATTCAGGTCGAGCAAGAGTAGTTCTAGAGCGTGGTTACTTTGCCTTGAAGTCTTCAACCTGGATGGTTGTTGCATCTGGCTTTGTTGAGCCATTGATCTATCTAGTTGCCTTTGGTTATGGAATTGGGCAGTTCATCGATGGCGCTACCGATGGCAATGGAAACCCTATTTCTTATGCTCAGTTCATCGCACCAGCTCTTTTGGCGACAAGTGCTATGAACGGAGCCATCTACGATTCAACTTGGAATGTGTTCTTCAAGATGCACTTCGGAAGAATCTATAACGGCATGCTCTCAACATCAATGGGCACACTGGATGTTGCCCTAGGTGAAATTAGTTGGGCACTACTTAGAGGTCTTGCGTATGCAATTGGCTTTATGGCGATTGTCACACCACTGGGTCTAGTTCCATCAGGTTGGGGATTATTAGCAATCCCAGCATCGGTCTTGGTGGCTTTTGGTTTCGCCGCAGTTGGTATGGGAATTACAAGTTATCTAAAGCACCGTCAGCAGATGCAATACATCCAGCTAGTTATGCTTCCGATGTTCCTGTTCTCAGGTACTTTCTTCCCACTAACTATTTACCCTGAGCCGATTCAATGGTTGATCCAGGCTCTTCCGCTATGGCAGGCAATTGAGCTAATCAGAGGTTTGACTCTAGGAATCTTGAACTTTGCAATGCTGGGCCACGTTCTTTACTTCGTGGTAATGATAATCGGCGGGCTGTATTTCACAACCCGCCGACTAACAGCGCTGTTCCTGCGCTAATTCTTTAGCTCTGTTTATCTGAGGCGAGCCATCATTACTGCAGCCTCAACTGCCTCTGCACCTTTGTCTTCTTTGCTGTTTGGTAACCCGGCTCTGTCTAGAGCTTGCTGGGCGTTGTCCACAGTCAATAGCCCAAAACCAATAGGCACGCCATAGTCCAGCTGAACTCTGGTTAGGCCATCGGTTGCAGCATTACAGACGTACTCAAAGTGAGGAGTCTCTCCTTGAATGACAACTCCTAAGGCGATGATGACATCGGCTTCATCTTCGGCAGCCCACTTAGCAGCTAGGGGTAGTTCGAATGCTCCTGGCACTCGAACGATGCTGTAGACGTCATTGCCTGCGGCCTTTAGAGATCTCTCTGCTCCTGCTAATAGAGCATCGGTGATTTCTGTGTGCCAGCTTGTCACCAGAATGGTGACTGCTAGATCGCTTGCATCTATTTCTAGTTTTGGTGCGTGACCTGCCATTAGATTTCCATTTCTGCAACGATTTCAGGAAGACGGTGACCCATCTTTGATCTCTTTGCTTCTAGATAGCCAAGGTTCTGAATTGCTTCACCGACGATTACTGGAACGTATGAGTTCACAGGAATACCATCTTCGGTGAGGAAGTTAGCCTTAGCTGGGTTGTTTGTCATTAGTCGTACGCTCTTCACACCTAGTTCACGAAGGATAGAAGATGCTGCTCCATACTCTCTAGCTTCGCTTGGAAGACCTAGAGCAAGGTTTGCTTCTACTGTGTCAAGACCTTGCTCTTGCAGAGCATATGCCTTGAGCTTGTTTAAAAGACCAATTCCACGTCCTTCTTGCCCTCTTAGGTAGATAACAATTCCACCCTTAGGGTCAGCTTCAATCATGTCTAGGGCGTACTGCAACTGTGGTCCACATTCACACTTCAATGAACCAAATGCTTCTCCGGTAATACATTCTGAGTGCATACGGACTAGAACATCTTCGCCAGTTGGGTTTCCCTTGATGATAGCTACGTGATCCGCACCAGTCTTGATGTCGTAGTAACCACGAACTCTGAAATCACCGTGAATGGTTGGAATGTTAGCCTCAGCTTCGAATCTGATTCTGTTGTTGTCGCGGTGAACATGGTTGATGTTGTGTGCTTTTAGGTGCTCAACCAACTGGGCGATAGTGATAACAGGAAGGTTCTCCTTCTGTCCAACTTCAATCAGTTCTGGTAGTCGCATCATTGAACCATCTGCAGTAACCATTTCACCGATGATTCCGACTGGGGTAAGACCTGCAAGCTTAAGAAGATCAACAGCTGCTTCGGTATGACCTGGTCTACCGTGCACACCATGTTGGTGAGCACGTAGGGGAATAATGTGACCTGGTCTAATGAAAGATTCTGGACCAGCAGTTTCACTAGCAAGTGTTCTTGCAGTAAGTGCTCTATCACTTGCTGAAACTCCTGTTGCCTCTCTTGCAGCAGCATCAACAGTGATGGTGTAGCTGGTGCCGTGAGGGTCCTGGTTGTCTGTGGTCATTAGAGGTAGCTCTAGCTCATTAGCCTTGCCATCTTCCATAGGTGCACATAGGAAACCTGTGGTGTGCTGAACCATCCAGGCCATCCACTCGGTAGTTGCAAACTGAGCAGCGATGATCGCATCGCCCTCATTCTCTCTGTTCTCATCATCAGCTACTAGAACCGGCTTACCGTTTCGTAAAGCATCTAATGCTTGCTCGATTGTTGATAGTGCCATTAGTTATTTCTCATCTCTAGTAATCGTTCTATGTGCTTTGCCATTACATCAACTTCGACGTTGATCTTGTCACCAGGCTTTTTATAGCCCAAGGTGGTAAGTTTTAGGGTTTCAGGAATAAGGCTTAGACCAACAAAGTCTTCGCCTAGTTCATTCACGGTTAGTGAAATTCCATCAAGGGTTATTGAGCCCTTGAGAACTACATATTTCATAAGGTCTTTAGGAACAGAGACACGAACCCAGTCCCAGTTCTCGCTAGGTTCTCTGGATAGGAATTCACCAACACCGTCAACATGTCCTTGAACATGGTGTCCACCAAAGCGGGTCTGCATGGTCATTGCTCGCTCTAGGTTGATTGGATCGCCAACCTTCACATCAGCCAAGCTGGTAAGTCTTAGAGTCTCGTGCATGACATCTGCACTGAAAGTGCCATTCTCAATCTCAACGGCGGTTAGGCAGGTGCCACTGCAGGCAATAGAGTCTCCACGTTTGATATCACTTGTGACAAGCGGGCCTTTGACTGTCAAACGAATGGCGTCTGGCTGCTGCTCAATGGCAACAACTTCACCTAGTTCCTCAATGATTCCAGTAAACATTAGTTACTCTCCTTTGGGATAGCTCTCATAAACACATCTGCTCCAAGCTGCTTGATTTCAACAAACTCAAGAGCGACAGCATCTTTCATTGTTGAAATGCCGATGTCTGTAACAGCAACATTTGTTCCACCAACTAGAAGCGGTGCTTGATAAATCAAAATTTCATCGAATAGACCGATAGCAATGAACTCACTGGCTAGTTCAGCTCCGCCTTCAACCAGGATGTGTCTCATGCCTCTGTTCCAGAGTTGAGCAACGACTTCTTTCACATCATGAGTCCTAAGTTGAACTGTTGGAGCATCTTCGTTGAAGACTCTCAAGTCTTGGTCTAGTTCACTATTGCCAACCACTACTCGAAGTGGTTGGTGTTCATATCTTGAGCCATCTGGTTTTCTAGCAGTCAGATCAGGGTTGTCGTATTTAACTGTCCCTGTTCCAACCAGAATTGCATCAAGTTGAGATCTTCTTAGGTGAACATCTTCTCTGGATACAGGACCAGAGATCCATTTGCTTGTCTTATCACTCGCTGCAGATCTGCCATCAATAGTTTGAGCCCACTTGAGTGTGATGTATGGACGCTGCTTCTTCATGGCTCTCAGCCAAACAACTGATTGTTGATCTGCTTCTTGCTCAAGAACACCCTGGATTACTTCAACACCTGCGGCACTTAGAGTCTTTGCTCCATTAGCTGATTCATTGCCAGGGTCTTTACTTGCGTAAACAACTCTTGAGATACCAGCTTCAATCAAAGCAACTGCACAAGGACCAGTTCTTCCAGTGTGATTGCAAGGCTCAAGTGTCACTACAGCTGTAGCTCCTTCAGGGACACCGTTAGGTAACTTGCTTAGAGCATCAACTTCTGCGTGAGGAGTGCCTGCACCTTTATGCCAGCCCTCAGCGATGATGTTCAAATCTTTATCGAGAATGATTGCCCCAACTTGAGGGTTCACGCCGTAGGCCGGTCCGAGTAGGGCAAGTTCAAGTGCCCGACGCATCGCCGGTTCGAACTTCCTAGTATCGGTCATCCCGAGCCTTTCAATAGGGCTTCGGGGTAGGGTCGGATAGACGACCAAAGGTCAGGCCAAAATAGGCCAAACCTTCTGTTCTTCTACCATCCGGACTTTAACCGTCGGTTCTGGAGTTTCACCAGATCAACCGCCAAACCATTTACCTAAGTATTTGTCGCCATCTAAGGCAGCTTGTCGGGTCGCGGACTATAACCGCCGGTTCAGATTTACACTGACCCCGAAGAACTGTTATTACCTGTAAAGCATGGCAGATAAGGCCAACAATTGCGACCCTATTCGCCTAGGGCTAAATAGGGCTTATTAGCCCTTTACAGAGCCTGCCAGCAGCCCTCTAACGAAGTAACGCTGTAGGGCAAAGAAGACGATTAGCGGCACAACCATGGACACAAAGGCACCTGCGGTCAATAGTTCCCAACCGCTACCTCTAGAGCCCACCATCTCAGCAATACGCACAGTTAGAGGTGCTACCTGCTTGACTCCACCACCGAAGGTTAGACCCACTAGGAGGTCGTTCCATACCCATAGGAACTGGAAGATCGAGAAGGAGGCGATAGCCGGCACTGAAAGCGGAAGGATGATCTTGCTAAACAAGGTGAACCAGTTAGCTCCATCAACACGGGCTGCTTCAATCAGTTCCTTAGGAATCTGGCTTAGGAAGTTGTGAAGAAGGAAGATGGCCAATGGCAGACCGAAGATGGTGTGGGCAATCCAGATTGGAATGAAGGTTCCTGTAATTCCAAGATCAGGAATGATGACTGTATCTCCAATTACTAGTCCCTTAGAGAAGAGCTGTAGGAGAGGAATCAGGGTTAGCTGAAGAGGAACAACCTGGAGACCAAAGATGATGAAGAAGATGGTGTCTTTACCTTTGAAGTTGAACCATGCCAAAGCATATGCTGCGAACAGTGCCAGGGTGATAGGGAAGACTACCGCTGGAATTGTTAGAGCGAAGCTGTTGAAGAAGAACTGAGCAAGAGGTGGGTTAGTAGTTGACCCCATGAATAGAACTTGACCGTAGTTTTCCAAAGTAAAACTTGGGTTGGTAAAGAAAGTCCACCAACCACTGTTGTTAATGTCCTTCTCAGGTCGAATTGATGAAACCAATAGACCAAAGGTTGGAATTGTCCAAAGGATTGCAATGATTACTGCAACAGCTGACGCTATTGGGGATGAAAATATGTCTCTAGCTTTTTTCCGAGTGCTCATTATCTCTCAGCCCTCTCACGTCTTAGTTGTCTGATGTTGTAGGCGATGATTGGCAATACACAAACTAGAAGGATTACTGCCAAAGCACTTCCCTGACCGTAGTTCATTTGTCTAAAGCTCTGAGAATACATCTCGTTAGCAATAACGTTGGTCTCGAAGTTTCCACCAGTCATTGTTCTTACGATGTCGAATACCTTTAGCGTTCCAATCGCTGTGGTTGTTAGAACAACAATGATTGTTGATCTAATCATTGGAACGGTAACTCTGATGAATCGCTGCCAGTTGCCTGCACCATCGAGCATTGCTGCTTCGACTACTTCATCTGGAACGTTCTTCATAGCTGCAGAAAGAACGACCATAGCGAATCCGGTCTGGATCCAAATCATTACCAAGATAAGAAGAAGTGTGTTGCCTGGTGCTTCTAGCAACCAGTTAGGTGGATTAATGCCAAAGGCTTTTGATACAGCGCTGAACAAACCGATATCTGGCTTGTCTGGGTTTGGTTGGTAGCTGTAAACGAACTTCCAGATAACACCTGCACCAACGAAAGAGATAGCCATTGGTAAGAAGATTAGAGACTTCACTACACCTGGACGCTTCATGCGATCTGTCAGGTAAGCAATAGAAAGACCGATGATGGTTGAAAGTGTTGGAACAGCTAGAACCCAAACAGCGGTGTTTCTTAGAACAATCAAAATTTCTGGAATCGTGAATGACCAGACGTAGTTATCTAAACCAACGAACTCTGTGCTGTCCGCGTTCATGAAAGACATAACCAGAGTTCTAAGAGTTGGGTAGACCAAACCAATTAGAAGAAAGAGAACTGCAGGAGCTAGGAATACTGCGTACTTGAGCCATTCCTGAACTCTGACATTTACTCGAGATGCGAGTAAGAAAACTAGGTAAATCACTGCAGCAAATGCTGCAAGAGAAACAATAAGAAGAATTAGGTTAGGGAAGATCACTTCCCAAGGGGTCTTGCGAGCTGCTAGGAACGCGGTGTTAATCATTTATTTCCTGACTTTGTTGAAATGGGGTGTGGCTTTCACTTTCGTGTCCACCACACCCCACTACAAGGGTAGTTCTAGCCTAATTTAGTTCTTAGGCCATGATGCTTCGATTGCGTCAAGAACGTCCGCATCGGACTTGTCTTCTGCAACCCAAGCGGTCATTTCTTTCCAGAATGTACCTGCACCAACAGCGGCTGGCATAACGTCAGATCCATCGAAACGGAAGGTTGTAGCGTTCTTCAGAATCTGAACTGCAACCTTGTTTACTGGGTCAGCAACGTTTGCTTCGTCTAGGCCCTTGTTAGCTGAGAACCAGCCACCAAGCTTTGCCTTCGCGTTGTTCCACGCTGGAGTTGTTAGGTAGTGCTGTAGAGCTGCAACTTCTCCACGGTCTGAGAAAGCTGCTACGAACTCTCCACCACCAAGAGCTGGCTTGTTGTCAGCAGATGCACCAGGGAAGTAGAACACTGAGATTCCGTTTTCCTGAGTTGTGTCTGATGGGTCAACGATTGTTGCTCCGTGGTCAGCAGCAAGAATTCCACCGATGAATGAAGCCTGACGGTGCATTGCACATGAACCATCAACGATTCCTGCTCCACCATCCTGGAATGTAGTAGTCGCGATTGACGCTACGTCACCAACATAGTCAGGGTTCTTTAGGATCTTTCCTGCTTCACCGATAGCTGTAGCTACAGCTGGGTCGTTGAAAGGAATACCGTGAGTAACCCACTTGTCGTATGTCTCTGCTGACGCGGTACGAAGCATGATGTCTTCCATCCAGTCAGTTCCAACCCAACCAGTTGCTTCACCAGAACCGAAACCAGCACACCATGGCTGGATCTTTCCGTCAGCAGCAATCTTGTCAGATAGGTCTAGCAGTTCCTGCCAGGTAGTTGGGATTGTGTAGTTGTTGTCTGCGAATACCTTCGGGTTGTACCATACGAAAGACTTCACGTTAGCACCTAGAGGTGCAGCGAAGAATGTTCCGTCTACAGTTCCGTAGTTCTTCCAGTCTGGTGAGTAGTTAGCGTCAACTGACTCGCTTACAGCTGCAGGTGCAGCAACAAGGCTGTCCTTGAAGCGTGCAAGTAGACCTGGCTGAGGGAAGATCGCTAGATCAGGTGCAGTTCCACCTTCAACGCGAACAGCAATCTGAGCTTCGAACTCCTGAGTACCGTTCCAGTTAACTGTGATGCCTGTACACTCTTCGAATTCAGCGAATGACTCGACGAATAGGTCAGCTTCTGGAGCGATGATGGTTGTGTATACCTCAACCTCAGTGCCCTCGAAGCCCTGGTAGTCAGCGTACGCTTCACAACCGGCAGCAACACCGCTGTCAGCTGGCGCACAACCGGCTAGAAATAGCGTTGCAACAGCTGCAGATGCAGTAGCCGCTAGAACGCGCTTTGTCTTAAAGCTCATTAATTTCTCCTTGATAGTAATGGGCGAGACGTAGATTACGTCTCACCCAAAATATAGTTGAGCAATCTGGGCTAATTGGGGCTGATTGCTTACGCCTCGATAACGATTTGGAAAAGGCTTACATCCCTGTAGATTGCAAGGGTTCTTGCCTGTAACGGAGGCTGTTTTTACCTACAAATAGGTAAATGTTTGCAGAAGAACTACTTAGCGCGGATAAATCCGACTCTGTCGTAGACAAGTGCCAATGTGGTCTCGGCAACTTCGCGTGCTTTTTCAGCACCAGAAGCCAATAAACGATCTAGTTCGGCTGTGTCACTCATTAGTTCATTGGCTCTGTCTCGGATTGGACCCAGAGCACTAATGACCACATCAGCTACTTCACCTTTTAGAACCCCATAGCCAGCACCTTGGAATCTATCCTCCAATGAGGCAAGAGATTCACCACTTATAGAGGAGTGAATAGAAAGAAGGTTTGTTACTCCTGGCTTGTTCTCCCAGTCGACTCTGATGCTTGCATCAGTGTCGGTAACGGCACTCTTGATCTTCTTCATGATGGTTGAATCGTCATCCATTAGGTTCACTAAACCTTTAGGGTCAGCTGCTGATTTAGACATCTTCGCTGTTGGGTTCTGCAGGTCGTAAATCTTTGCTGTCTCTTTCAATATGTGTGCTTCAGGGATAGTGAAGGTTTGACAATATCTTGAGTTGAAACGTTCTGCTAGATCTCTAGTTAGTTCTAGGTGTTGTCTTTGGTCTTCACCAACCGGAACTGCTTTTGGTTGATAAAGCAAAATATCTGCAGCCTGAAGAATTGGGTAAGTGAATAAGCCAACTGAAGCAGAATCACTTCCAGCTTTTTGAGACTTGTCTTTGAACTGAGTCATTCGACTTGCTTCACCGAAGCCAGTGATGCAGTTCAACACCCAAGCAAGTTCAGCGTGGGCTGGAACATGGCTTTGAACAAACAGAGCAGAGTCCTGAGGGTTAATTCCTGCAGCAATGTATTGAGCAGCAGTTCTTCTGGTGTTTGTTCTTAGTTCGTTAGGGTCTTGAGGAACTGTGATGGCGTGCAGATCAACGATTACGTAAAAAGCGTTGAAGTCTTTTTGCATGTTGACCCAGTTAACTAGGGCCCCAAGGTAGTTACCCAGGTGCAGGGATGAAGCACTCGGCTGCATGCCGCTTAGAAGATTTGCTTTGCCAGTCATGTTAGATAGCGTACTCAACAACAACGGGGGAATGGTCCGTGAAACGGGTGTCATAGCTAGCTGCTCTATGAACCTTGTAGCCGGAGGCAACCTTGGCAAGCTTGGGAGTTGCTAGTTGGTAGTCAATTCTCCAACCGGTATCGGTGTCAAAAGCCTGACCTCTATAGCTCCACCATGTGTATGGACCAGGTACCTCTGGGTGAGCGGCTCTACCTAGATCTACCCAACCTTGCTTATGCATCCAGATATCGAAGTAGGCACGTTCTTCAGGTAGGAAGCCGGCATTCTTGATATTGCCCTTCCAGTTCTTGATATCTAGTTCTGTGTGTCCAACGTTTAGGTCTCCAACCACAACCGCAAGACCGTCTTCTTTTCTGAGTTCAGCCATTCGCTTGGTCATTGCATCTAAGAACTTGTATTTCTCAACCTGTTTAGGGGTGTCAACTTCACCTGAGTGCACGTAGGTGCTGATAACGGTAACTGTCTTGCTCTTAATCTTGAAATCTACTTCTAGCCATCTGCCAGCACTGTCAAAACTCTTTGGACCAAGGGTAGTTCTTGAAGCTGCAGGAGCAATCTTAGAAATCACTGCTACACCTGCTCTACCTTTAGCTGATGCTGAATCATGAAGGATGTGCCACTTGGTGCCATCTTTCTGAAGGTCTTCAATTGCATTGAAAATCTCGATTAGATCTGATGTCTCGGCTCTTACTTCTTGAAGAGCGATCACATCAGGGGAGTGTTCAACAACCCACTCGGCAAAGCCCTTCTTGAAGGCGGCTCTAACACCGTTGACGTTGATGGTTACTACAGAGAGATTGGATGGCATGGGACAAGTTTAAGGTCATCTTAGACTTGTTAGGTGAGTGAACGCATTTTAGTTGGAGCAGGTGTTGGCACAGGTGTGTCAATCGCACCAGCGTTCATCTTCAGAACTGAAAGATATGTTCCTTGGGACAGTGAAGCGGCAGGTTCTTCAAGGGGATTGGTTGCTATTAGAGCAGCTCTTGCTGAGGTCTCTAATGAGATTGATAAAGCAAGAGAAGAAACACAAGGCGACTCTGCCGAGATACTTGATGCCTTGAAACTCGTTCTTCAGGATCAATCTCTTATGGAGAGCATCAAGGTTCGTCTTGCCGATGGAGCAAATACACAAAGAGCTGTGATTGGTGCTTTCAAGGTTGCTGCGGAAGCATTGGCTCAACTGGGTGAATACTTCGCAGAGCGTTCTAACGACATATCTGAACTGGGCGAAAGAGTAATTGATAAGCTCACCGGCAAAGAAGACTTGCTGTGGCCAAGCGAGCCTTTTGTTTTAGTAACTGACAATCTTGGTCCTTTAGAGATAGTGAAACTTCAGAAGAGTGCCATCGTTGGGCTAGTTTCCAGTTTGGGAAGTCCAACATCACATACTTCTATCTTGGCCAGGGGAATGAATATGCCGACGGTAGTTTCAGTCAACGGCACCGAATTCATTCAACCTGGAGATCAGTTGATTGTGGACTCTTCTAGTGGGCAGGTGCTTGTAAGGCCAGACCAAGCAGAGCTAGAACAGTATTCAAAAGCGGTAGAGACGAGCCAGCCAGAGGCAGGGATGTCGATTGATTCCCTAGATCTTCCAGTGAAGCTCTATGCAAACCTAGGTTCAAGTTCTGAAGGTGATGCCGCTATTGCATTCGGAGCACAAGGGGTTGGCCTATTTAGAACAGAGCTACTTTTCCTAGGTGAGAAAACAGCACCTTCACTAGAGACACAGGTGCTGGAGTATTCAAGATTGCTTGAACAATTCCCTGATCAAGTTGTGATTGTTCGCGTTCTGGATTTAGATACAGACAAACCTCTACCTTTCCTAAAGCTCACTGAAACAGGTAAGTATGCCAATCGTGGTTTCCAAGCATTGCTTGCAAATCCAGAGGCGCTAAAGACCCAGTTGACTGCACTGAGCCTTGCATCACAAAAATATCCAAGTGCAAAACTATGGGTTATGGCTCCGATGGTTTCAACTGCAGAGCAAGCTGCTGAGTTTGTTGACATGGCAAAGGAATTAGGGCTGCAAACAGTCGGTGTGATGATTGAAGTTCCAGAAGTTTGTGAACCAGAGGTACTAAAGAAAATAGTTGAGGTTGTTGATTTTCTAAGTATCGGAACAAATGATCTAACTCAATACACCTTGAACCATGACCGTTTGGATTCTCCGCTACCGGTATCTGAAGTTCGTTCGCCAGAAGTTCTGAAGTTAATTCAGCGAGTTGCAACAGCTTGTGTTGAAGCTGAAATGCCTTTAGGGATATGTGGTGAAGCTGCCAGTGATCCGGTGTCAGCAAAATTGTTTATTGATTATGGAGTAACTTCTTTGTCTGCTTCTCCAGCGTTGCTACCTTCGCTAGCCAGAGAACTTACCCATCAATAGATAAGTAGATAAATTTCTTCTCTACTGTCACTTTGAAACTACGTAGTGACTTTCTCGCAGGGCCAGTTCTAGGTGAGCCAGACTCCATATCAAACTGTGATCCGTGCCCTCTGCCTTGAGCTTGGCAGGCAAGGTTTTTACCCCTAATGGAATTGATGGCTAGACCGTTGTGTGGGCAGCGTTGGTCAAAGGCTCTAAATACCCCAGGTTTTGGTTGAGTGATAAGAACCATGAGGTTCTTAGCGCCTGCAACTCGGAAAGAGCTTGCTCCTCCGACCTTGATGTCTTTGGTTGCACAAATCTTGAATTTCTTCTCTCTAGCAAGAGCTGATGAGGCAATCGAACTGAGTCCCAGAGATGTAGCTGCTATAGCAACATTTCTAAGGAAGTTTCTTCTACTAACTCCAGATAGAGAGTCTTTAGGCTCTCTATGTAGCCCATCAGCAGGGCAGGAGTTCGATTCGGTCATAACCCAAGAATAAGCAGGTAGAAAGAACTATCCCAGTAAATAAGGGTTTCTCTTAGATAACTTTCAGGTGAGCTTAGCGGCGACCGCGAAGAACAGCCTGCTTGACCTCAGCGATAGCCTTGGTAACTTCAATACCTCTAGGGCAAGCCTCGGTGCAGTTGAAGGTGGTGCGGCAGCGCCAGACACCCTCTTTATCGTTCAAGATGTCTAGTCGAACTTCAGCTGCTTCATCTCTTGAATCAAAGATAAAGCGGTGAGCGTTCACAATTGCTGCAGGGCCAAAGTACTGGTTATCAGTCCAGAACACTGGGCAAGAAGTGGTGCAGGCAGCACAGAGAATGCACTTTGTGGTGTCTTCAAATCTTGCACGGTCTTCAGGTGACTGGATTCGCTCAGCTACCGGAGAATCTGAAGCAATTAGGAAAGGCTTCACATCTCTATAGGCCTGGTAGAAAGGCTCCATGTCAACGACTAGGTCCTTCTCAACCTTTAGACCCTTGATTGGTTCAACATAAATAGGTTGGGTGATGTCTAGATCTTTGATCAGAGTCTTACAAGCCAAACGGTTTCTACCGTTGATACGCATTGCATCAGAACCACAAACACCGTGAGCACATGATCTTCTGAAAGTCAGGCTGCCATCAATTTCCCACTTGATTTTGTGGAGAGCATCTAGAACACGATCTGTTCCAAACATGGTGACATCAAAGTCTTGCCACTTTGGTTCTGCATCAGTTTCAGGATCAAAACGACGAACCATCAAAGTGACGGTGAAGGATGGGATTACACCTAGTTCTTGAGTTTCCATAGTTGAGCTCATTAGTACTTACGCTCCATTGGTGGGTAGTTGGTAATTACAACTGGTTTCCAGCCGAGATCAATCTGGTCGCCTTTTTTGTAAGCCATTGAGTGAACCATGAACTTTTCGTCATCTCTTGTTTCGTAGTCTTCACGGAAGTGACCTCCGCGGCTTTCACGTCGCTCACGAGATGTGAAGGCTAGAACTTCTGCAAGGTCTAGAAGGAAACCAAGTTCGATTGCTTCAAGTAGATCTGTGTTGAAACGAAGACCTCTGTCTTGAACCTGAATATTTTCGTATCTCGCACGAAGTTCTTTAATCTTGTCTAGAGCTTCGTTTAATGAATCTTCAGTTCTGTAAACCTGAGCATTCTTATCCATGGTGTCCTGAAGCTCTTTGCGGATAACCGCAATCTTTTCAGTTCCACGAGCGTTACGCATGTGTTCGATAAGTTTCACAGTCTCAGCAACTGCATCAGCTGGAACATCAACAAACTTTGCATCTTTCGCATACTCAACTGCGTAGATACCTGCACGCTTACCGAAGACGTTGATGTCTAGAAGTGAGTTCGTACCTAGACGGTTTGCACCGTGAACTGATACACAAGCACATTCACCAGCAGCATATAGACCAGGAACAACGGTGTCGTTGTCTCTAAGAACCTCAGCCTTGATGTTGGTAGGAATACCACCCATTGCATAGTGAGCAGTTGGGAATACAGGAACTGGCTCTGTGTAAGGCTCAACACCTAGGTAGGTTCTAGCAAACTCTGTAATGTCCGGAAGCTTGGCATCAATAACAGCAGGCTCAAGGTGAGTAAGGTCTAGAAGAACGTAGTCCTTGTTAGGGCCAGCGCCTCTTCCTTCTCTAACTTCATTAGCCATTGCACGGGCAACCATGTCTCTAGGAGCTAGGTCCTTGATAGTTGGAGCGTATCTTTCCATGAAGCGTTCACCTGAAGCATTACGAAGAATAGCTCCTTCACCACGGGCTGCTTCACTCAAAAGAATTCCAAGTCCAGCTAAACCGGTTGGGTGGAATTGGTAGAACTCCATGTCTTCCAATGGAAGACCTTTACGCCAGATGATGCCAACACCATCTCCAGTAAGAGTGTGTGCGTTAGAAGTTGTCTTGAAGATCTTTCCGAAACCACCGGTAGCAAAAACAATTGACTTACCTTGGAATACGTGTAGGTCTCCGGTTGCTAGTTCGTAGGCAACAACAGCTGCTGGTCTTTCAACTCCATCAACAGTGTTCATAACTAGATCTAGAACATAGAACTCGTTGTAGAACTCAATGCCTAACTTCACACAGTTTTGGTAAAGAGTCTGCAAGATCATGTGACCAGTTCTGTCAGCTGCGTAACAACTTCTTCTAACTGGAGCTTTACCGTGATCACGAGTGTGTCCACCGAAACGTCTTTGGTCAATCTTGCCGTCAGGTGTTCTGTTGAACGGAAGACCCATGTTCTCTAGATCGATAACAGCCTGAACAGATTCCTTAGCAAGAATTTCGGCAGCGTCCTGGTCAACTAGGTAGTCTCCACCTTTAACAGTGTCGAAGGTGTGCCATTCCCAAGAGTCTTCTTCGACGTTGGCTAGAGCAGCAGCCATACCACCTTGAGCAGCACCGGTGTGTGAACGAGTAGGGAAGAGCTTGGAGATAACAGCAGTCTTGGCATGTGGTCCAGCTTCAATTGCTGCACGCATACCTGCACCACCAGCACCAACGATTACAACGTCATACTGGTAGTGGTGAACTTTAACTTCTGACAATTTTTTCCTTACGGCTTACAAACGCTAGGTAGGTAGTTAACGGCTTCAGGGTCGATGCATGGATCAAATGTTGTGATGACAAGTGTTCCTAGGATGATCAATATTGTTGCCACAGACCAAAGAGCAATGTTCAAGCTCTTTCTTACCCATTCACGCTCTGAATAGTCGTTGACTAGAGTTCTCATTCCGTTGGTTCCGTGGATAAGCGCTAGCCAAAGCATGATGCCGTCATAGACCTGCCAGAACGGGTCAGCCCACTTTCCAGCAACGAAAGCAAAGTCAATTGACTTAACTCCACGCTCTGGAAGAACTAGGTTGACCATTAGGTGACCCAAAATCATTACAAGTAGAAGTGCTCCTGAGATACGCATGAAGATCCATGCTCTTTTTTCCCACTGAGCGCTCTTGCGGCTTCTTGGCTGGTTTGGTTGTTCAATAACGACGCTCAATTTACGCTCCAAAGGTGTGCATTAGTTGGCGAGGAACCCAGGCGGCCATTAGAACCACGAAGATTACGAGGACAATCCAGAACATCTGGTTCTGGTACTTAGAGCCTTTGCTCCAGAAATCGATGAGAATCACACGAATACCGTTGAATCCGTGGAAAAGGATGGCTGCGACTAGACCAATCTCAGCTACACCTACTATTGGGGTTTTGTAGACTGCCATGATTGAGTTGTAAGCCTCAGGGCTAACTCTGACCAATGCTGTGTCAAGAACGTGTACCAAAAGGAAGAAATAGATTCCAACCCCAGTAATACGGTGCAATACCCAAGACCACATGCCTATTTTGCCTCGATACAAAGTACCAGCAGGTCTTCTAGCCACGAAACTCCTCCTTGAATGGCAGCAAAAGCGTGCCTTATTTGACTTAATGATAACCCAAGAACTCAAACAAAAATCTGCAAACCTGCCATCTGGGTTAGGCTTTTGGGAGTATGAATGACTCTAAAGAGCCAATGGCTCGTTTCTATTCTGTGATTCCTGCCGGAGGAATTGGTAGCAGGCTATGGCCGCTATCTCGTGCCTCCGCACCGAAGTTCTTGCATGACCTAACTGGGTCGGGTCAAACCCTTTTGCAAGACACCTGGGAGAGACTAGCTCCACTATCTGGAGCAGATCGAATTGTTGTTGTAACTGGTGTTGCTCACAGGGCTGCTGTTACCGAACAGTGTTCAGATTTAGTTCAAAACAATCTCTTCCTTGAACCAAGTCCTAAGGACTCAACTGCAGCCATTGCTCTAGCAGCTGCGATTCTTGTGAAGAGAGAACCAGATGTAATCATCGGTTCTTTTGCTGCGGATCACGTCATCACTGACAACAAAGAATTCACTGACTGTGTGAAAGAGGCAGTAGCGGTAGCCGCCACAGGAAAGATTGTCACCATCGGTATTCAACCATCTGAACCATCAGTTGGCTTCGGATACATCAAAGCAGGCGACAAGATTGACCTTCCTTTTGCTAAGCATGCTCGTGAAGTAGCAAAGTTTGTTGAGAAGCCAGATATTGAACGTGCTCGCAAATATGTTGCTTCTGGCAAGTACCTATGGAATGCAGGAATGTTCATCGCCCCTGCATCGCTCATTCTTTCTGTTCTTGAAGAAACAGAACCAGAGCTTCACTCCAAGATCATGATCTTGGCTGAAGCGTGGGGGACAGCATCTCAAGACAAGGTATTCGAAGATGTCTGGCCTACCCTCAAGAAGATTGCCGTTGACTACTCAGTAGCCGAACCAGCTGCGGCTCAAGGACTAGTTGCCGTTGTTCCAGCTAAATTCGGTTGGCACGATGTCGGTGACTTTGCAGCTATTGCTGAATTGCAATCTGGTGGAAAGCGTAATCACCTTGCTGTGTTGGGCGAAGCTACTGTGCTTTCAGACAAGTCCAGCGGAATCCTAGTTTCAGAAACAGGACGCTTGGTTGCACTTATCGGTCTTGACGATGTAATTGTGGTTGACACCCCTGACGCCCTTTTGGTTACTACAAAAGAGCATGCCCAGAGAGTGAAGAACTTAGTTGATTCACTTAAAGTAACTGGCCACAGCGAAGTTCTCTAAGCACTATCCAATGAAAACCCTAAGCAGAGTAGTTGCAGGATTTGTCCTGCTAGGCCTGACCTTGGGGCTTAGCTCTTGTGCACCTGCTGAAGTAGTCAAACCAGATGTGAAGGCAAAATCAACAGCCTGCCTTATTCGCTCGACAACAATCGTTCCTGGAACTCCAGAAAAACAATTAGCCGTGGATCTAGTCGAAGCAAAAATTGTCTATGGTCTTGCTGTTCGTGAAGTAAGCATTGATGATGCGACAGAGTACATCCCGACTAGTCTGCTGAAAGCGCTGCAGGGCGGGTGTGTAATCATGGTTTCAGCAAATCCAAACTACTTAGCAGATTTGGCTTCGTTTGCCCGCGGTCATTCAAAAATGATGGTGCTATTTGTTGGCGGGAAGATATCCATTCCAGACCAACCATCAAACTTCAGATGGGTAGAGGACGATGCCCTTAGTGGTGCTCGCTTGGCTGGATTCTTTGCAGCTGGCAAGTCTGTCGACCAAAGCGTCAACTTGTTCATTCAACCTGCCTATTCAGATGCCAAGAAACTCAAGAGTTCTTTCATTAGAGGGGTAAAGGACTTTGATGAACTTTCAGGCACCGAAACTAAGACCGTCTTTGCTCAAACCCCAACATCTAAGACCTTGACTACAAAGCTGGACCTATTGGCTTCCACCGATGTGGCAGCAATATTCGGGGGCAAGAGCATTTGGAAGAACATCAGTCCAGATGAGGCCGATGGTCCTTACCTAATTGGAGCTGATCTTCAACTTGGCAGTTCAGAGCTAGCCCTTGAGCCTAGGGTTCAGGTCTCAGTCGAGAGAAACACCAGTAAATATGTGCTAAACGCCGTGGCTGCACTTCTAAACAGAGAGTTTTCGGCTCAACCTCTATATAGGAAGTCTGGGGCTCTGAAGATTAACACTGTTGAACTTAGGATCAGCGAGCCAGATTCAATTGACGGAGCCTTGTTGACCAACCTTGAAACCTATAGGCAGTCACTGATTTCTCCTGTTAATTAGGGAATTGTAACGCCTAGGTAAATACCTTGTGTTAGAGGCTAAAAGTGTCGCTGGGGGCTAGTAGTGTCTAGATGTGTGTGGTTGGTGAATGGCATCAACTCAAAAAATCAGGAGGACACAAGTGAACAAAGTTTCACGTAAGGCAATAGCAGGAGTAGCAATGGCAGCAGCCAGCTTGCTAGTTCTTTCAGGCTGTGCTGCAAAGCCAGGCGCAGGATTCATCGAGTGTGGTGTTTCTGACGAAGGTTCATGGGCTGACAAGTCATTCAACGAATCTGTAATGGATGGTATGGAGAAGGCAGCAGACGAGTTCGGTGTAACACTTAACTCAGCTGAGTCAAACTCTTCAGAAGACTTCGCTCCAAACCTAGACGCTATGGTTGCAGCTAAGTGTGACGTTATCTTCGCAGTAGGTTTCAACCTAGTTGACGCAGTTAACGCAGCAGCAGAAGCAAACCCAGAGGTTAACTTCGTAACAATCGATGGTTGGTCAAACGGAGCAACAAACCTAAAGCCAGTTGGTTACAACATGGCTGAGTCATCCTACCTAGCTGGTTATGCAGCTGCGTCTTACTCAACTTCAAAGGTTGTTAGCGTTTACGGTGGTCTACAGATCAGTGCTGTTACAGCATTCATGGATGGTTTCTACTACGGTGCAAAGGCATACGAAGCTGAGACAGGCACACCAGTGACCGTTCTTGGTTGGGATGCAACAACACAGCAGGGTGACTTCATTGGTGGATTCGCTCCTAACGCTCCAGAAGGCAAGACAATTGCTGCTGGTCACCTAGCAGCTGGTGCAGACGTACTAGTTCCAGTTGGTGGAGACCAGTTCGGTGCTCTTTCAGAAGCGATCGCTGAGTCAGGTGTTGACGCAAAGATGATCGGTGTTGACAAGAACATCAGCGTTACAAGCCCAGAATATGCACCTCTAACTCTTACCTCAATTGAGAAGAGAATGGGTTCAGCAGTTTACGACATCGTGAAGGCACTTGCAGTTGACAAGGAAGCTTTCGCTGGTGGAATGGACAACGCTTACACAGGTACATTGGCTAACGGTGGAACTGACATCTCGGACACAGAGTTCCTAGATGAAGCACTAAAGACAAAGCTTGCAGAACTAAAGGCAGGCATTATCGATGGTTCAGTAAACCCACTTGGCTAATCACTAGACAAGTAGTTTAGGAACTGCCGAGGCTTAGGCCTCGGCAGTTCTTGCTTTAAGCTGGCCTCTAAAAACTTGAGGTAGATTAGTAGTCAGGAAATGCAAAGGAGCCAGACCCTCAAATGAAGCTTGAACTCAAGAACATCACTAAACGCTTCGGTACCCTTGTCGCTAACGACAACATCAGCCTCACCCTTGCTCCTGGAGAAATCCTCAGCCTCCTTGGTGAAAACGGAGCTGGCAAATCAACTCTCATGAACGTCCTCTACGGATTGCTTCAGCCTGATGAAGGTCAAATCTTGATTGACGATAAAGCCATTAAGTTCTCAGGTCCAGGAGATGCGATGGCAGCTGGTGTTGGAATGGTTCACCAACACTTCATGCTTATTCCAGTTTTCACTGTCGCAGAAAACGTTGTTCTTGGTCACGAGCCAACTGGCAAAGTTGGCAACCTAGATCTTGATGCAGCACGCAAACTTGTGAAAGAAATTTCAGATCGTTTTGGATTTGATATTGATCCAGATGCAAAAGTTCAGGACCTTCCTGTTGGGGCTCAGCAAAGAGTTGAAATCATCAAGTCTTTGGCTAGAGATGCAAAGATTCTTGTTCTTGATGAGCCAACGGCTGTTTTAACACCGCAGGAAACAGATGAACTTATGGAGATCATGAGAGGCCTTAGCAAAAACGGAACCTCCATCATCTTCATTACCCACAAACTTCGTGAAGTTCAGAAAGTAGCAGATCGAATCATTGTTATCCGTCAAGGAAAAGTAGTTTCCGAGGCAAGCCCTAAGGCAACAGCAGGAGAGCTAGCTTCATTGATGGTTGGACGTGAAGTTGACCTTGACACCAAGAAGAGCGCTGCCAAACTTGGTGCTGAAACGTTGGTCGTCAAAGACCTAACTGTTCTAGATGACCGCAATCAGCAAATGGTTAATGGAATCAGTTTCTCTGTTCATGACGGTGAGATTCTGGCTATCGCTGGTGTTCAAGGAAATGGTCAAACAGAGTTGGCTGAAGCCATCCTTGGTTTGAGAAAGATCCACAACGGAAGTATCACCGTTGCAGGCAAGGACTTGACTAAGAGCAACGTACGTGAAGTGCTAGAAGCAGGTGTTGGCTACATCCCTGAAGACCGCAAGAAAGACGGTCTTGTAGGGGAGTTCTCAATTGCTGAAAACCTAATGCTTGATGGATCATTCGGTAAGCCTTTTGCTAAAGGTGTTCAGATTGACTTCGCTAAGCGAGACGAGATTGCTGCCAAGCTAATCCAGGAATTCGACATTCGCACACCTTCTGCAGGCACCTTAGCCAAACAGCTATCCGGTGGTAACCAGCAGAAAGTTGTTGTTGCTAGAGAAATGAGCAGAGACCTAAAAGTCTTGATTGCTTCCCAACCAACCCGTGGTGTTGACGTTGGTTCAATTGAATTCATTCACGAGCAGATTGTTGCCGCTCGTGATGCTGGAAAGACTGTAGTGATTATCTCCACAGAGCTTGATGAAGTTCTTGCTCTTGCTGACCGCATTGCTGTTATGTATCGAGGTCGCATAGTTGGAATTGTTGATGCAAAGGCTACAAGAGAAAAGCTTGGAAAGATGATGGCAGGTATTGCAGCATGAGTAAGAAAAAAGAAGTATCGGTAGAACAGCCTTCACAAGATAAAGCAACTAAGGTCCTTCATGAAATCATGGCTGGCGATCCAGTAAGAATTGCTTTATCTGTTCTCCTTGGCTTCATCATCGGAGCTATCTTCATGGTGGTCTTTGATAAAAGCGTTGTGAAGGCCTGGGGTAACTTTGGGGCAGATCCGAGCATGGCTCTTTCAACTGTTTGGTGGACTATCCAAGATGGTTACGGTGCTCTATTTACGGGTTCAATCCTCAACCTAGGAGCGGATAGTTTTGTCACTGCAATCCGTCCATTCACCGAAACTCTAAGATTCGCAGCTCCACTAATCATGGCTGGTCTAGGTGTGGCTCTAACCTTCCGAGTTGGTCTATTCAACATCGGTTCTACTGGGCAGATTCTTGTAGGTCTAGCTGGTTCAACATTTGTAGCAACACGTCTGGACATGCCAATCATCATCCACATGCTTGTAGCGGTATTCGCTGCTGTTGTTTGTGCAATGGTTTGGGGAATGATTGTTGGTGTTCTGAAAGCTAAGACCGGTGCTCACGAAGTAATCGTGACAATCATGTTGAACTACGTTGCACTGTCGTTGTTCACATACTTATTGAGACAGCCAGAACTTCTTCTTGAAGAAGGTGGAGGCGGAACTCCTAAGTCTGACAACCCAGATGACACTGCACGTCTTGGCTTGCTCTTTGGTCCAGACTTCCAGCTTCACTACGGATTGATCTTTGCTGTCCTAGCCGTTGTTTTCTACTGGTGGCTAATGGAGAAATCAACCTTCGGATTTAGATTCAGAATGGTTGGGCACAATCCTTCTGCAGCAAGAGCTGCAGGTATCAAAGTTGAAAACACATTTGTTTGGGCACTGGCTATTTCAGCAGGATTCTCTGGTTTAGCAGCTGCCAACCAGGGACTAAGCGTTGACGGTGGTCTAACCACAAGCATTGAAGCGGGTATTGGTTTTGACGCAATTACCGTTGCTCTTCTAGGTGGCTCAAGAGCTGGTGGAGTTGTAATGGCGGGACTTCTGTTCGGTGCATTCAAGGCAGGATCTGCAACTATGCAGGTTGCTGGTGTTTCCCCTGAAGTTCTTGGTGTTGTGAAGGCGCTGATTGTTCTATTCATTGCCGCTCCACCAATCATTAGAGCCTTCTACCGATTGCCGGTACCAGGACCAAAGGTTTTTGAAGCAACTCAGAAGGCTAAAGCAGCGAAGGTGATCAAGTAATGAAAAATGTAGAAGTCACCCCAGGAATGTTCTCTTCAGCAACCGTGAGACCGAGCCTAAAGACCCCAATCACACTAGTTGCTGCAGCGATGGTGGTAATTGTCTTCTTTGGCTTCCTAGGCAAAGCTGGCGACATCAGTTTTATTTGGAGCGACAAGCGTGAAGCTTTGCAGTTGCCTCCATTTGTAGTGAACTCAATGTTCTTCTGCACACTTGTCGGAGCTTTGCTACTGATGATTGGTTTGCTTTCTGTTGCATTGAGCATTCGTGGAGTTAAGACTCCAGTCTGGCTAATTGCCATCTACTCTCTTGGAGCGATGATGGCTCTTTTGGGTTGGCTAGCAACCGAAGCTACTCAGGGTGTCCAGATGATCTTCATTCTGGGAAACACATTGGTTCTAGCAATCCCACTTATCTTCGGTGGTATGGCGGGAATCATGTCAGAGCGCGTAGGTGTTGTGAACATTGCAATTGAAGGACAGCTTCTAACTGGAGCTTTCGTTTCAGCAATCGTTGGAACTATCACTGGCAATCTTTACGTTGGCATGATCGCAGCGATGATTGCTGCAGCCTTGCTATCAACAGTCTTGGCATCTCTAGCAATCAAGTACCTAGTTGAGCAGATCATCATCGGTGTGTTGCTAAACGTTTTGGTTATTGGTGTTACAAACTTCTTGTACTCAGCTTGGGTGGACGATGACAGCATCAACCTAAACTTCCCTGGAACATTCGACAAGATCGCAATTCCATTCCTGTCTGAGATTCCGGTTCTAGGTCAGGTCCTTTTCAACAACAGAATCACTGTTTATTTGATGTTTATCCTTGTTCCACTGCTTTGGTATGTATTGTTCAGAACCAAGCTAGGACTAAGAGCAAGAGCCGTTGGTGAACACCCACTAGCTGCTGACACAGTCGGTATCAACGTTGCTAGAACTAGATTCTGGTGGGTAACTATCGGTGGAGCAGTTGCTGGTCTTGGTGGAGCTTCGCTAACTCTTGGAAACGTAGGTTCATTCGGACGTGAAATGTCTGCTGGTCTTGGATTTATTGCCCTAGCGGTTGTAATCCTTGGTCGTTGGCAGCCAATCTATGTGACCCTAGGAGCCTTGCTCTTCGGCTTCACAATTATTCTCAAGGTTTGGGCTAACCAGGTTTCTCCTGGTATTCCGGTGGACTTCATCACCATGGTTCCTTATCTTGTGACTCTGGTAGCAGTTGCTGGTTTTGCTGGAAAAGTAAAGCCTCCTGCCGCTTCCGGTCAACCTTACGTAAAGGGCTAAATACATGTCTCAAGAGATCGACTGGAGTGCGTTGAAGGCTGCGGCTATTGCTGCAATGAGAAACGCTTACGCTCCATACAGCCACTATCCAGTTGGAGCTGCTGCTCTAGTTGATGATGGCCGAATTGTTTCTGGCTGTAACGTTGAAAATGCAAGCTACGGTGTTGGCCTCTGTGCTGAATGTGGTTTGGTTAGCAACCTGAGCATGACTGGCGGTGGAAAGCTAGTTGCTTTCTATTGTGTTGATGGAGCAGAAAACATTCTGATGCCTTGCGGTAGATGCCGCCAGCTTCTGTTTGAACACTCAAGTGTGGGAATGCTCTTGCAGACAGTGTCAGGCATCAAAACAATCGATCAGGTCCTTCCTGATGCATTTGGTCCACGTGACCTAGCCGAAGGTTTCGGCGCTGATGAAAGAAACTAGGAACTAATTGTCTAAAGAATTTTCCGCAGTTGAACTAATTGTTGCTAAGCGAGAGAAACAAGAACTTTCTACCGAGCAAATCAATTGGCTAGTAGCCAATTACACCTCAGGTGTTGTTGCAGACGAGCAAATGTCTGCAATGGCAATGGCTATCTTGCTAAACGGTATGAACAGACGAGAGATTAGAGATCTCACCTTGGCAATGATTGCTTCAGGGGAAAGATTAGACTTCTCAACTCTCACAGTTCCAACTGCTGACAAGCACTCAACCGGTGGTGTTGGTGACAAGATTACGTTGATGCTTGCTCCGCTAGTTGCAGTTTTCGGTGTTGCCGTGCCTCAGCTAAGTGGTAGAGGCCTTGGTCACACCGGTGGAACTTTAGACAAGCTAGAAGCTATTCCAGGCTGGCAGGCATCTCTTTCTAATCAACAGATGCATGACCAGCTAGAGAAGGTTAATGCTGTTATTTGTGCTGCAGGAGCAGGTCTTGCTCCAGCAGATAAGAAACTTTACGCACTTAGAGATGTAACAGGAACTGTTGAAGCTATTCCACTTATAGCAAGCTCAATCATGAGCAAGAAGATAGCTGAGGGCACCTCTGCTCTTGTTCTAGATGTCAAAGTTGGCTCTGGTGCTTTCATGAAGACTCTCGAGAGAGCACAAGAACTGGCTCAGGTGCTCACTCAACTAGGAGCAGATGCGGGTGTGAATACCAGTGCGCTGCTTACAGACATGTCGACCCCTCTTGGTCGCAAAGTCGGTAACGCTCTTGAAGTTGATGAGGCAGTTGAAGTACTTGCCGGTGGCGGTTCTCAGGACCTAATTGACATCACTGTTGAACTAGCCAGAGAGATGCTTCGCCTATCAGGTAAGACCGATGTTGATGTCGCTGCAGCTTTGAATGATGGTCGTGCCATGGACAAGTGGAACGAAATGATTAGAGCTCAGCATGGAGATCCGACAGCAAAGCTTCAGGTTGCTAAGCACGAGCACACCATCCTGGCTGAAAGCTCAGGTTATGTGAACGAGTTAGATGCTCTTGCAGTTGGCACAGCATCATGGCGTCTAGGTGCTGGACGTGCTCGTAAAGAAGATCCAGTTCAGTTCGGAGCGGGAATCATTCTGCACGCTAAGCGTGGAGAGAAGATTGAAAAGGGAGCTCCGCTGCTAACCCTTTACACAGATGAACCAGAACGCTTTGATAGAGCAATTGAAGCTCTATCAGGTGGAATCAAGATTGAGAGTGAAATCTCATCAAGCTTCACACCGCTTATCCTTGACCGTATCAACGCCTAAAGAGAAACGAATAATGTCTAAACTAAACATCCAGTCCCTGCCTAAAGTCTCACTGCACGATCACCTAGACGGTGGCCTACGTCCTCAAACCATTATTGATTTGGCTAAAGAGATCGGGCATGAACTTCCTGCAGACAATGCCAGAGATCTTCGCGACTGGTTCCTAGAGTCTTGTGACTCTGGTTCTCTAGAGAGATACCTTGAGACATTCGTACACACCTGTGCTGTTATGCAGACCAAAGAAGGCCTTATCAGAGTGGCTAGAGAGTTTGCTCTAGATCTAGCAGCTGATGGAGTTATCTACGGTGAAGTTCGCTACGCGCCAGAGCAGCATTTGGAAAAGGGTCTAACCCTAGAAGAAGTTGTTGAATACGTTGAAGAAGGTCTAGGCCAGGGTAGAGCAGAAGTTGCTGCTAACGGTGGCTACCTTGTAACTGGTCAGCTGGTAACTGCTATGAGGCAGAACGACAATGCTCAGAAGATTGCTGAACTAGCTGTTGCTTACCGTGACCGCGGAGTAGTTGGTTTCGACTACGCAGGACCTGAGTCAGGCTTTAGCCCATCTCGTCACGCAAGCGCATTCAAGTGGTTGAAAGAACAGTTGATGCCGGTAACCCTTCACGCTGGAGAAGGAGCAGGCAAGGACTCAATCAAGGATGCGCTTGTTGATGGAAGGACCTTGAGACTTGGCCACGGTGTTCGCATCATTGAAGACATCTTTGTTGATGCTGAAGATGAGAACCAGAAGGCATTTGGAGATATTGCTGCTTGGGTTCTAGAGCGTGGCATTGCCTTGGAACTGAGCCCTTCATCAAACCTACAAACAGGTGCCCTACCTGACATTGATCAGCCTCAGATGAGTGATCACCCATTCGACATTCTCTACGGTCTTGGCTTCAACGTAACTGTGAACACCGATAACCGTTTGATGAGTGGAACTACTTTGACTCGTGAACTTGAGCTTCTAAGTGAAACCTTTGGTTATGACCTAGACGATCTTGAACTGTTCCAGCTAAATGCTGCTAACGCAGGTTTCATGGACATGGATGTCAGAGCCGAAATCATCGAACGCATTTCAGATGCATTTGAGGCTGCTCACTAACAATGAATTCAGTGTTGTTGAAAGCTTTGGGACAAGGTTCCATAAAGCTTCAGCAAACTTGTCTCAATTGGAAAGAAAGCTTTGAAGTAGCCGGTGCTGCTCTAGTTGAAAGTAATAGAACAACCGCTCAATACACCAAGGATATGATTCAGGCTTTTGAAGACCTTGGCCCATATATGGTTGTCGCCCCTGGAATTGCTCTTGCTCATGCTCGACCATCTTCATCGGTAATTGAGACTGGTTTATCTCTAGTTACACTTGCAACCCCAATTGAATTTGGTAGTGCTTCTAATGATCCTGTGTCACTAGTAATTGGTCTAGCAGCAGTTGATCACGACAGTCATATTGATTTGATGGCAGCACTTAGCGAATTGCTAATGAGTAACGAGAGTGTAACCTTCTTGGCTCACGCTGTGAATGAGAGCGAAGTTCGCACTTACCTTAGTTAAACTGGGGTGGTGAAGATACTTTCGGTTTGTGGAATGGGCATTGGTACGTCAGTGCTACTAAAAATGAACGCCGAAAAAGTTCTTGAAGCCATGGGTGTTGAAGCAGAAGTACTTGCAGCAGACATCACCAAGGCTAAGCGCGATGGGGAAGGTGCAGACATCATTCTGACTACCCCAGAACTAGTTGTCCTACTTGAAGGCATGCCTGGGAAGATTGTCCCAATCGAGCATGTCTTTGATCTAACTGAAATCCGCGAGAAGCTCTCTGCAGCTCTGCTCTAGAGCATCTAGAAGTGCTTGGGCACTTTCTTTAGAATCTGAAACAGCTTCTAGGTAACACTTAAGCTTTGGCTCAGTTCCACTAGGTCTAATAATCACTCGTCTGCCATCGGCGAGGTCAAATCTCAAACCATCGGTAGGCATTAGGTCTTTACTACCTAGGCTCATGTCGCTAAATGTGGCTTCTAGTCCAGCTAGTTCTTTAGGAGGGCTAGTTCTGATGCTCTGCATTGCTTTGCCAATAATGCTGATGTCACTTACTCGAATAGAAATCTGCCCGGTGGCATAAAAACCATAACGTTGACCTAATTCATCTAGAAGATCCCAGAGAGTTCTACCCTTAGCCTGTTCTCTTCTAGCAATGTTGGCAAGCATGAGGGCAGCGCTGACGCCATCCTTATCGGCAACCTGCTCTGGATCAATGCAGTAGCCGAGAGCTTCTTCGTAGCCAAAGATTAGGTTGGGAACCTTTGAGATCCATTTGAAGCCTGTGAGGGTGGCTTTGAATTCAAGACCGTAGTGGGCTGCCACCTTGGCTAAAACTG
>JACCDN011213495.1_pt1 | contig 37469 bp, 31 predicted proteins | sample 7441691 | NCBI WGS metagenome assembly JACCDN01 (sample SAMN15323439, study PRJNA562643) | freshwater metagenome | isolation source: river surface water | place: USA:Blue River Watershed | collected 2017-08-16
CAAATTCGATGAGATTGCCCAAATGGAAGAATGCGGTGCGTTGTGACACACGCGCCGCCTGCTGCATATTATGCGTCACGATGATGATAGCATATTTTCCGCGCAGGTCGTGGATTAACTCCTCAATTCGTGCCGTCGCGATGGGATCGAGCGCCGAACAAGGCTCGTCCATCAAAATCACTTCGGGATCAACAGCGATAGCGCGGGCGATGCACAAACGCTGCTGCTGGCCTCCGGAGAGCGCAGTACCGCTTTCGTTCAGCCGATCCTTGACCTCAGTCCACAAACCGGCGCGGGTCAGTGAACCTTCTACGATCTGGTCCAGTTCTGCCTTGCCGCTCGCCAGCCCGTGGATCCGCGGACCATAAGCGACATTGTCATAAATGGATTTGGGAAAAGGATTTGGTTTCTGGAAAACCATGCCGACGCGGGCGCGCAATTGTACGACGTCCATCGATGATGCGTAGATATCCTGCCCATCGAGCAAAATCTCGCCTTCGACGCGCGCACCAATCACGGTGTCGTTCATGCGGTTAAGAGACCGCAGGAAGGTCGACTTACCACAGCCCGACGGGCCAATGAAGGCAGTCACATTTTCGCGATCGACGTCAATGGATACGTTGTTTATCGCTTGTTTATCGCCATAAAAAACATTCACATTGCGCGTGGATATTTTCGGATTTCCGGGGTTTTCGCCCACATTAACGTCCTTTTTGTTCATAAATCACCACCGCGTTTCAAAACGGTTGCGAAGATAAATGGCCAAAGCGTTCATTCCCAGCAGGAATATCAGCAACACAATGATTGCCGCACTGGTTTTTTCGACAAAGCCCTGATTGACTTCATCCGACCACAGGTAAATCTGCACCGGCAATGCCGTGGCGGCATCGGTAAAGCCTTGTGGCGCAGCCGGAATGAAGGCGCGCATGCCGATCATCAGCAGTGGCGCCGTTTCCCCAAGCGCACGTGCCATACCAATGATGGTACCCGTTAGGATGCCGGGCAGAGCAAGCGGCAGTACATGGTGGAAAACGACTTGGACAGGTGATGCCCCGATGCCCAAGGCCGCTTCGCGGATCGACGGCGGCACGGATTTGACCGCGTTGCGGCCGGCAATGACGATGACGGGCATTGTCATCAGCGCGAGTGTTAACCCGCCGACCAATGCGGATGAGCGCGGCATGCCGAAAATCGTGAGAAACACGGCGAGGCCTAAAAGACCAAAGATGATCGACGGAACGGCGGCAAGGTTGTTGATGGACACTTCTATCATGTCGGTCAGTCGGTTCTTCGGCGCATATTCTTCCAGATATAACGCCGCGAGGACGCCAACGGGAAAGGCGAGCAACAGGGTAATCGCCATCGTCATCAGCGATCCCTTGAACGCGGCCCAGATGCCAACCGCAGATGGGTCCGTCGCATCTGCACCTGTTAGGAAGGTCCAGTTAAAGCCCGTGCGCAAAGCATCCTTTTCAGAAAGCGCAGCAACCGTCTTTTCAGCGGCCGGCTCGCCTTTGCGCTTGAATGCTACGTCCAATCGGGAGTCCGCTGGTAACCAAAGCGTCTGTTTGGACGTCACCAGTTCGGGATTGTCTATCAACATCTGCCGCACATTTGCAGCCGCTGCGGATGTTAGTAAGCTGTCGCCCAAGCCAGCATATTGTTGCCCAACAGCCAATTCGACGAGGCCGGGAATGTCCATCGAATTCAACGCGGCATCGGCATTTGGACCCGTCACGGATGCTGCAGTCGCGCCAGAGGTAAGTGCCGGAAAATCAAACTCTACGGCGAGTTCTGTACGCTGGAAACCACGCAGGCCTTGGCCAAGCATGGTGAACAACAGAAACGCAAGGAAAAGCGTCGATAGCGCGACCGCAAAAAAGCCCATCGCCTTAAAGCGCCGCTCAGCCGCATAACGGCTGGCAATACGCTTTTGCATAATGTGCCCGTTCCAGTCGGTCGGGCTTAGGTCGATGACGGCTTTATTCATATGCTTCCCGATATTTTTTGACGACCCGCAATGCGACATAATTCAGGAAGAACGTCGTTATGAACAACGCCAGTCCAAGCGCAAATGCGGCAAGTGTATGCGGGCTGCCGAAATCCTGATCGCCCGTCAAAAGCGCGACAATCTGAACGGTAATCGTGGTGATCGTATCAAAAGGATTGGCGGTCAGGTTCGCGGTGTAGCCTGCGGCCATCACCACGATCATCGTCTCGCCAATCGCGCGGCTGACGGCGAGCAATATGCCGCCGACCACGCCCGGAAGTGCGGCTGGCAAGAGCACCTGTTTAATGGTTTCGCTCTTGGTCGCGCCCATGGCCAAGCTGCCATCGCGCATCGCGTTGGGAACGGCGGCAATGCTGTCATCCGACATCGACGATACCAATGGAATAATCATCACGCCCATGACGATACCTGCAGCAAGCGCATTGTCAGATGCTGCGTTGCTGACACCCAGCATCACCGCAAAGTCGCGTACGGCAGGAGCCACGGTTAAGGCCGCAAAATAGCCATATACCACGGTGGGTACGCCAGCGAGGATTTCCAGAATGGGCTTCATCCATTTGCGGACGGTCGACGACGCATATTGCGTCAGGAAGATCGCGCTCATCAGACCCAGCGGTATGGCCACGACCATCGCGATAATCGCGCCAATGAAAATCGTGCCCCAGAACAAAGGAATGGCGCCATAGCCATTGTCTGCACCCGGCGTGACAACCGATTTGGGGTTCCAGTCAGTTCCAAACAGGAATTCAAATGGCGACACCATTGAGAAGAAGCGCCAGGATTCGAATATCAACGACGCGAAGATACCAAGCGTGGTAATGATGGCGATCAGCGATGCGACAAGCAGCCCAAACATGATGACACGTTCGACTTTACCGCGCGCGCGAAAGTCTGGTTTCAGACGGGTAAATGCAAAAGCCCCGCCGGCGAATAACAGCAGCAATGTCGCGGCGACGCCGAGCCATTTATAATAAGACAGAGCGCCTTTGTATAAAGGCACAAGCTTGTCGCTCATGTCCTGAAATGCGGTCGCTTGAAAACCCTGCGCTATGGCGCGTGCTTCAGACAATATGGCTGCGCGGGCAAAGGGGTCTTGCGGTAATTCAGCGGCGATCGGTGCCGACAATACCATGTTGGTGACCAGCGATGGCGAAAGCGACTGCCAAATGACCATGAACAAAAGCGCAGGCACAACGGCACAAATCGCAACAAACCAGCCGTGATAATAAGGCAGGCTGTTCACCGTACCGCGCGGGCCACCCTTTGCCTTGCGGACGAAACCCGACGCGCGGGCACGCCCAAATATCCAGCCAATGAGGCCGAGACCAAGGACAAGGAAGAGCAATGCCGTTCCGGTCATAAACTTAACATTGCTCCCTTGGACCAAAATTGGCCGAAAACCGAAGAAAAACAACCCAAAATAGCAATGGGCCTGGATCAAACAGAGATTCGATCCAGGCCCATAGACGCGATGATTGTTGCAGTTTTATTTCAAATCTGCGCCCGTCATGGAATTGAGGCTGTTTGCAGCTTCGTTTGCCGCTTTATAGTCTGCTTCAGTCGATGCAATCATGCCCAATTTGGTCAGATATCCGCCAACTGCGCCGCCCTTAAGAAACTCGATAACAAATTCCTTGATGCCAGGAATTTTGCCGATGTGGGCTTTCTTGACATAGATGAACATCTTGCGCGCACCGGGGTAGCTACCATCCGAAATCGTCGCGACTGTCGGGTTGACGCCGTTCATCACGATGCCGTGTACCTTGGATGCATTTTCTTCCATGTAGCTGTAGCCGAAGATGCCAACCATGTTGGGGTTGGAATCGAGCTTCTGCACGATCAGGTTATCGTTTTCGCCCTGCTCCTTGAAAGCGCCATCGGTGCGGATTTCGGTGCAAATTGCTTTATACTTGTCTTCGTCGGTGTCCTTCAACGCCTTGGTTGCAGCGTCGGATTTGCAACCAGCTTCCATGATCAGCTCATGGAATGAATCGCGCGTACCCGAAGTCGACGGCGGGCCATATACAGAGATTGGCAATTTAGGCAGCGAGGGGTTCACGTCCGACCAGAGCTTTGCAGTCTGTGGCTTACCGAACGGGTTGGCTGCGAGTGCCTTGTAGACGTCAGCGGTCGAAAGCACGAACTTGGTGCCCTTGTTCGACTGTGCAAGCGCCAGACCGTCGATGCCGACCTGAACTTCAACAATGTCCTTAACGCCGTTCTTCTGGCAATTTTCGAATTCGCTCTTCTTCATGCGACGTGAGGCATTTGCGATGTCTGGTGTCTCTGCGCCTACGCCTTTGCAGAATTGTTCAATTCCGCCGCCGGTTCCAGTCGATTCCAGAACAGGTGATTTGCGTGAGGGATCCGCTTTTGCAAACGCCTCAGACGCGGCCTTTGCGAATGGAAATACCGTCGATGAACCCACAATGCGGATTTCCTGACGCGAGCCGCCAGCAGCACCACCAGTGCTTGCCTGGTCATTACATGCCGCAAGCGCGAGCGCGCTGATGGCAACAAGTGAAATTTTCTTAATCATAACTGTTGTCCCCATAGTGGATTCGGCACAGATCGAACTGCGCTCCCGGGTCCATTAGACGCCGCAGATGGCTGATAAATGACTCTTGTGTTACACTATTGTGACGGTCATGCCGGTGAAACGGGCAGCAGGATCGACACCGTGGTGCCTTTTCCCACCGTGCTGCGGATTTCCAGATGGCCGCGGTGCCGGTCCACAATATGTTTGACCAGGCTAAGCCCCAGACCCGTTCCGCCAACCAACCGACTGCGCCCCGAATCGACCCTGTAAAAACGTTCGGTCAGCCGCGGCAAATGTTCGGGCGCAATCCCGTCACCTTCATCCGCAACTGCGAAATTCAGCATGGCGCCGGAGCGCGATGAAATGAGCGAGACCAGAACCGGGGTGCCGTCTTTTCCATATTTCATGGCGTTGTTCAGAATATTATTGGCAAGCTGCCGCAATTGGCCCGCATCGCCAATCACTGCGGGCAAATCCGCGGTGATGTCGACAGCAATATCTGCGCCGCGGTCCTTTTGGCTGTTGCGCAGTTGGTCCACCGTTTCCATCACGATTTGGGCAAAATCGACCGGCGTTTGTGGCGGGTCATATTTTTCGGCTTCAATGCGGCTAAGCGACATAAGGTCGCGCACCAACGCTTGCATGCGATCGGTTTCTGTCGCCATGATGCCTAAGAATCGGCTGCGCGTGGCTGGATCGTCACCAGCAGCGGGGTCATCCAATGTTTCGATGAACCCTTTGATAGCAGCGAGCGGCGTCAACAGTTCGTGGCTGGCATTGGCAACGAAATCAACGCGCATCTTTTCGGCCGCTTGCGTGCCACTGCGGTCGGCCAAATGGACAATTTTCTGTCCGGCCCCCATCGTCTGGATACGCATTTCCCACAATTGATTTTTCTGGCCGATGCCTGTTAATTTTATGGGGTGGCCGCTGTGCTGGGCATCAGGATCAGACAGCCGTTCGATTGCCCCGGCATGCCGAAATGCCATCCGGACATTCTGGCCAACAATATTGCTACCTAATAAGCGCAACGCGGCGAGGTTCGCCGCCGTGACGCGCGCGTTTTCGACCATCAATATCGCATCGGTTGATGCGTCGATGAATGCCTGCAACTGGGGGTGTGATGTGATTGAGGCAGCATCGATAGCTCGCGGTTCGTCGTCGCGCGGCGTATCGATAATAGCTTCATCATGATCTTGCCCTTCGGCCACGACGAACAAAGCAATCAGCATGGATACGAACACAACAAGTGTGCGTTCGGCGGCACCAAGCATTTGCCCTGCAAAAACGGCGCCCACCAAAGCAAGGCCAAAGGCAAAAAGCACGCGGGGAGAAAACCAACTGTTCAATTTATTAACCCGTCCATGTTAGCCCGATCTGCGCCAACCCCGTGTTAGCTATTACCGGCTACATCGTCCCACATATAGACGCAGTTTTTGCGTGCAAGCATCGCCGGTGGAATAACGGATATTTGATTAGGAGAGGTTTCGTAATACCGCGATCAGATCATCAAAATGGTCGATGATGGCATCTGCGCCCATTTCTTCCACTGGCCCGTGCAGAAAACCAAAGCTAACGGCCACACTCGGCACATCGGCATTTTTCGCGGCCATGATGTCGTAAATGGAATCACCAATATAGGCCGCACGTCCGCCGCCGCATCTTTTGACCATTTCAAAGATGGGCGCGCCGGATGGTTTGGCATTTTCTTTGCCCAACGTGTCCGCGCCCAAGATGCAGCCCATACGGTGCGCAAGGTTCAGGTCGTTTAGCAACTTGACCGCCAGGCTTTCGAACTTGTTGGTCACAACCGCGTAACGCACACCCATCGCATCCAGCGTATCCAGCAAATTGAGTGCTCCATCGAATGGCCGGCTGTAGACCGACACATTGGCTTCATAATAAGCCAACATCTGCCGGTAGAGCGGCTTAAAATCGCCGTCGGGAATGCCGCCCGTTGCCTCCAATCCCTGTTGCAACATCAGCTTTGCCCCGCCGCCGATATATTGCTTAACCGTTTCGGCCGAAAGGGTGGGCCTGCCGACGTTGGACAGCACATGATTGACCGCGGCGGTTAGGTCGCCGCTGGTATCCACTAAAGTACCGTCAAGGTCGAAGCCGATGATGTCGAAAGGAATTTTTGTCATATCGATCCCAAATGGCTGCAAGTTCTGGAAACCGCAACAATTTGCTGGCATGACGATACACATGACTGAATTAGCTGCCATCATCCTTGCTGCGGGCAAGGGCACTCGCATGAAATCCGATCTGCACAAGGTCCTGCATCCCATCGCCAGCCAGCCAATGTTGATGCACCTGATGGCGTCGGTTGATGTCTTAAGCCCTGCCAAAAAGGTTGTGGTGGTCGGCAGTGGCAAGGATCAGCTTGAGGCTGCCTTGGCCGGGTCCGCAGAATTGGCCGTGCAGGAACCGCAACATGGAACAGGCCATGCCGTGCAGCAGGCGCAAGGCGCATTGGCTGGCTTTGATGGCGATGTCCTCATTCTTTACGGCGATGTTCCGTTCGTGCCGACGGCGACTATGCAGGCGATGGTCGAAAGACTGAACGCCGCCGACGCGCCTGCCGTGGTTGTGTTGGCGTTCGCGCCAGAAGACCCCACAGGCTATGGCCGCGTGATTGTCGAAGACGGCCGCATCGTTAAAATGGTCGAACAGAAGGACGCGAGCGACGCTGAAAAGGCGGTGAAGCTGTCCAATTCCGGCCTGATGGCGGTGAAGTCACGCGATCTGTTTGGATTGCTCGACCGCGTGACGGACGACAATGCGCAGAAAGAATATTATCTCACGGACATCGTCAACATCGCGAACGCCGATGGCCGCAATTGTGTTGCAGTCACCACGGATCCCTTTGATGTTGCGGGCATCAACAGCCGCGCACAATTGGCCGAGATGGAGGCCGAATGGCAAAAGCGCCGCCGCGTGCAGGCGATGGACGATGGCGCAACGCTGATTGCGCCGGAAACCGTCTGGTTCGCATGGGACACGCAAATTGGCCGCGATGTGCTGATTGAACCCAATGTGTTTTTTGGCCCCGGCGTGCGCATTGCGGACAATGTAAAGATTCGAGCCAACAGCCATATCGAAGGCGCGCAGATCGCCAGCGGTTGCGAAGTTGGTCCTTTCGCCCGGTTGCGGCCCGGAACATTGTTGGAAGAAAAAGCCAAAATCGGCAATTTCGTCGAAACCAAGAAAGCGCATCTGGGCAAGGGCGCAAAGGCCAACCATCTCACCTATCTTGGCGATGCGACCATCGGTGCAGGCGCAAATATCGGCGCGGGCACGATTACCTGCAATTATGACGGCTATTTCAAATATCAGACAGTGATTGGCGAGGGCGCATTCATCGGGTCTAACTCTGCCCTCATCGCCCCAGTCAAAATCGGCCGCGATGCGATTGTCGCCGCAGGCAGCGCCGTATCCCGCGACGTCGCCGACGGCGAACTCCGCATGGTCCGCGCCGAGCAGCTGGTAAAGCCCGGTTGGGCGGATCGTTTCCACGACGCGATGCGGAAGAAGAAGGCGGAGAAGAAGTGACAGTATTAAAAAGCCTGCTTAGCTTCATATTTCTTTGGTTTGCCGTTGTTCCGGCTGCGTTTTCACAGCCAGGAAAGACCGTGGTGGATGATAACATCGAAATGGCGAAAATCTTTGCCGACGATCAAGCTATCCGACACGAAATTGGTGAGCGTGGCTGGGCAAAAGTTAAGGATGATCAAGCCTTTTTAGTCCGGTGGCAGACAGAAGACGCCGCGCGATTGGTTGCCACGCAAAAGCTTCTTGATGCTGGGGCACTTAAGTCAGGCCTCGATTTCTATCGAGCGGCTTTCATTTTTCAGCACGGTACGCGACCTGAAAATTATTTGAAAGCGCACCATTTGGCGGTCATTGCAATTTCGAAGGGGTATGACGCCCGCTGGATTTCCGCAGCGACCCTTGACCGCTATTTGCAGGCAACTGACAAAAAACAAATTTACGGGACGCAATTTCGATCAAATGAACAGGGTGAACATGTGCGTGATCCGGTGGAGTTAGGAATTGTCAGCGATGCTGAACGTAAGGAATTAAAAGTTCCTGCCTTGGCGGATAAAGAGTGATCAGCATTGACATGATATCATGATATGATATCAATATATCATGACTCGTATCCTCGCCGATCTGCCTGATGAAGACATCAAATGGCTCGACCAACTTGCTTCCGAGCAGGGCAAGTCGCGTGCGGCGGTTTTGCGCGAAGCGGTGGAAGCATATCGCGCTGAAAGTCATAAAGAGGGCTTCGAGAAATATTTCGGTCTTTGGGAGCGGCATGGCTCGACGGTCGATGGCCTAGAGTATGAGCGGCAGTTGCGCGATGAATGGCCGGACGTCAGCGACGTTGCACTGACCAAAAAGAAACGCAGTGCTGCGTGAGCGAGCGCTTTTTCGACACCAATATTGTTATCGACATGTTGCATAACCGGCCTGCAGCATGGGCAGAGGTGCGCAACGTCGCCCGTGCTTGGATAAGCCGGATGACATGGATTGAGGTTATGTCCGGCGTTCCAGATGACGCCGCGACCGAGACGGAGGAATTTTTGCGTCTGTTCGCCATGAGCGAGATTGACGAAGAAATTGCGCGGCGTGCGGCGGCGCTTCGGCACCAGCGCAAGTCACTGAAATCGCCTGACGCGATCATCCTCGCTTCGGCGCAGGTGACGGGGCGCATACTCGTTACGCGAAATACAAAGGATTTTCCGGCAGAAATGCCGGGAATAAGGGTCCCCTACAAAGCAGATTGGGAAACAAAATAAATGTGCGGCATTATCGGAATTGTTGGCAAATCTGCTGTTTCGGACCGGTTGGTCGATGGGCTGAAGCGGATGGAGTATCGGGGTTATGACTCCGCTGGTGTCTGCACGGTGCATGATGGTCAGCTCGTCCGCCGCCGTGCAGAGGGCAAGCTTGCGAACTTGGTCAATGTTCTGAAAACGGACGATGCCGCTGGTAATATTGGCATCGCGCATACGCGCTGGGCCACCCATGGCGCGCCGACCACCAGCAATGCGCATCCCCATGCGACGGGCGAAGTCGCGCTGGTGCACAATGGCATTATCGAAAATTTCAAGCAGCTGCGCGATGAACTTATCGCGCGCGGGCGGACATTCGAAAGTGAAACCGATACAGAGGTTGTTGCGCATCTGGTGTCTGAACAGGTGGAGGCTGGCCATGCACCTGCCGATGCCGTGAAGGCCGTGCTGCCCCGCCTGCGCGGTGCCTTTGCACTTGCGATCGCGTTTCGCGCATTTCCCGATTTTCTGATTGGCGCGCGCCTTGGTAGCCCACTGGTTGTTGGCTATGGCGACGGCGAAACCTATTTGGGTTCGGATGCGTTGGCGCTCGCGCCGCTGACACAGAAAATTGCCTATTTGGAAGAGGGCGACTGGGTTATCGTCGCGCGCGATGGTGCGCAGATTTTCGATAAGGATAATAATCCCGTCACGCGCGAAGTCACCACCAGCGGCGTGTCCGCAGCGCAGATCGAAAAGGGCAATTACCGCCATTACATGCAGAAAGAGATTTTTGAGCAACCCACTGTGGTCGCCCAAACGCTCTCCAGCTATATCCGCCCCGTTGAACAGACCGTTGCCCTGCCGCAGATGGATTTTGATCTTGCGGGCGTGAAGCGCATTACCATCGTTGCCTGCGGCACATCCTATTACGCTGGCATGGTCGCCAAATATTGGTTCGAAACATTCGCCCGCGTGCCCGTCGACATCGATGTCGCGTCCGAATTCCGCTATCGCGATCCGGTGTTGGAAGAAGGCGGTCTGGCGCTGTTTATCTCGCAATCGGGTGAGACGGCAGATACGCTGGCCGCGCTGCGCCACTGCAAGGAAAATGGCCAGACCATTGCGGTCGTGGTGAATGTGCCGACATCATCAATGGCGCGTGAGGCAGACCTATTACTGCCGACGCATGCTGGCCCCGAAATCGGCGTTGCGTCGACCAAGGCCTTCACCTGCCAGCTTGCGGTGCTCGCGGCGCTTGCCGCACATCTCGCGCTCGTCAAAGGCAAGCTGACTGCAGAAGAAGAAAGCGAGATTGTGCGCCATCTGATCGAAGCGCCCGCTGCCTTGAACGCCGCGCTGGCGCATGACGAAGACATTGCGGCGATGGCGCACCTTATCGCGCCTGCGCGTGACGTGCTCTACCTTGGCCGTGGCCCTGATTATCCATTGGCGATGGAAGGCGCCCTCAAGCTCAAGGAAATCAGCTACATCCATGCCGAAGGCTATGCCTCAGGCGAAATGAAGCATGGCCCAATCGCGCTGATCGACGAAGCGGTGCCCGTTATCGTCCTCGCGCCAAGCGGCCCGCTGTTCGAAAAGACCGTCAGCAATATGCAGGAAGTGCGCGCGCGTGGCGGGAAGGTCGTGCTGATTTCAGATGCCGAGGGCATAGCCGAAGCTGGCGAGGGCTGCCTTGCCACTATCGAGATGCCAAGCGTCCACCCGCTTATCGCGCCGTTGGTTTATGCTGTGCCTGTCCAGCTGCTCGCTTATCATGTGGCGTGCGCGAAAGGCACGGATGTCGACCAGCCACGCAATTTGGCAAAGTCTGTCACGGTGGAGTGATGATGCGCGAAATGCGTTGAAAGCTGCCGTGTAATACCGCCGCTTAACCTGCCCAGCGATGCCCTGAATCGGGTTATTGGCGGTCCAGAAGAAGGAGTATGATATGTCCGTGTTTGTAATAGCGACGGTTGCGGTCGTGATTTTTCTTGCGGTAGTTGTCGTCAGCGTTCGGTCGGGCAAATCGTCCAATCCTCGAAAACGGGAAGACAGCGATAGCGGCGTCAGCGCGACCGCCACAGATAGCGCCGCAGACTGCGGCGCGGGCGATGGCGGGGGCTGCGGCGGCGATTAGACCTTAAGTCCATTCGTACAAAATGCTAAAGGCCGTGGCATCAGCCAGCCAGCGATGTCGCTAAAACTGCCTAGGCTGCAAAAAGGAAACGCGTATGAGCGCTGGCAAAATCATCTTGATCGTCGTTTTATTGTTGGTGGCGGTGCATCTGCTGTTGTTCGGTTACCTTAAACGACAGATTGCTGCTGCGAAACGCGACAAGGGGCTTTAGCCGCTGCGCGTTCATGCGCCGATTGCAGGGGTGATACAGCAGCGGTCGCACGGGTTGATTTGCCATTTTTGCAAGCTTATAGCGGTAAGGCAAAACAAGCGGTCCTGCGGGGCCGCTTTTTGGCTTTTGGAATATGCCAAGCATTTGGTTGGAAGGAAATATACCATGTCGATCACGCCTTTGATGCCCGTCTATCCGCGTTGCGGTTTCCGACCGGTGCGCGGCGAGGGCGCTTGGTTGATTTCCGAAGACGGCAGCCGCGCGCTCGATTTCGCAGCGGGCATCGCTGTGAACTTGCTTGGGCACGGCCACCCGCATTTGACCAAAGCCATTCAGGATCAGGCAGCGACGCTGATCCATGTGTCGAACCTCTATGGCAGCCCGCAGGGTGAGGCATTTGCCCAGCGGCTGGTGGATACGACTTTTGCCGACACCGTGTTTTTCACAAACTCGGGCGCAGAAGCCGTCGAGTGCGCGATCAAGACTGCGCGCGCGTACCACCAGAGCCAAGGCAGCGACCGCTTTGAAATCATCACTTTCAAAAATGCCTTTCATGGCCGCACGATGGCGACGATTTCTGCCAGCAATCAGGAAAAGATGCACAAGGGCTTTCTGCCTTTGCTCGAAGGTTTCAAATATGTCGATTTCGACGATCTTGAAGGCGCCAAGGCTGCATTAGGACCCAAGACCGCGGCCTTCCTCGTGGAACCCATTCAAGGGGAGGGCGGGGTTCGCCCTGCGTCTGACGCCTTTATGAAAGGCCTGCGCGCGCTGGCCGATGAACATGGCATCATGCTCATCCTTGACGAAGTCCAGTGCGGTGTTGCGCGCTCGGGGACGTTATATGCCTATGAACAATATGGCATCACGCCGGACATTATGGCGACGGCAAAGGGCTTGGGCGGCGGTTTCCCAGTGGGTGCGTGCTTGGCGACCGAAGAGGCAGCCCGCGGCATGGTCGTAGGGACGCACGGTTCGACTTATGGCGGTAACCCATTTGCGATGGCGGCATGCCAAGCGGTTTGGGATGTCGTGGCCAATGACGAATTCCTCGAAAATGTGCGCACGACGGGCGATAAAGTGCGCACCTCACTTGAACAGTTCATTGGCAACTATCCCGATCTGTTTACCGGCGTGCGTGGCAAGGGCTTGATGCTGGGCGTCATGATGACGCACGAAACGCGCGCGTTCGTCGCGCATTTGCGGGACAATCATGGGCTGCTGTTGGTTGCCGCTGGTGATAACACCTTCCGCGTGCTGCCGCCGTTGAACATTACCGATACGGAAATCCAGATTTTCATGGAAAAGCTTTCGGCGGGTGCGGCAAGTTACCAGGTGCCGCAGGCGGCATGACCCGTCATTTCCTAAATCTGGCGGATGCTGGCGGCGATGCTATTGCTGCCATGCTCAACGACGCCATTGACCGCAAAGCAGCACGGCAAGGCTGGCCCAAGGGCAAGGCAGATGCGGATGCGCCATTGGCCGGGCATACGCTCGCGATGGTGTTCGAAAAAAATTCGACACGCACGCGAACGTCATTTGAAATGGCGATGAAGCAGCTGGGCGGCGACAGCATTTTTATGGCGTCTGGCCAAATGCAGCTTGGGCGAGGGGAATCTATCGCCGACACCGCACGCGTTTTGTCGCGCTATGTCGACGCCATCATGATCCGCACCGATGATCATGCCAAGGTGGAGGAGCTCGCGCATCACGCCAGCGTGCCTGTGATAAACGGACTGACCGATTTGTCGCACCCGTGCCAGATTGTGGCTGACCTGTTGACGATAACCGAGCATAATAAGGCGTTGCCCGGGCTGGAGCTTGCGTGGTTGGGCGATGGTAACAATGTGCTCAATTCCATCGTTGAGGCTGCGGGATTGTTCCAGTTCAACGTGCGGATTGCCGTGCCACAGGGTTATGAAAGCGACGATAGCTTCATCGCGCGCGCGCGCGCGGCGGGTGCGAACGTTACGCTCACGCGCGACGCTGCCGAGGCGGTACGTGGCGCAGACGTGATTGTCACGGATACTTGGGTGTCGATGGGACAAGAGCACGCCCACAACAAAATAGCCGCGATGATGCCCTATCAGGTCAATGAGCAGCTTATGGCTATGGCGAAGGCCGATGCCAAATTTCTGCACTGTCTGCCTGCGCACCGCGGCGAGGAAGTCACCGACGCCGTGATTGATGGACCGCAGTCGGTCATCTGGGACGAAGCCGAAAACCGGCTACACGCGCAAAAATCCATCTTACGCTGGTGTTTTGGCCAAATTTAATGGCTGGGCAGTCGGAAACTTTTTGTAATCAGCCTTTGCGCTTTTCCATACCGACCCGTGACGCACGCGGACGGTTGGTGCGGCTTGACGAGGTGTTGGCTGAAATATTGGCCGCGCATGCTTATCCGCCCGTCATTGAGAAAACGCTCGCAGAAGCATTGGTGCTCACGGCATTGCTGGGCGCCTCGCTGAAGGAAGAGGGCAGTCAGCTTACATTGCAGACGCAAACCGAAAAGGGTGCCATCCGTTTGCTGGCCTGCGATTATAAGGACGGTGCGTTGCGCGGATATGCGCAGTTTGATCCAGCGACGGTTGCTGCGTTGCCGGACGATTCCACATTATTCGGCATCTTCGGCAAGGGCTATCTTGCCATCACCTTCGACCGGATGAAGCCAGCGATTGAAGGCGGTGGCCGGTACCAAGGTATCGTGCCGCTTGAGGGCGATACGCTGGCGGATGCCGCGGCGAACTATTTCGTGCAGTCTGAACAAATTCCGACGCTTATTCGCGTCGCCGTCGACCATGTGAACGGCCGCTGTGTGGCTGGCGGGCTGCTCGTCCAGCATCTGCCTGAAGGCGAAGAAGGCCGCGAACGCCTGCATGTCCGGCTTGACCATCCTGAATGGGAGCATGTGGAAATCATTGCCTCCACGATCGCCCGGGCCGAACTTGCCGATCCGACATTGCCACTGGAAGAAATTGTTTGGCGCTTGTTCCATGAAGAACAGGAAGTGCGCATTGAACAAGGCGACCCGCTGTCCAAGGGCTGTCGTTGCGACCCCGTGCATATTCGCGATGTCATCTCAAAATTTCCGGCAGAAGACCGCGCGGATATGGCCGATGATGCCGGTGATATCGTTGTTGATTGCGAATTTTGTTCGCGCCGCTTTCCGGTGAGTTTGGCAAGCTTCAACAACTGATCGAAATGCTTGGGACCAATCCCGTCATTCATCGTTCATCGCCCACATTCTATCATGCGAAATGCAGCATTTTGTGATATGTCCCCATAATAAACAGTCCATTTCAATAAAGATGGCGGGTTTATGGATTGAAGCTTATGACATTGAAACGCTCCCAATATCATCTCGTTGGCGCCATTTTACTGTCGCTCACTTCAACCTCACTTGCGTTCGCGAACGCAAATGATCTGTCGTTATTGCACACGCTCGAACGCGGGCAGTGGAGTTTCCGGGCAGTTGGGGCTGAGGCACCATTGACAAAAATCTGTCTTGGTAACCCAGAGGTGCTAACCCAAATCCAGCATGCTGGTGTATCCTGTGAGCGGTACGTTGTCCGTTCAACCGTGAACTCAGTTACGGTCAGCTACACCTGCAAAGGTCAAGGACAGGGCCTGACGACCATCCGTAAAGAATCCAACCGGATCATCCACATTCAGTCGCAGGGCATTCGCAATAATGCGCCGTTTTCGTTCGCGGTCGAAGGCCGAAGGACTGGCCCTTGCTAGGTCCATCGCCGTCGTCGCGGCGTTCATGAAATATTTACCATCTTCGCGTTAAAAGGATGCGTGTCTTTTAAGAGATACACTTTCCTCCCTAGTTGGCTGCAAAGCCTTAACTGGGCCGCCGCTGTACAGCTTGGCGGCCCAATTTTTATCAGAACGCAGCGATACCCGTGATGGCGCGCCCCAGAATCAAAGCGTGGACATCGTGCGCACCTTCGTAGGTGTTAACCGTTTCGAGGTTCGCCATGTGGCGCATGACTTGATATTCCTCGCTGATACCATTGCCGCCATGCATATCGCGCGCGGCGCGGGCGATATCGAGCGCTTTGCCGACATTGTTGCGCTTCACGATTGAAATCATGTCGGGCGCCAGCTGGCCTTCGTCCATAAGCCGTCCGACGCGCAACGATGCCTGAAGGCCAAGCGCGATGTCGGTCATCATATCGGCCAGCTTCTTTTGATAGAGCTGGTTGGCGGCGAGCGGCTTGCCAAATTGATGGCGATCAAGGCCATATTGGCGCGCGGCGTGCATGCAGAATTCTGCCGCCCCCAATGCGCCCCAGCTAATGCCATAACGCGCACGGTTGAGGCATCCGAACGGACCCTTTAGGCCTTGCACGTCGGGCAGAAGCGCGTCTTCACCAACCTCGACATTATCCATCATGATCATGCCGGTGGTTGATGCGCGCAGCGACAATTTGCCTTGAATTTTTGGCGCGGACAGGCCTTTCATGCCCTTTTCCAGCACAAAGCCGCGAATGCCGCCGCCATGCGCTTCCGATTTTGCCCAGACGACAAAGACATCGGCAAAGGGTGCGTTTGAAATCCACGTTTTCGAACCGTTGATGACATATCCACCATCAACCTTTTTGGCGAAGGTGCGCATGCCCGCAGGATCGGACCCTGCGTCCGGCTCGGTCAACCCAAAGCAGCCAATGAGCGTTCCTGCCGCAAGCCCGGGCAGATATTTGCGGCGCTGCTCTTCGGAACCATATGCATAAATCGGATGCATCACGAGCGACGATTGAACTGATGCCATGGAACGATAGCCCGAATCGACGCGCTCAATCTCCCGCGCAATCAAGCCATAGGCGACATAAGACGCGCCAGCGCCGCCATATTCTTCCGGAATCGTTGCGCCAAGCAAACCCGTTTGGCCCATGAGCGGAAACAATTCGGGCGCATCACATTCGGTCCGGTACGCCTCAATCACGCGTGGCTGCAATTCGCTTTGCGCAAAGGCATGCGCCGAATCGCGGATCATGCGTTCATCTTCGGTAAGTTGCGCATCCAGACGGAAGGGGTCGGACCAATCAAATGCTGCCAATTCGGTCATAAACTTTCTCCAATGTTGCATGGGTCGCTAAACTTTTTGTGTGCTGCGGGCAAGCTGGCAAAATGCTTGGAACCCGTCTATTCGCCTTGCAATCAATTGGGAGATAGCGGTGAAGCTGGCAGCAGATGTAGAGACGATTTTGGCGCACCTCGGAACGCAAATTTCGGGGGATATGGCGTCATACTCGCCCGTCGATGGCAGCAATATCGGATCGGTGCCAACCGCCTCCGCTTCCGATATGGATGCGGCGTGCGCAAATGCCACCGCTGCGTTTCAAAGTTGGCGCGCCGTCCCCGCGCCGCGTCGCGGAGAGCTCGTCCGCCTGTTCGGCAATGCCTTACGCGAAGATAAGGAAAAGCTGGCACGCCTTGTCACCATCGAATGTGGGAAGCCGTTGTCCGAAGGCCTCGGCGAAGTGCAGGAGATGATCGACATTTGCGACTTCGCCGTCGGCTTGTCGCGCCAGCTTCATGGCCTCACCATCGCCAGCGAACGTCCCGGCCACCGCATGATGGAACAATGGCATCCCTTGGGGCCGGTCCTGGTGATTTCTGCGTTCAATTTCCCAGTCGCCGTTTGGGCGTGGAATGCGGCGTTGGCACTTGTCTGCGGTAATAGCGTTATCTGGAAACCATCGGAGAAAACCCCGCTGACCGCGGTGGCCGTTCAGGCCATTTTTGAACGCGCGGTGACCGCATTTGGCGATGCTCCAGCGCATGTATCTCAAGTGGTGCAGGGCGGACGCGACGTTGGTGCGGCTTTGGTCGCGGACCCGCGCGTCGCGCTCATCTCTGCCACCGGCAGCACGCAAATGGGCCGCAAGGTCGGACAGGTCGCGGCCGGGCGCTTTGCCAAGACGATATTGGAACTTGGCGGCAATAACGCCGCGATCATCAGCGACAAGGCCGACCTTGCATTGGCATTACGCGGCGTCTTGTTCTCCGCGTTCGGCACAAGCGGGCAGCGGTGCACGAGCCTGCGCCGCGTCTTTGTAAATGATGCGATCTATGACAATTTTGTAGAAGCATTGAAGGCTGCAAGCACATCGATGGCGGTTGGCGACCCTCTAGATGGCGGCAACCTTGCTGGACCACTTATTGACGAAGCGGCATATGACGGCATGCAAGTCGCCCTTAATGAAGCGCGCGCGCTTGGCGCAAATATAACGGGCGGTGATCGGATGGACTTGGACGGTGTCTATGTCCGGCCAGCGCTTGTCGAGATGCCCAGCCACAACGGCCCGGCATTGCGCGAAACCTTTGCGCCGATACTCTACATCTTCCGCTATCACGATCTGCCGCAGGCCATCGCACTTCAAAACAGCGTCGGCGCGGGGCTTTCGTCTTCGATATTCTCGACCGACGTCCGCGAGTGCGAGCGGTTCCTGTCGGCAGAAGGTAGCGACTGCGGCATCGCCAATGTCAATATCGGCACATCAGGCGCTGAAATCGGTGGGGCCTTTGGCGGCGAAAAGGAAACGGGCGGGGGCCGTGAATCCGGGTCAGACGCATGGAAAGCCTATATGCGCCGTGCGACGAACACGATTAATTACTCGAATGAACTGCCGCTTGCGCAAGGGGTGACTTTCGACCTAGGTTAGCGCCTGAGGAGAGCGAAAATGCTGGTCGATAGATTGCCCCCGGTGAAAGCAACGCTGCAGCCGAGCAACCACCCCTATCTCAACGGTGCGTGGACGCCGCAGCATGAAGAGGTCACGGCAACGGACCTTGCGGTGATCGAAGGCAGCATTCCGGACGACATTGACGGCGTCTATTTGCGCAACACCGAAAACCAGATCCATCAACCGCTTGGCCGCTATCATCCCTTTGACGGCGATGGCATGATCCACCAGATTGATTTTTCGGGTGGCAAGGCAAGCTATCGCAATCGCTTTGTGCGCACCCGTTGTTTTCAGGCGGAGCAAGATGCCGGCGGCTCGCTGTGGGGCGGGTTAATGGACAAGGTCAGCGTGTCGAAACGCCCTGGCTTTGGCGCGCATGGCAGCCTGAAGGATTCATCGAGCACCGACATCATCGTGCATGCTGGCAAGGCTGTGTCCACATTCTACCAGTGCGGCGAGGGCTATGTGCTCGATCCCGAAACGCTGGAGCAAGAGGGCGTTGCGTCCTGGGTGCCGCTGGACGGCATTTCGGCGCATCCCAAAGTCGATGAACGCACCGGTGAGCTGCTGTTTTTCAACTACTCCAAACATGCGCCTTATATGCATTATGGCGTGGTCGACCGCAGCGGAAAGCTGGCGCATTATGTGCCCATCCCGCTTCCCGGGCCGCGTTTGCCGCATGACATGATGTTCACCGAAAACTGGTCGATTTTGTGCGACTTTCCTTTGTTCTGGGATGAAGAATTGCTGAAGCGCGATGTCCATGTGACGCGGCTGCACGAAGGACTGCCATCGCGTTTCGCGCTCATTCCGCGTTATGGCCAACCCGAAGATATCCGCTGGTTTGAAGCGGACCCGACCTTTGTTCTGCACTTCATCAATGCCTATGAGGAAGGGGACGAGGTCATCCTCGATGGCTATTTCGAAGAGGATCCTTATCCGCCACCGATCGAAAATGCCGACGGCTATGGGCATATGATGGCTTATGTCGACGAACATAGCTTCAAGCCCAAGCTGCACCGTTGGCGCTTCAACTTGAAGGACGGCACGACACGCGAAGAGCGGTTGGATGACCGGATTTTAGAGTTCGGGATGATGAACCAACGTTATTTAGGGCTGCCCTATCGTTACGCCTATAGCACGACGGCAAAGCCGGGTTGGTTCCTGTTCACAGGCTTCGTCAAGCATGATTTGGTCACCGGCGAGTCCTGGGAAGTTCAGCTGACCGATGGTCGCTATGCCAGCGAGGCGCCCTTTGCTCCGCGCGTGGGCGCCACAGACGAAGACGACGGGTATCTTGTCAGCTTTGTGACCGACGAAAATCGTGGAACGTCGGAATGCATCCTGATCGACTGCAAACGCTTTGATGAAGGACCGGTGTGCAGAATCGCTCTGCCACATAAGATCAGCAGCGGAACCCACGCGCATTGGGCGGACCGAACCGTCCTGTGACAGCCGCATATTGTTCGGCCACGACACCCAAGGAAATCCGCAAGAAAATCAGTGCCTTTTCCCGGCCTTGCTTGGGCACCAAGTAAACAGTACTAATATTTAATATTAGAAAAACCTGTTGCTGTGATTCCATGGCGCAATCCGATTGCCGCATCAGCTTTTAGTCTGACATAGGGCCGCGATAACGAAAATTGGTGGATTATATGAAGAGCACAGCACGGGCAGTTGTAATTGGTGGTGGCGTTGTCGGCGTAAGCACGTTGTACCATCTTGCAAAAATGGGGTGGAGCGATGTCGTGTTGCTTGAGCGTAAGGAGTTAACCTCCGGCTCAACCTGGCATGCCGCGGGCCTTTTACCGCTTTTCAACCTGAGCTATTCCGTCGGCAAGCTGCACCAATATTCGGTAGGATTATATCCGACGCTCGAGGAAGAAACCGGCCTGCATGCCGGTTTTTCGCAAGTCACGAACATCCGGCTCGCGACCACCAAAGACCGGATGGATGAGTATAATTATTATGCGGGCGTTGCGCGTACCATTGGCGTCGATGTCAATTTCCTGAGCCCCGACGACGTCAAAGATATTTGGCCGCTTGCCGACATGGACGGCGTCATTGGCGCTATCCAGCATCCCGATGACGGCTATATCCAGCCCGCCGATCTCACGCAGGCATTGGCCAAGGGCGCGCGGCAACGCGGCGCGACCATTTATCGCAACACAACCGTCACCGCGATCACGCAGCAGCCAAACGGCGAATGGCTTATTTCAACGGATCAAGGCGACATCACGTGCGAGCATGTCGTATCATGCTCCGGCAATTTCGCGCGTCAGACAGGCGCAATGGTCGGCCTCGATATCCCCGTGATCCCGGTCGAGCATCAGTATATCGTGACTGAGCAGCACCCGGACATCATGGCGCGCAAAAAAGCCGGTTTGCCCGAAATGGGCGTCCTGCGTGAATCCGACGCGAGCTATTATATGCGTGAGGAAGCGGGCGGACTGTTGTTGGGGCCATATGAATTGGGTGCGCCGGCCTGCTATGTGGATGGCCCTTCGGCAACCAGCGAATATGAACTGTTCCCTGATGCGCTTGAACGGCTCGAGCCCTATATTCTTGCTGCAATGAAGCGCGTGCCAGCCTTTGGCGAGGTCGGCATCAAGCGCGTGTATAATGGTGCAATCGCATATACGCCCGACGGGTCGCCCATTGTCGGGCCTGCATGGGGCCTGAAAAACTTCTGGCTCAACGAAGGCCACAGCTTTGGCGTTACCGCCGCAGGTGGCGCTGGTTGGCAATTGGCACATTGGATTGTCGATGGTGAACCGACGATCGATATGATGGGCGTCGATCCGCGCCGCTTTGGCGATTATGCAGGGCGCGGATTCCTGATTGAAAAGAACGAAGAAGCCTATGCCAAGGTCTTCACCGTGCATTATCCCGATGAAGAGCGTGAAGCGGGACGCGCATTGCGGCGTACCCCTTGCTATGATCGGATGAAGGCGCTTGGTGCGGTGTTTGGCAGTGTGTTCGGCTGGGAACGCCCCAATTGGTTCGCGCCGGATGGCTATGCGCTCAGCGAAGCCGATCTCGACAAGCCGGACGTGCTTTTGAACGACAATCATCCCGTCGTTGCAGATGAACCCATTCGTGAAAAATGGTCGTTCCGTCGGTCCAACTATTTCGAACATGTCGGCAATGAGTGTCGCCATGTGCACGAAAAAGTCGGCATTCAGGATATGAGCGCATTTGCCAAATGCGAGATATCAGGCCCGGGTGCGGAAGCCTGGCTTGACCAGCTGCTGACAAATGCGGTGCCGAAAAAGGTCGGACGCGTAAGCTTGTCCTATCTGCTGACCAACAAGGGCGGCGTGCGCAGTGAGTTCACCGTCTATAAAGTCGCACCGCAGCGTTATTATCTTGTCTCGGCTGGTGCGTATGAGCGGCATGACCATGATTATTTGAAAAAGGCCCTGCCGCGCGATGGCTCTGTCAGCTTTGAACGGCTGACCACGGCTATGGGCGTGCTCGTTCTGGCGGGCCCGCGTTCGCGCGATGTGTTGGCGAAGCTTACCGATACCGACCTGTCCAATGATGCCTTCCCATGGCTGACCGGCAAGAAAATGAGCATTGGCCTAGCGCAGGTCGATGCGCTGCGGGTCAATTTCATCGGTGAGCTTGGTTGGGAAATCCACCATCCGATCGAAATGCAGAATTACATCTTTGACCGGTTGATGGAGGCCGGCGCTGAGTTTGAGATTAAGCCGTTCGGTATCCGCGCGATGACGTCGATGGCGCTCGAAAAAAGCTACAAGCTGATCCCGCGTGAATTGTCGGTTGAATATTCGGCGTTTGAAAGCGGATTGGACCGATTTGTCAGCCTGAAGAAGCCAACCTTTCATGGCCGCGATGCATTGCTTGCATGGCGTGAACGGGGCGCTGCCAACACGCTTGTGACGATGGAAGTGCATGGTGTGACCGATGCCGATGCACGCGGGTCGGAACCGATTTATCATGGCGATGATATTGTCGGCCGCGTGACGTCTGGCGGTTATGGTTGGCGCGTGCGCAAATCGCTTGCGCTCGCGATGGTCCGGCCTGATTTGGCGCATGTGGGTGCAGAGTTTGAAATCGCGATCTTGGGCGTTCGCCACAAGGCGACGATCATCGCGGACTCGCCGTTCGACCCTGACAATAATGCACTGAAGAGCTAAGCCAATGTCTCGTTTCGCCCCCATCGCCGATTTGCTTGCGCAGGATCGCAAGGGCCATACCTTGCCGCGCGAATTATATGTGAGCGAAGACGCGTTCGAATTTGATACGCAAGTCATGCTAAAATCCGTTTGGCTGTACGCCTGTACCGTCGCGCATGTGAAAAATCCGGGTGATTTCTTCGTGTTCGAACTGGCGCAGAATTCCGTCATCATTGTGCGTGGCCGCGATATGCAAGTGCGCGCATTTTGGAACAGCTGCCGGCACCGCGGGGCCAAAATCTGCCTCGAAAAGCGCGGACGGGCGCCGCGTTTAATGTGTCCCTATCATCAATGGACCTACGGTCTTGATGGTCAACTTCTTGCCGCGCGCAGCATGGCAGAGGATTTTGACAAAGCGGATCACGGCCTTTCGCCGGTGACGTTGGAAAATGTCGGCGGACTTATTTTCATCTGCCTCGGCGACAATCCACCGCCGATTGACCGCGTAAAGGCCGACATATCCGAACAGATTGCGGTCTATGATCTCGAAAAGCTAAAAGTCGTTGTTCAGGACAATTATATCGAAGACGCCAACTGGAAATTGGTGATGGAGAATAATCGCGAATGTTACCATTGCGACGTCGGTCATCCTGAACTGATTAGCGTGCTTGGGACAACAGGCTTTGGTAAAGATGCGCCCGATAATGCGGCCAAGCATGAAGAGTGGAAAGCACTCGGCATCGACCATGATCTGATCGAATTTCCCGACGGCTGGTGGCACCGGGTCGCGCGGTTGGCGCTGGCCAATGGCGCGGTAACCCAATCGATAGATGGCAAGCTTGCGTGTCAAAAATTGATCGGGCCATTTACGGCGCCTGAAACGTCGAGCCTGTCTGTTTGGACCCAGCCCAATAGCTGGCATCATTTCTGCTGCGACCATGTTGTGACATTTTCACTGACCCCGATTTCGCCGGACAAGACATTGCTGCGCACCAGTTGGCTGGTGCACGAAGATGCGGTTGAGGGCGTCGATTACGATCCCGAGCGTTTGGCCGCATTGTGGCGCAAAACAAACGAGCAGGACGGGCATTTCTCCGCGATCAACCATCGCGGAATCGCCACCGATGGCTATATTCCGGGGCCGTATGCCGTGGAAGAAAAGCTGGTCGACGACTTTAAGAGTTTCTATGTGAGCCGCGGGAATGCCGCGCTTGAGAAAATATCATGACCCACCACAGTGCTTTCAGTCTCTTCGCCAAAGCGCTTGGCGGACATCAGGATTGGCCCGAACAATGGCCCGATGCTGCACCAAAACCGGCTTATGATGCTATCATCGTCGGCGGCGGCGGGCATGGGCTAGGCGCGGCATATTATCTCGCCAAAAAATACGGGATTACCAACGTCGCCGTGCTTGAAAAAGGCTGGATCGGCGGCGGCAATACCGGACGTAACACAACGATTATCCGGTCAAACTATCTCTATGATGAAAGCGCGCATCTTTATGATCATGCGGTGAAGCTGTGGGATGGTTTGAGCCAGGAACTGAACTACAACGTCATGTATTCGAAACGCGGCGTCATGATGCTCGCGCACAATGTGCATGATGTGCAGAGCCTGCAACGGCATATCAATGCCAACCGGCTGAACGGTGTCGACAATGAATGGCTGACGCCGCAGCAGGCCAAAGATTATTGCCCGCCCTTGAATATTTCGCCCGACGCGCGGCATCCTGTGTTGGGTGCGGCGTTACAACGGCGCGGCGGCACGGCACGGCACGATTCGGTGGCGTGGGGCTATGCGCGGGCCGCGGCGGCTTTGGGTGTTGATATCATCCAGAATTGCGCGGTGACGGCTATCCGGCGCGGTGCCGATGGTGCGGTTGAAGGCGTTGAAACCACCCGCGGGCCTATCGCCACAAAGCGTATTGGCGTGTCGGCGGCGGGCAATACGTCTGTCGTTATGCAGATGGCCGGTTTGGACTTTCCGTTGGAAAGCTACCCCTTGCAGGCGCTGGTTTCAGAGCCCGTCAAACCGACTTTCCCGTGCGTCGTGATGTCGAACACAGTCCATGCCTATATGAGCCAGTCGGACAAAGGCGAACTGGTCATTGGTGCAGGCACCGACCAATATGTCAGCTACTCGCAACGCGGCGCGCTCCACATTATCGAACATACGCTGGCCGCAATCTGCGAAATTTTTCCGATTTACAGGCGGATGCGAATGTTGCGCACTTGGGGCGGGATTGTCGACGTGACGCCTGACCGTTCACCGATATTGGGCAAGACCCCGGTCAAGGGGCTATATGTCAATTGCGGCTGGGGCACTGGCGGCTTTAAGGCGACGCCCGGGGCCGGAGATTTGCTGGCCTACACCATGGCGAAGGACGAGCCGCATCGCATCAACGCGCCCTTCAATCTCGACCGCTTCCGCAATGGACGGTTGATCGACGAAGCAGCAGCAGCGGCGGTGGCACACTAATGATCTTAATTCACTGCCCTTATTGTGACGAGAAACGTCCTGAAATCGAATTTGCCAATGCCGGGCAGGCGCATGTTGCCCGCCCATTGGACCCGTCAAGCCAGAGCGACGAAGAATGGGAAGCCTATCTTTTCATTCGCGCCAATCCGCGCGGGCGGCATCACGAACGCTGGCGGCATGTGCATGGCTGCGGTCGCTTTTTCAACGCCGTACGCGACACAGTGACCGACAAATTTGAAACGACTTACAAGGCTGGGGAGCCGCGGCGATGAGCGGATATCGTCTCGAAAATGGCGGGCGCGTTGATCGCAGCCGACCTGTGGAATTCAGCTTTGATGGACATTCCTATCAAGGTTTCGCCGGCGACACTTTGGCTTCGGCCTTGCTCGCCAATGGTATCAGCCTGTTCGGCCGATCATTTAAATATCACCGCCCGCGCGGCATTATGGCAGCGGGCAGTGAGGAGCCGAACGCGCTGATCTCGGTGGATCGGGGGGCAGGTCGCTTCACGCCCAATCTGCGTGCAACCGGTGTCGAGATTCATGCAGGGCTCAACGCCTTCAGTCAAAATCGCTGGCCATCGCTAAAGCGCGATTTTGGTGCGATAAATGACCGGCTGGGTATGTTTTTCCCCGCGGGCTTTTACAATAAAACCTTCATGTGGCCGCGTTCTTTTTGGGAAAAGCTGTATGAACCAGCGATCCGCAAGATGGCTGGACTTGGCGATGCGCCGACCCAAGAAGACCCCGACATTTATGCATCCACTTATGCCCATTGCGACCTGTTGATCGTTGGTGCGGGCCCCGCCGGTATTGATGCCGCATTGGAAGCGATGGGTTCGAACAAGCGGATATTCCTGATCGATGAACAGGATGAACTTGGCGGCGGTGCGCTTGCGGATCCGGCTCTATGGCCGTGGCTAGAGCGCAGTCGCAAAGCGCTCATCGATGCGCCCAATGTCACGATCCTCACCCGCACGACGGCGTTCGGCTATTATCACGACAACTTTATCGGCGCGGTGCAGCGGTTGACTGATCACATGCCGGACAATTCGAACAGCCCACGCGAAAAATTATGGCGCGTACGGGCCGGTGAAGTGGTCCTTGCGCAAGGTGCGATTGAACGGCCGCTCGTTTTTGACGGCAACGATACGCCCGGCGTGATGCTGTCGTCCGCCGCAAAGGTTTTCGGCCTTCGCTACGGCGTCGCAGTCGGCAAATCGGTCGCGTTGATGACCGCGCATGACAGCGGCTGGCAAGATGTGTTCGCCTTGGCAAAAGCGGGTGTCGGTATAAAAGCGATCATCGACGTGCGCCCCGAGGTTTCCTCTGCGCTGCTGGACGAGGCCAGCCGCCTTGGCATCAACGTGCACCTCAACCATAGCGTCACTGGCGTAAATGGCCGGCACCGCGTCACATCCATACAGATCTGCAATAATGACGATTATGTCGGCGCGCGCATCGATTGCGATACGCTGTTGATGGCTGGCGGATGGACGCCGAGTGTGCATTTATGGTCGCACAGCAAAGGATCGCTTGCATGGCGCGATGACATTGGCGCCTATGTTCCCGATCAACCGAACGAAAATGTGCGCTGTGTCGGGGCATGTTCAGGCGGTTGGGATTTTGGCAGCGGCGCGATTATTGATGTGTTGCCAACGCCCAAGGACCAAAGCCGGATAAAGGCCTTCGTCGATTTCCAGAATGACGTCACGGCAAAGGACATTAAGCTGGCGGTGCGTGAGGGCTTTCGCTCTATCGAGCATATCAAGCGCTATACAACCAACGGCATGGCGACCGATCAGGGCAAGACATCGAACCTCAATGGCTTGCAGATTGCATCAACAGCACTTGCCAAGCCGGTGACCGATATTGGTCTGACGAGCTTTCGCCCGCCATATACGCCGCAGACTTTCGGTGCGTTCGCGGGTCATGCAAAGGGCGCATTGTTCCAACCGACACGGACGACCAATATCGACAGCTGGGCCGCCGAAAATGGCGCAGTGTTCGAACTGGTCGCACAGTGGCGGCGCGCGCGTTACTTCCCCAAAATGGGTGAGGACATGCACGCGGCGGTGAACCGCGAATGCGTTGCGGTGCGTTCGTCGGTCGGCATTTTTGATGCATCGACCTTGGGCAAGATCGAAGTCGTTGGCCCCGATGCCGCCGAATTCCTGAACCGCATGTATACCAACCCTTGGAAAGCGCTTGAGCCAGGCCGCTGCCGCTATGGGCTGCTTTTGAAAGAGGATGGCTTCATCACCGATGACGGTGTTTCGGCGCGGTTGGCGCCCGACCGGTTCCATCTGACGACCACGACCGGCGGTGCCGCGCGTGTGCTGAATATGATGGAGGATTATCTCCAGACCGAATGGCCTGACCTTGACGTCTGGTTGACCAGCACGACCGAGCAATATGCGGTTATTGCGCTGCAGGGTCCAAATGCGCGCAAATTGTTGGAGCCACTGGTCGAGGGCATTGACCTGTCCGCCGATGCTTTCCCGCATATGGCGATCCGCGAAGGCACAATCTGCGGCATTCCAACGCGCCTGTTCCGGGTGAGCTTCACGGGCGAACTTGGTTTCGAAATCAACGTGCCGACCGCTTATGGCCGCGCGGTTTGGGAACGGCTGATGGCAGAAGGTGCGAAATTTGACATCACCCCCTATGGCACAGAGGCTATGCACGTGCTGCGCGCTGAAAAGGGCTTCATCATCGTCGGGCAAGATACCGATGGCACAATAACGCCATTTGATGCCGGTCTCGATTGGGCGGTGGGCAAGAAAAAGCCGGACTTTGTCGGTAAACGGTCAATGGCACGGCCTGACATCGTTGCGCCCGGGCGGAAACAATTGGTCGGGCTACTGACCGATGACCCGAATGTTGTATTGGAAGAAGGTGCGCAGATTGTTGCCGACCCGCGTCAGCCAATCCCGATGACGATGATCGGCCATGTGACCTCTTCTTACTGGAGCGAAACGCTTGGCCGGTCGATCGCTTTTGCCTTAGTGGCAGGTGGGCATGAGATGATGGGCGGCACGCTGCACATCCCGATGCCAGGCAAAACGCATGAAGCGAAAGTGAGCGGCATGGTTTTTTATGATGCAGAAGGAGCGCGGCTGCATGTCTGATGCCCTTTTCAGGAACGAACCCGTTTCATCTACGCCGTACGTAGCGGACGGTGTCAGCATCAGCCTTGCTGCACCGTTGAAGCGTTATTCGCTGCGGGCGCGGACGGCGGAGGCTCTGGAAACGGTGCTCAACGCAAAAGTGCCACAGAAAATCGGCGCGACCGAAGGTGGCATTGCATGCCTTGGTCCGGACGAATGGCTCCTGCGCACTGCAGCGGAGACGGCGATGCCAACCGGCGCGGGATTGCCGGTTGCCATCACCGATATCAGCGAACGATCTATCAGCCTCGTCGTTGAAGGGCCACGCGCAGCGGAACTGCTGATGACAGGTTGCCCGCTTGATCTCGACAATTTTGCGGTCGGTCGGGCCACGCGAACAATTTATGAAACGGTCGAAATCATCATCATCCGCGACGGTGAAGATCGTTTTCATGTTGAGGTGTGGCGCAGTTTTGCCGCATGGCTGTGGACGGCGTTCACGGCGGCTGCCAGCCATTGATGGTGGCTTGAGACCTTAAGGAGAGTTCATTGGCGGATTGGGACAAAGCAATAGATCTGGGGAACTATGGCCAATCCAATCGCAATTGGGGTGGAATGCATATCAACCCCGCTGTCTTTTTCCCGACGGCCATTATTGCGTTCGCGGTCATTGTATTCAGCCTGATCGCGCCGAAAGCGTCGGCGGACTTGTTTGCGGGTTTGCGCAGTGGTGCGGTTGCCCATTTCGACTGGTTCTTCATGATGTCGGGCAATCTTCTGCTGGTCTTTTGCGTCGTTGTCGCACTTTCACCGCTGGGGAAAATCCGGTTGGGCGGCAAAGGGGCTACGCCTGATTATTCGCGATTGTCATGGTTTGCGATGCTGTTTGGCGCAGGCATGGGTATCGGCTTGGTTTTTTATGGCGTGGGTGAACCCGTCACCCATTTCACGTCTTCGATGGCAGGCGGTCCTGCGGCGCCGTTGGGCGGTGCTGTTGGCGACGCACAAGCGGCACGCAGCGTCGCGATGGCAGCGACCATCTTTGATTGGGCACTGCATCCATGGGCCATTTTTGCGGTCACCGGTCTGGCGCTTGCGCTCTTTAGCTTTGATTTCAAAATGCCGTTGTCGATGCGGTCGGCATTCTATCCCTTATTTGGAAAGGCGGTTTGGGGCCGCACAGGCGATGTCATTGAAGTGCTCGCGGTCCTTGCGACGATCTTTGGGCTGGCCACGTCGCTTGGGCTTGGGGCGCAGCAAGCGATGGCGGGGATCGTCTATCTTTACGGCATAACGAGCTCGTCAGTAACGATCCTGGCGTTGATAGCGGTGATGGCCAGCATTACCTTTTTGTCGATCCGGGGTGGCATTGACCGCGGCATCCGCATTTTGAGCGAGGTCAACATGTGGGTTGCCTTTGCCTTGCTGGTGTTTGTCTTAACCACAGGCTCCACGCTTCAACTGATCGGCGATCTTGCGACCAATATCGTCAACTATCTGAAATTTCTGCCGGCATTATCAAATCCGGTTGGCCGTACCGACACCGGCTTTTACAATGATTGGTCGGTCTATTACTGGGCATGGTGGATCAGCTGGGCCCCATTTGTGGGCATGTTCATGGCGCGCATTTCATTGGGCCGGACGGTGCGTGAATTCATTGCCGGGGCCATGATCGCGCCGAGCCTGCTGGGCATATTGTGGCTCACGATTTTTGGGGACGCAAGCATCGCGCAAATCGTTGCGGGCAATGGTGCGGACTTGGCCAAAGCATCACTGGATACGCAGCTATTTGTGCTTCTCGGCACTTTGCCCTGGGCGCAATTCACCTCATTTGTTGCCATTGGCCTGATCCTGATCTTTTTCGTGACGGGCTGGGACTCGGGCACGCTGGTGATTGACACAATGACCGCGGGCGGACGCACCGATACGCTGCTTCGGCAAAAGACCATCTGGCTGGTCGCGGTGGGCGGTATTGGAATCGTGCTGTTGCTCAGCGGAGGCCTCACGTCGCTTCAGGCGGGTGCAATCGCCACGGGCTTGCCCTTGGCTTTGGTGTTATTGTGCATGTGTCTGGGTACGCTGAGAGGATTGTTGGCGCTGCATCGCAATCCGGATTGCAGCGGGAACATATAAGCGGACATTTTGCAGCTGGGCCGACGTCCAGCAAAGTGATGCAAGCCTGCAACGCAGCTGGTGCATAATCGGGCTATCTCGAAAATGCATAGCGCTATTACGGAAAGTCTCGCATAGCCATTAGCTGAGGTAATATTAGCCATCGGCTATACCTGCACGCTTGGGAGGGCTGCTGCATGAAACTGCCACAAGAATTCGATCTACACGCACTCGAAGTATTCGTGATGACCGTCGAACTTGGCGGCATGTCGCAATGCGCGGCCCATTTGCAGGTGACGCAATCGGCGGTTTCCCAAACCATCGCGAAGCTTGAGGCCGGCATAGGCGCGTCTTTGTTTGACCGCACGATGCGGCCATTGGGCCTGACGGCCAGCGGCAAGTCGCTGTTTGCGCGCGGACAAAAGCTGATTGCGCACGCCAGACTGGCCTATGACGAAGTCCGTGAAGGCGCAAACTTGCCAATATCGAGCATTACGGTCGCGATGTCGTTCAGCCTTGCCAACCAACTGACCGCACCGATTTTGCATAGCCTCGGTGCGCGGGCAGACCGGTGGAATATCCGATCGGGTATTTCCATGGAGCATCAGGGCGAGTTTCTGGCGCGCGACATCGATATGCTGGTGACCGGTAGCTTTAATCTTGAGCATCGTGACACAGTCGAGCTGCACCCGGTGTTTGAGGAAAGCTTCATTCTTGTTTTCCCCAAAGATTTTCGAGAGCCGCTGGATCTTGTCGGCTTGCCATCATCATTGCCGTTTATCCGCTTTTCGCGGCTTACCGGAACGGGGCAGCAGATTGAGCGCCAGATTGTCCGGATGAAACTGAAACTGCCGCAGATGGTTGAAGTCGAATCGTCGCATCAGCAATTGGCATTGGTGGCGGCGGGGATCGGTTGGGCGATTACCACGCCCGTTTGCTTGGCGGCGGTGCCGGAACTGCTTTCCCAATTGCGCGCCGAGCCGATGACAAGGGGGCGCTTTTCACGGTCGGTCCAAGTCGTCGCGCGGATCGATGAATTGGGCAATATCCCCAGCCTAACCGCGGCCTTGTGCCAGCAGGTGTTGCAGGAAAAAATCTTCCCGCCGCTCATCGAGGAATATCCATGGATGGCACAGCAATTGGCGTGGCCGTCGGCTTCGGCCGAAAATGAGGAGTTGATAGCATGATGCGGAACCTTATCGCTTCCATACTGATCTTGCTGGCTGCCCCTATCTACGCCAGCCCGCCCAGTGTTCCCGGCGCCGATGCGCCGGAGCTTGCCGCGTTGGGTGCTTATGGCGTTGGCTTTCGTTCTGTCACCTTCACGCATCGTGACCAGCCCGATGTAGAAAATGCAAATGCGGACCCCAGCAATGTTCGCCTCGTCGACCGCAATGTGCAGGTGGACATTTGGTACCCCGCCACGGCGAAAAAGGGCTCCAAAACCGTCCTGTATCGCGGCAGCCTGTGGGCAGAGCCACCGCTTCCGCCGGTTGCGTTCACGCAAAATGGTATCGCGGTTGCGGGCGCGCCAGCCGCAGGCCGCAAACACCCGTTGGTCATTATAAGCCATGGCTATAGCAACAACCCGGCGGTTATGACGTGGTTGACCGAGAATCTGGCGTCAAAAGGCTATGTCGTCGCGGCTATACATCATCGCGATCCAAACCCTTATGTCGTTGCACCAACCACGCGCGCTGCGCCGAATTTCAACCGGCCGCATGACATTGTATTTGCAGCGGCGCAGCTCCGCGCCACTTTGGGCGATTTGATTGCCCCGGATAACATTGCGCTGATTGGCTATTCACAAGGTGGTTATGGGGTGCTCACCGCAGGTGGTGCAACGCTTGACCCTGCGGGTCCGAATATGAATTTGGTTGCGGGTGGGTGGCTAAAGAAATTCGCGCGCGGCAGTGCGGATGCGGACGCTATCAAAGTGCCAGGCGTCAAGGCTGTGGTGGCACTGGCACCAGCTGGCGGCGCACCGAGCAGCGCATGGGGCGCCGAGGGCCTCGCCGCGCTGACGGCGCCGCTGCTTCTGATTCACGGCGATAGCGACTTTACGGTTGACTATAAAACCGGCGGGCTGGCGGTGTTTGGCGGCGCCGTAAATGCCGACCGCTATTTGCTGACTTACAAGCAGGCAGGCCATTCCATCGCGCTCAATCCCGCGCCACCCGAAATGCGCGGTTCGCTGTGGGACATAGACTGGTTTGAAGACCCGATTTGGCGGCAGGACCGGATCAATGCCATCAACCTGCACTTTATTTCCGCGTTTCTCGCTGTGCATTTACGGGGCGACGAAAGCAAAAGTGCGTATCTTAAAGTCGACACCGAAAATTCAGATGATGGCGTGTGGAATGCGCCCGCCGGAACGCCATGGGGTGCGTATAGTCCCGGCGGCGAAGGCGTGACATTATGGAAGGGTTTCCAGCAAAGGCATGCGCGCGGCATGACGCTTCTTTATGCGCCTAAAGCGTCAGACTGAGCGCTGCTGTCTTCCAAAAATGGATCATGGCTTCGCTGTAGCTGAGCGGAACATAGGCATGGCAGGTATCGTCATCCACCACATGCAGGCGAACGTTTACGTGATCGATCATTGTTGCCGCGCTGCATCCGGACGCGAAATTCGGGTTTTCCGCATCGAAAACGCCGCCTTCCATCAACAATGTGCGCCAGCCTTTTCCAGAAAGCTGCACCCGCACAATGCTGCCGCCAATTGCGGTGAGCGCACCGTCATCCACCAATAGGCCAGGCAGTGCCGACACATCGCCTTCGACCAACCAGACGGTGGGTTCATAGCGGATCAGAAGGAGGGCATCATTGCCGTCAGAACGACCCATGGCTGGCAAGGCAAAGCCTGCAGCTTTCTTAAACCTTGCCGCCACAGACGCCGGGTTGCTCCATATCTCCAGAGCATGAAGCGGCGCTGCGGGCAGCACTGTGATTGTTACATCAGTCACGATAGCGCTCCCCGGCCGTGTCGTAGAAATGCGGTGCCACAACGCGGACCCGCGCCATTTGACCGCGCGTGGGCGAGGTTGCGATAAGCTCTTCCCCGTGCCGTGCAAAGCCGTCGGTCAATTGGCCAAGCGCAATCGACCCGCCGTCCAATATCCGAAACGCAGCGGCGCTGACATGGCCCTGTGGGGATGCGCCTTCGCCTGTGACAAGCATCGCGCCTTCGGGAATGTTGCCCTCTATTGCTTCGAGCCCGACCAGTTGCCGTCGTCCGGCTTCGGACAAGGCAGGGCGCGATAGGCCGGACGCGCCGACATAGCCACCGGCTTTGTTGAGCATCTTGTCGAGCGAAAGATCATGTGGGGTCATCCGCCCGTCGACTTCACCGCCGACGACCAAATGGCCTTTTTCGATACGCAAGAATTCCATTGCCTCAAGGCCATAAAGTGCGCCGCCCTGCGCGCTGATCTCGGCCTCGCACGCAGCCCAAACGGGTCCAGCATGGCTTGCCTCGACATAAATTTCGAACGCGCGTTCGCCGCTGTAACTGGCGGCGAGGATGATGACCGGAACCCCGGCAATCATTGCCGGAACCGTCGACATATGGCGCGGTGGTTCCTCGCCAATCAATGCCGCCAGTGTCGCCTTAGCTTGCGGCCCTGCGACAGCAATCCCGGCATAATGTTCCTGCACATTGACGGCGGAGACGCGCAAATGCGGGCAGAGATATTGGCGGACATAAGAAATATGCGTCGCCATCCGGTCCGCGCCGCCGGTTGAGCTGGTCAACAGATAGCGGTTCTCGTCCAACCGCCAAACCGTACCGTCGTCGAAAACAAAACCGTCTTCGCGCAGCATGAACGTGTATCGGCCACGTCCGACGGCAAGTTTGCCGACCGTCGTTGCGCAGATGATTTCCAGAAACGCGGCGGCATCTGGCCCGGACACTTCAAACTTTGCGAGCGTTGAAACATCGGTCATCCCGACATTGGAACGCACCGCTTTGGCTTCACGCATTGCCGCTTGCGCCAAAGTTTCGCTGCCCACCGGATAGGCACGGGGGCGGAACCAATATCCCAGCGGCTGCCAGATCGGGTTCTTCGCGGCGTGCACATCGTATAGCGCGAGGCGACGAACATGCGCGCTTGCATCTTTCGCGCCAGCGCCAGCCAGCAGCCCCATCGTAACCGGCGTATAAGGCGGACGGAATGTGGTCAGACCCGCCTCAGGAATAGCCACACCCTGCCTTTCGGCCAACCGCCCAAGCGCCGCCATATTGCTGAGCTTGCCCTGATCGGTCGCCATTCCGAGTGTGGTATAACGTTTGAGATGCTCAACCGAGCGATAGCCCTCGGCCCACGCCAGATCGACATCCGACAACGTCACATCATTCTGAAAATCGATGAAGCTTTTCTTTGGTTTGGAAACCGGGACGACATTGAACACGGGGTCAGGATTGGCTGCCCCGCCAATCGTCGTCACATTCTGACGCGATGTCGCAGGGACAAAGGCTTGCGCATCATCGTTCCAATCGAGCGAGCCACCGGCCTGCATATGCAGATGCACCACGGGTGTGAAACCACCGGAAACAGCGATCAGATCAGCATCCCAGCTTTGGGTCAGGCCATTGACACGCGCGGTCACGCTTTTCAGGCAATGGCGCGCGCCATTGGTCGAAAGCGGAACGGCGTTGTTATAGACGGGAAGCCCGCTATCCGCGCCCGCCGGTGCTGGCCGTGCATCGAGGATAGCAACAACCTCAGCCCCAGCCGCCTTGAGCGCGTAGGCCGTTTTATACGCGTCATCATTATTGGTCGCGATCACCACGCGTTTGCCCGGGACCACGCCAAAGCGCCGCACATAGGTGCGCACAGCTTGCGACAGCATTACGCCGGGGCGGTCATTATGCGCAAAGGCCATCGGGCGTTCAATGCTGCCAGTCGCAAGTATCACTTGGCCCGCCCGCACATGCCAAAGCCGCTGTGCAACGCCGTGCGGCGGGATTTGGCCAGGCTCTGCTATACGCTGCGTCAGCGTGACCAGATCATGCTCCCAATATCCGGACGCCGTGGTGCGGGTGAGGATGCGTCCGCCGGCGGCGCGGATGCGGGCTTGGGTCGCTTCCACCCATGCACCATCGCGATCGTGGCCGTCGCGGATTAACGAAGCACAAAGAACATTGTCCTGTTCGACGAGGATGACGCGTTTGCCGGCTTCAGCGGCTTCGAGAGCGGCGGACAGGCCCGCTGGTCCGGCACCGACCACAAGCACATCGCAAAAGGCCGCACGTTGGCTAAAATGGTCTGGGTCGGTCTTCGTCGGCGCATTGCCGAGGCCCGCCGCTTTACGAATGAAATATTCGTAGAACATCCATCGTTTGGCCGAACCGAAAAAGGTCTTGTAATAGAAACCGGCAGACAGGACAGGCGCGGCCAAGCCAAAGACAGAACCGATATCGAATGACAGGTTCGGCCAGCGGTTCTGGCTTTTGGCGACCAGTCCTTCATATACAAAAACATCGGTCGCGCGGGTATTGGGCTCACGGCGTCCGCCATCACCAATGGTGACGAGCGCGTTTGGCTCCTCAACGCCAGCTGTCATGATCCCGCGTGGACGGTGATATTTGAAGCTGCGGCCAACAAGGCCAATGCCGTTGCGCAAGAGCGCGGCGGCAAGTGTGTCGCCCTTTTGCGCTTGATAGGTCTTGCCGTCGAAACTGAAGTTTATCACGGCAGAGCCTCCGGACCAACGGCACGGGTGGCGCTGATTTCGTTCGTCACACGGTTGCGTGCGATCACCATCCAAGCACGGCACCCATAAGTGTGCCGCCAGATTTCTTCATCAACACCGCGTGGATTGTTGCGTGTGAAGAGCGTTTTCATCGCCTCTTCGGGTGCAGCATCAAGCGACACCACCGCGTCTACGGTACGTTCGTATATAAACTCCGCCTGATCGCGCGGGCCGCAATGGGGACAGGTGAACTGCATCATTAGCGACTGTTCGGCATTGGGCCGCTCCCTGTTTCATCGATTGTCGCGCCGCGTTCGAAACGGTCGAGCGCAAATGGCGCATTCAGGGTATGTGGTTTGCCGGTTGCGAGTGTGTGCGCATATGTCCAACCCGATGCCGGTGTCGCCTTGAACCCGCCATAGCACCAACCGCCGTTGAGAAAGAGGTTCTTCACCGGCGTTTCGCCAATAATCGGCGCGCCGTCAAAGCTCATATCGGTCACGCCAGACCATGTCCGCACCATGCGCAGGCGTGATAGCGCCGGGACGAGCGCTAGGCCCTGCGCCACGGCACGCTCCATGACCATCGGATTGCCGCGTTGGGCATAGCTGGGCCAGTTATCAGGGTCCCCGCCAAAGACGATGCCGCCCTTGTCAGACTGGCTGATATAGCAATGCAGTGATTGCGACATGATCACACTGTTTATCATTGGCTTGACGCCTTCGGTCACCATCGCCTGCAACGTTTGCGATTCCACGGGCAGTTTAAGGCCCGCCAGCCCTGCGACATGGCCGCTATGGCCCGCAACGCAAATACCGACGCGACCGGCGTTGATCCGCCCGCGGGTGGTTTCCACGCCGACCACCGCATCGCAATCACGCACAAAGCCTGTGACTTCGCATTTCTGGATGATGTCGACGCCAAGGCTGTCTGCGCCGCGTGCGTAGCCCCAGGCGACGGCATCATGGCGGGCAGTACCGCCGCGCCGCTGAATCAAGCCGCCCTCAATCGGGAAGCGTGCACTGCGTGACATGTCGAGCAACGGTTCCAGCTTTTGCACTTCGTCGCGGGTCATTAAATCTGCATCGATCCCGTCGCACCGCATCGCGTCGCCGCGCTCGGCAAGCTTGGTCATATCGGCGTCGCTGTGACCCAGAAACATTGCGCCGCGTGGGGAGAACATGACGTTGTAATTCAACTCGTCGCTTAAATGCTCCCACATTTTCAAGCCGAATTCGAACAGGTCGTGCAATGGCTTTAGCCGGTAGTTTGACCGAACAATCGTCGTGTTACGTCCGGTGTTGCCGCCGCCTATCCAGCCCTTTTCCAGAACCGCGATATTTTTCAGGCCATGGACCTTGGCAAGATAATAAGCCGTCGCCAGCCCGTGCCCGCCGCCGCCGATGATGATGATATCATAATGCGATTTAGGCTCCGGATCGCGCCACGCAGGTTGCCAATGCTTCTGCCCGTTCAAAGCACCGCGCAGCAATCCGAAAGCCGAATATTGGCTCATGAAATCGGCATCCACCCGCGCTTTTCGCGCCAATCGGACTC
>JACCDN010243141.1_pt1 | contig 37466 bp, 34 predicted proteins | sample 7441691 | NCBI WGS metagenome assembly JACCDN01 (sample SAMN15323439, study PRJNA562643) | freshwater metagenome | isolation source: river surface water | place: USA:Blue River Watershed | collected 2017-08-16
CCAACGAATTGTGAAACAGTAAGCACAACAGTTACTGTAGCAGCAGCGGTTATAGATGCAGTAGCAGATACCTTCGGACCTATTAATGGAAGCACAGGTGCTACCACGACAAGTGTATTGGCGAACGATACTTTAAACGGAGTAGTTGTAAATCCATCTCAAGTTACCCTAACAGGAGTAACCGTTCCGACAGGAATGACTTTAAATACAGATGGAACAATCACCATTGCTCCAGGTACCCCAGCAGGCACTTACACAGTTACTTATAGCATTTGTGAGGTACTGAATCCAACGAATTGTGAAACAGTAAGCACAACAGTTACTGTAGCAGGTGGTTGTTTAGACTTTGCTATTAATGATTGTGATGGTGATGGAGTTACAAATGGTCAGGAGTTGTTAGATGGAACAAATCCACAAGATCCATGTTCTTCAGTTTCAGCTAATGTAACATTACCACTGAGTCAAGAGTTTTTAGATGGAGATTGTGATGGAGATGGATTGACAAATGGCGAAGAAATTGGACAAAATCCAAACCAACCGTTTGATCCAAATGGTAATGGAATTCCAGATTATCTTGAAGTGAATAATCATACCCCTTCTGAAGATGATTTAGAAATTTTCAATGCTGTTTCGCCAAATAACGATGGGGATAATGAAGTGTTTGTGATTAGAAATATTGAAAAATATCCTGATAACACGGTGTCTATTTTTAACCGATGGGGAGTACTTGTATTTGATATAGACGGTTATGGACAAGATAACAAATACTTTAAAGGTATTTCTGAAGGTAGAATTACAATTAATCAACAGGATGAATTACCAGTTGGGACTTATTTCTACATTATTAGATACAAGAATAATGTAGGAGAACAAAAACAACGTTCAGGTTATTTATACATCAATAGATAAAAGTATCATGAAAAAAATAAGAAAGACAATGATTAATAAACTAGTTCTCGCTTTTATTGTGATGATTTATTGTGGGGCAATGGCCCAACAAGAACCTCAGTATACGCAGTACATGTACAATCCATCGCAAATAAATCCGGCTTATTCGGGTTCTTTAGGGTATGCCACTACGTTTGGATTGTACCGAGCTCAGTGGATAGGATTGGAGGGAGCCCCAAAAACGGCTAATCTTAGTTTTCATAAGCCAATTGAAAACTCTAAAGTGGGATATGGAATAAATATTTTAAATGACAGAATCGGTCCTTCGGAATTGACTTACGTAAATGTAGACTTTTCATACACGCTGTTGTTTGGAGATGATTCTAGGTTGGCATTCGGAATTAAAGCTGGGGGTGAATTGTTGAATATTGATTATACCAAGTTAAGTCAATACAACCCGGGAGATGTTTTATATCAGAATAATTTAAATAAGTTTTCGCCAAATATAGGTGCCGGTATTTTTTATTATACCGAGGATTCGTATATTGGATTATCCGTTCCGATGATGTTAAATACTACATTTTATGATGAAGTGGCGGTATCAACTGCTAACAGAAGACAGAACTTTTATTTGTCTGCAGGAAAAGTTTACGATTTGAATTACGACATCAAATTTAAGCCTGCTATCATAGCTAAAGTAGTTTCAGGAGCGCCCTTACAATTAGATCTAACAGCAAACTTTTTAATCAATGAAAAAATCACAGCTGGATTAGCTTATAGAATGAGTGCAGCATTGAGCGGACTTGTAGGCTTTCAAGTAACGGATAAATTGTTTATTGGGTATGGATACGATAGAGAGACTACCAGATTGTCAAATTTTAATTCAGGTTCTCATGAATTGTTTTTAAAATTTGATTTGTTTAATAAGTTTCAAAATATTGAAACCCCACGATTTTTTTAATCCCCATTCCTATGAAAAAATATATTATAATATCCATCTTTATAGTTGCAAATGCTTTCTCACAAAAGAAAGCGCTGTTAAGAGCAGCTGATAAATTTAAAAAAGAGCAGTATATAGAGGCTGTAAAAATTTATGAGCAATTAGTGAAAAAAGGTGTGGTTTCTACAGAAATTTTTCAACGTATTGCCGATTCATATTATTTTAATGCCAATTATGATAAAGCAAGTTATTGGTATAAAAAGATGTATGAACTCGATCCTAATTGCAGTTCAGAGTATTTATATAGATACGGACAGTCTTTGAAATCGGCAGACAATATGGATGAAGCTAAATCAATTTTAGATGTATATGCAAAGAAGCAAACCGGAGAAGTTAGATCAAAATTACTTTTAAAATTTAATGGAAAGGCGAATACAGATGATAAATTATCTAGCGCTTTTACTATTAGTAATTTGGGGATAAATTCTGTCAAATCAGATTATGGGGGAAGTTTTAAAGGAGATACTTTGGTTTTTTCAAGTGCGCGTAGCCAAAATGTTGGAAGTTTGACCTATAAAAGAACCAACCAATCGTTTACAAATTTATATTATTCAACGATCAATTCATTGGTTGATCTACCGGAACCAAAATTGTTTTCAAATACCACTTTTTCAAAATTTCATGAGGCTACGCCAATTTTTTCAAAAGATGGAAAGACAATGTACTTTACCCAAAATGAATTAAAATCAAATAACAAATCAAAAGCCATTGATGGTTTGTATAAAATTTACAAATCGGTGTATCAAAATGGAAATTGGAACACGCCGGTTAAAACCTCAATCGAGGCAGATGCCTCTTTTAGAATAGCTCACCCTGCGTTAAGCTTTGATGAAAAGTATTTGTATTTTGCTTCTGATATGACCGGCACAGTTGGTGCTTCGGATCTATTTAAAGTTCAAATTAATGAAGATGGAAGTTATGGTAAGCCAGAGAATTTGGGGGTTGTTGTGAATACAGAAGGGAGAGAAAGTTATCCGTATGTGACAAGCGACAATAAATTGCTGTTTGCTTCAGATGGTCACCCGGGTTATGGAGGATTCGATATTTTCGTATTAGATTTAGAAAACCCAAATGCTTTGCCTATTAATTTAGGTACTTCAATCAATTCACAGATGGATGATTTTGCCATGGTTTGGGACCGTGAAAAAAGGTTAGGCGTTTTTTCGAGTAATAGAAAAGGCGGAAAGGGAGATGATGATATTTATTATTTTGAGGAACTATATCCATTTTCATTTGATGTAGATGCAATTGTTAAAGGTACATTACAAGACAACATAAACAAAGAGTATTTGCAAGGAGCCCAAGTGGTGCTTTTAGATAAAAATGACAATATTATTTCTAAGTCAACTACGGATGAAAAAGGAAATTATTCATTTAGTCCCATAAAATCTAATCAGTTGATTAAAATTCGAATTGAAAAGGATGGTTATGAAACACAACAAAGTCTTGTTTCTATTTCTCAATATGAATCTCAAATCAACGTTCCTTTTGTCGTTTCATCCAAGAAAGTTAAAATTCAAAACGGCTTGGATATTGGAAATGTTGTGAAATTCAACCCTATTTATTTTGAGTTAGATAAATCTACAATTACGAAAGAAGCTAAAGTAGAGTTAGAAAAAATTGTTGAAGTATTGAATTCATATCCATCAATAAAAATTGAAATAGGATCTCATACTGATGCAAGACAACACCGAAAGTATAATAAAATATTATCTCAAAAAAGGGCAGAGGCGACATTGAATTATTTAGTGAAAAGAGGCATCAATAAAGACCGACTTACAGCAAAAGGGTATGGAGAATCTCAATTGGTTAACAAATGCGCTGATGGGATTATTTGTACTGAAAAAGAACACCAACAAAACAGAAGGAGTACTTTTATTGTTGTTGAATAAGGAGGTGGTGTTTTTTGTTAAATTCATCTAATAATGATAGCATATGTGGTTTTTTAGAAAGAAAAATACGATCGAAGAAAAACATTATTCTGAAAAAGAGATGAAAGAAATCATGGATTTATATCAGATGTTAGTAAAGATGAAATCTCGTCGTCCTGATCTGGATGTAAAAAAAATGATGGATGATTTGTATCCGAATAATGGAATAACTTATGATGTCTAAGAAGATTTCAATCTGTTTTTTACAATTGATTCAAAATAACACTAATAGAGTAAAAATTTATTTTGGATAAAGTCAATTCTAAGCTCCATCTGCAGGATATAAATTTGAAACGGATGTTTAAATGATTATTTGTTTTTCTGGCAGCGATCTGTTATTTGTAAACTTCACAAACAGAGAGTTGGGGGACTCTAGTTGCCAGTAAAACAAAAAAATGAATTTCAACCATATATTTTTTATGACAGTTTAAGAATTAAATTTTCAAGAAACTCAATTATTTGATTTGAAAATAGGTCGATGGCGTTCACAAGTCGTACCAAAAACCTTTAGTTAAATCTAAAGGTTTTTTTATTGGCTCAATCTTTTACAAAATGTTCTGTAATTATGTAGTTGAGGAGTATTTTTTTGATAATTTTATGGAGTACAAAATAACATAAAAAAAGGAGGTAGTTAACTACCTCCTTTTTTTATTTCAATTGTTTTTTCAAATCGGCAATGGTTTGCGTTGGGTTTTCTGCTTTAAAAACAAAACTACCCGCTACTAAAACATCGGCGCCTGCATCGGCAAGTTGTGTTCCGTTTTTATTGGTTACGCCTCCGTCAATTTCTATCAGGGTTGCTGCACCTTTTTCAGTAATCAATGCTTTTAATTGTGCTACTTTATGGTAGGTATTTTCAATAAACGATTGTCCGCCAAATCCTGGGTTCACACTCATGATACATACCATATCGATGTCATTAATTACATCTTCTAATAGTTGAACGGGTGTATGTGGATTCAAGGCTACACCTGCTTTCATTCCGGCTGCTTTGATCGCTTGTAGGGTTCTGTGTAGGTGCGTGCATGCCTCGTAATGTACGGTTAATATATCCGCGCCCAAATCAGCAAAAGTTTTGATGTAACGATCGGGATCCACAATCATTAAATGGACATCAATTGTTTTTTTAGCATGTTTTGAAATGGCTTCTAAAACGGGCATTCCAAAAGAAATATTCGGAACAAAAACACCGTCCATGATATCGATATGAAACCAATCGGCTTCACTCGCATTGATCATTTCTATGTCGTGTTGTAAGTTGGCAAAATCTGCAGCTAATACAGAAGGGGCAATAAGTGTGTTTTTCATTTTTTTTTGTAATTAAAAAACTCCGGTAGGAAGCCGGAGTTTTGCTAGGTTTAACCTAAATATGTTTTTAATATTTTACTTCTAGAAGTATGTTTCAATCTGCGAATTGCTTTTTCTTTGATCTGACGCACACGCTCACGAGTTAAGTCAAAAGTTTCACCAATTTCTTCAAGAGTCATTGGGTGTTGATCTCCCAAACCAAAGTACAAACGAACTACGTCTGCTTCTCTTGGAGTCAAGGTTTCCAAAGATCGCTCAATTTCGGTGCGCAAGGATTCGTGGATCAATTCTCTATCTGGGTTAGGCGATTCTCCTGAACGCAAGACATCATATAAGTTAGAGTCTTCACCTTCAACCAATGGAGCATCCATAGATAAATGACGTCCAGAGTTTTTCATGGACTCTTTTACATCATTTACAGTCATGTCCAATTCTTTAGCGATTTCTTCTGCAGAAGGAGGACGTTCATTAGATTGCTCTAATAAAGCATACATTTTATTGATTTTATTGATGGAACCAATTTTATTCAAAGGCAAACGAACGATACGAGATTGTTCTGCTAATGCTTGAAGAATCGATTGACGGATCCACCAAACGGCGTAAGAAATGAATTTGAATCCACGTGTTTCATCAAAACGTTGTGCTGCTTTGATCAAACCTAAATTTCCTTCATTGATCAAATCGGGAAGTGTCAAACCTTGGTTTTGATATTGTTTGGCAACCGATACCACAAAACGTAAATTTGCTTTGGTTAATTTTTCCAAGGCACGTTGGTCACCTGCTTTTATACGTTGCGCTAATTCTACTTCTTCATCTGCCGTGATTAGGTCAACTTTTCCAATTTCTTGTAGGTATTTATCTAATGAAGCGGTTTCACGATTGGTAACCTGTTTGGTAATTTTCAGTTGTCTCATTGTGGGATCTCCTTTGTTTTTTTATTAAACGTGGTTGTTATACGTAAAGAGTTACCAAAAAGTTACAATTATTTTAAATTTTAATAATAAATATCCATCTGCTTGTTCCATAACTCAGAATAGTAATCTATTTTTCGATTCATTTTCTGAATAAATACGGTTCCCAAACATTGATGTTGGGTATCGTATACCGACAGTAATGAAACAAAAAACCCCAATGCAATGCTGCATTGGGGTTTTTACTAGTATAGATTGAAAATTATTCCGCTTTAGGAGTAATTTTATTCTCTTCTCTTGGAGGTCTTGGTAAAAGTGCTTTTCTAGAAACTTTTTCTTTTCTAGTTTTAGGATCGATTCCTAAATATTTCACTTGGAATACATCTCCCATATTTACAACGTCAGAAACATTTTCTGTACGTTCCCAAGCCAATTCCGATACGTGTAATAAAACTTCGTTTCCTGGAGCAGCTGTATATTCTACAACAGCACCAAAATCTAACATTTTAATTACTTTCACTTCATAAGCTTCTCCCATTTCTGGTTTGAAGATAATCGAATCAATTTTAGCTAATACCGCTGCAATTCCAGCTGGATCCGTTCCTAAAATCTCTACAACTCCTTGTTCGTCCACTTCATTAATAACGATGGTACAGCCAGTTGCTTTTTGTAATTCTTGAATTACTTTTCCTCCAGGTCCAATCAAAGCTCCAATGAAGTTTCCAGGAATAGTACGCATGATGATTTTTGGCGCGTGTACTTTTACGTCGTCATTAGGTTTGTCAAGTGTTTCCAAAATTTTACCTAAGATATGTAAACGTCCATCACGAGCTTGAGCCAAAGCTTGCTCCATGATTTCATATTTCAATCCATCAATTTTGATGTCCATTTGACAAGCTGTAATTCCTTCTGAAGTTCCAGTTACTTTAAAATCCATATCTCCTAAATGATCTTCATCACCTAAGATATCAGACAATACAGCAAAACGTTCTCCGTCTGTAATCAATCCCATTGCGATTCCAGAAACTGGGCGAATCATTTGAATTCCAGCATCCATTAAAGATAAGGTTCCAGCACAAACCGTAGCCATTGAAGAAGAACCATTTGATTCTAATACTTCAGAAACCACACGAATGGTGTAAGGACAATCCGCAGGAATCATATTTTTTAAAGCACGTTGTGCTAAGTTTCCGTGACCTACTTCTCTTCTTGAAGTTCCTCTTAATGGACGAGCTTCTCCTGTAGAAAATGGAGGGAAGTTATAGTGTAAATAGAATTTTTCTTCTCCTTGTTCAGATGGTGAATCAATTTGGTTCGCTTCTCTAGAAGTTCCTAAAGTAGCTGTTGCCAACGCTTGTGTTTCTCCACGTGTAAATAATGCTGATCCGTGAACGGAAGGCAAGTAATTTACTTCACTCCAAATTGGACGAATTTCAGTTGTTTTTCTTCCGTCTAAACGAGTTCCTAAATCTAAAGTTACATTACGAACCGCTTCTTTATTGGTTTTATAGAAATATTTAGAAACTAAGTCTCCGTTTTCTGCTAATTCTTCTTCTGTAAACAAAGCTTTTACTTCTTCTTTTACAGCATCAAATGCAGCAGAGCGTTCGTGTTTAGCCGATCCTTTGCTTGCAATAGCATAAATTTTATCATAAGCTGCAGCTCTTACTTTAGCGTAAATAGCTTCGTCTGATTTTTCAGTTTCGTAGGTACGAACTTCTTTTTTTCCAAAGGCCTGTGCCAATCTTTCTTGTGCAGCAATTTGTACTTTGATGTGCTCGTGAGCAAATTTAATGGCTTCTACCATTTCTTTTTCTGAAATTTCTTTCATTTCTCCTTCTACCATTGCGATAGAATCTGTTGAAGCACCAATCATCATATCAATATCTGATAATTCTAATTGCGCACGAGACGGATTGATGATGAATTTTCCATCGATTCTTCCAACTCTAGCTTCAGAAATCAATGTTTCAAAAGGAATGTCAGACAACGCTAGAGCAGCTGAAGCAGCTAATCCGGCTAATGCATCTGGCATTACATCGTCGTCATGTGACATTAATTGAATCATCACTTGAACTTCTGCATGGTAATCAGAAGGGAAAAGCGGACGCAATACACGGTCAACTAAACGCATGGTCAACACTTCGCTATCACTTGGACGTGCTTCTCTTTTGAAGAAACCTCCAGGAAAACGACCTGCTGCTGCAAATTTTTCACGGTAATCTACCGTTAAGGGTAAAAAGTCAATACCTGGGCTTGCTTTTCTTGCGGATACTACTGTACCTAAAATTACAGTTTTTCCAATTCTTACTACTACAGATCCGTCTGCTTGTTTGGCTAAACGACCTGTCTCGATTGTGATGTTTCTGCCATCACCTAAATCGATACTTTCTACAAATAATTGTGGAATCATAAATTTAATTCTCTAAGTTATACATGGGTTTAGTTGTGTTGTTGTTGCGTAGTTAATGCTCTAAATCCCAATGAAAAACCAACTTTTTTTTATTCAATCACAAAAAAAAAGAGGCGCGTGTGCACCTCTTTAGTTTTGTATTATTTTCTAATACCTAATTCTTTAATTAACTCACGATATTTTACAACATCTTTTTTCTTCAAGTAGTCAAGAAGACTTCTTCTTTTACCTACTAATAGAACTAACGAACGCTCTGTGTTGTAATCATGACGATTTTTTTTCAAGTGCTCTGTTAAGTGAGAGATTCTAAATGTGAACAAAGCGATTTGCCCTTCTGTAGAACCTGTGTTTTCAGCTTTTCCTCCGTGTTTTGCGAAGATTTCAGCTTTTGTTTCTTTCGTTAAATACATTCCAATATTATTTTAATGATTATTATGTATGAACAAGGTTTATCCCTATTCGGGTGCAAAAGTAATAATTAATTATCAATTGTAAATAATAAAACGCTAATTATTTTAGCCATAATTTTCTAAAACTTCCATTTTTATCATAATCGGCGGCTTGTTTTTCGATGTTAAAATACCGATGACCACGAGGATCATTACCAACGCCTGCCAAATAGGCCCAATTTCCCCAATTACTGCAAACATCATAATCGATCAACTGTTCCTCAAAATAGGCAGCACCCACACGCCAATCCATATTTAATTCATTGCAAAAATAACTGGCTACATTTTGACGCCCACGGTTACTCATAAATCCTGTAAGTTGCAATTCGATCATGTTTGCATTGATGAAATCAGAAGGAGTGGTTCCGTTGATCCATGTGGCAAGTAGTTTTTCATTTAAGGATTTTGAATTTACTTTTTCGGATTGGATTCCTTCGTAAAGAAAGAATTTGGATTGGTATTTTTTGAACATAAATCGGAAAAAATCCCTCCACAGTAATTCAAATACCAACCAATAGGTAGAATCATTTTCCCCAAATTGGTTTTCATATTTTTTAACTTCGGCATGTATAAATCGGGGTGAAATGCAACCCAAAGCCAGCCAAGGTGAAAATTTGGAAGAATAATCAGCACCAATCATTCCATTGCGGGTTTCTTTGTACGTTGACAAACATTGTGTGTCATAGAAATAATGATTCAACCGTAGGATCGCTTCGCTTTCACCACCTTTAAATGGCAGTACTGCACGAGAATCGATGAGGGGTTTGGTTAAATCCAAGTTTTTTAAAGTAGGTAAATCCAGGGGCGCAATCTCGGGTGAACAGATCTTTTTTGGTGCTTCAAACGGTTTTCTTATGAGTGCATCTTTTTCTGTTTTTTTTCTGAAATTGGTAAACACGTCGGGGATATCTTTGATTGAAAAGGGTAGGTCTTCGGCATGATATAATGTACTCGTGCTGAATGTTTCAAGTTCACATCGTAATTTGAATAATTCATGAAGAACTTTTTTTTCGGTCTGCTTTTCCTCGAACGCAACTTCTCTTTTTGCAAAAACCTTTTGGGCTTTATATTCTTTTACCAATTTTGGAATTTCTATTTCGGGTTTTCCTTGGATAATAATTAAACCCGAACCTAATGCTCTTAATTGTGCGTCCAAATCTTGGAGAGATTCCAATAAAAACTGCGCTCTAAAACTTCCCGTTTTTTTAAATCCGTGGGCTGTGGTTTCAAAATGTGCTTCGTCAAAACAATAGAATGGAATGACGTTCTCGCTTAGAGTTATGGCTTTGATTAAGGTTTCGTTGTCTTCTATCCGTAAATCGGTTTTAAACCAGATTAATGCTGTATTGATCATAATTCATGTATGTTTTTCAAATAATAATCGGCTTGTTCTAACAAAGCTACTTTGTCTTCAGGTTTCATTTTTCGCCACACATTATACATCATTCCGATGCGTGGGTTTTTGCCTAACTTATCTTCGTTTTTATCGTAAAAATTCCAATACAAACTATTAAAGGGACACGCCTTATCACCTGTTTTTACTGATTTTTTGTAGAAGCAACTTCCGCAATAATGGCTCATTTTATCAATGTAGGAAGCCGAACTAACATAGGGTTTGGTACCCACAATGCCGCCGTCTGCAAACTGACTCATGCCTCGGGTATTTGTAATTTCTACCCATTCAATCGCATCGATGTAAATGCCAAGGTACCACGCGTCAACTTCGTCAGGATGAATGCCGGCCAATAGCGCGAAATTCCCTGTTACCATTAATCGTTGAATGTGGTGTGCATAGGCGTAATTCAGTGATTGATTGATGGCATCTTTCAGGCAATTCATTTTTGTTTTACCAGTCCAAAACCATTCAGGCAGTGAGTTTTCGTGATTGAAATAATTCATCGTGGCGTATTCAGGCATTTTGTTCCAGTAAATTCCGCGCATGTATTCGCGCCAGCCTATAATTTGCCGCACAAATCCTTCCAATTGGTGGTAGGCTATGGTTTCGGGATTGTTCTCCCATTCCAATACGGCTCTATTAATTACTTCCAAAGGCGAAATCATTTTGACATTCATTGAAAACGAAATTCGGGCATGATACAACGACCACTCATTGGGTGTCATGGCGTCTTGATAACTTCCAAATAGGGACAAACATTCGGTTACAAAAAAATCGAGTAATTCCAACGATTGTTTTCGGTTGATGGGCCAAATAAAATTTTTCGGTTGTAGGTTTCCAATCGTTTTGATGTCAGTTTTCTCAATTTCTAAAACAATGGCTGAAACATCATTTTGGAAAACCAAAGGGGAAGTAGGTTTGTGGTCTTTTGGTAGTTTTTTTCGGTTTTCACCATCGTAATTCCATTTTCCAGTAAGTGGTTTATCACCATCCATTAATACGTGGTGTTTTTTTCGCATCATGTGGTAAAAACTTTCCATAAGAAAGGTTTTCTTTCCATTAAAAAAATCTCCCAATTCGTTTCTCGAACTCATGAAATGTTCCGAATCGCTCACAGAAGGAGTAATTTTTAGCGTCTTGCAAAATTGTTTTAATTGTTCATCCAATCGGTATTCATCGGGATGTTGGTATTCAAAATGGGTAAACTGTTCTTTTTCTATTAAGAGTTGAATGTTTTTTTCGAACGATTGTAAATTAGTGTTGTCGTTTAAGTGGATGTAAATAACTTGGTGTTTTTGCAATTGCAATTCGGAGGCAAAATGTTGCATGCTGGCAAAAAAACCAACTATTTTTTGGATGTGATGTGTGGCATAATCCGTTTCTGATCGAATTTCCATCAGCACATAAGTCACAGAATCATTTACCTCTTGAAACCAAGAGTGTTGACTGTTCAATTGATCACCCAGAATTAATCGTAACGTTTTTGACATTTTGTTGTATAAATTTTAAAAGAATGAAGGTGTTTAAATAGGTTTTGATTTTTCGTTTCTACATCGATCACTACAATATTTTACTTCGTCCCACACTTTTTCCCATTTTTTGCGCCAAGCAAATGGTTTTTGGCACACCACACAAATTTTATTGGGTAGGTTTTGTTTTTTTACTCCGCGCATTTTTTAATTTGTTTGAATTACTTACGTGTTTCTGTAAAATTCGTTTTCCTTCTAGTTTGACTTCATCTTTTTTTCTAAAACTCCAAACGATATCACTTGCCTTTTTTCGGGTTTCTTCAATGTTTACGATGGGTTCTGGATAGTCTGTTCCAATATGGCAATTATAAAATTCTTGCTCCATTTGATTCATTTTCCACGGTTCATGAAGTAAATGAACGGGCACTTCGGCTAATTCAGGAATCCATTTTTTGATGAAAACACCTTCCGTATCATGTTCTTCTGAATTTTTTATGGGATTGTAAATTCGGATGGTATTGATCCCCGTCGTACCCGATTGCATTTGGATCTGCGGATAATGAATTCCGGGTTCGTAATCTAAAAATTGACGCGCTAAAAAGTGCAATTCACGCCAATCTTGCCATAAATTAAATGTAAAAAAGGAGACAACCATCGCGCGCATTCTGAAGTTGATGTAACCCGTTGCAACCAAACAGCGCATACAGGCATCTACAATTGGAACACCTGTTTTTCCTTCTTGCCAAGCTTTGATGTAGTTTTCGTTTTTGGGTTTCACCAATGCATCATAGGCGCGGTTCGCATTTTCAAATTCCATAGCGCATTCGTCTTCAAATTTTTGAATGAAATGGCAATGCCAATGCAAACGCGATACGAAATTGAGTAGCGCACGTTTGTTTTTGGATGTTTCGTAATGCTGGTTGGTGTATTGATATACCATGCGCATACTGATGTTGCCGTAGGTTAAGTACGGAGACAATCGGCTGCAACCCGTTCTACTCAAGGCGGGTTTTGAGATGTGTTTGCTGTAATTGACAGCGCGTTCTTTGACAAAACTATCTAAATAACGCCAAGCCCAATATTCGCCACCTCGTTGAAAATTGGGGTGATGAGTTGTGATATCGCTTGGTAATTCGGGGCCTTGAATAGTTTTGTAGAAATCAGGATTTAATGCAATGGTTTTTAATTCCGATTCAGGGACGATTTTAGGGGTATCGCGCATTACTTGTTCCCAACGTTTGTCCCAATCTTGCCTCGATTTTAGTTTGCGTATCACGCCGTGCATTTGAAACTCTTTCCAAATAATACCTTTAGATTGGAAATAATCTTGCATGGACACATCGCGGTCATATGTTACTTTATTTCCAATTTCTTGGTGCGAGTAAACATTTTGTAGGGTATATTTTTGAATTAATTCGGAGAAAACAGTTTCAACTTCGTTGTAAAAAAAATAAATGCGTGCATTATTAGGTTCCAATTTCTTATTTAAATCCTGAATGGATTCATACACAAAACGCCAATGGCGCACATCGGAATCATCATAAGCCATAACAGAGGGCTCGAAAAAATAAACCAACAAAAGGGGAAGCCCTGATTGATGGGCATGAAACAGCGCTTCGTTATCGATGACACGTAAGTCGCGTTTGAACCATACAATATTGATAGGTGTTTTATCCAATTTGATTTAGGTACAATTATTTTGTTTAATTTAATTGAAAAATTATTAAACAAAAGTACGTAATAAAATCAAATGGTGAAGTATAAAATGAACTTCAATTATTGAATTGTTTAGAAAAGCACAGCAACTTGCTCGTTTACAAATTCTAAAAAGCGTTCGTCGGCTTCTGTGAACGGATCAAGTTGGTGTGAATCAATATCAATTTGACCAATATTGACTCCGTTGACAAACAACGGAACAACAATTTCAGATTTTACGGTAAAGCTACAAGCGATGTAATTGTCTTGAGCAGCTACATCGGGTACCACAAAATTTTGATTCGATTCGGCTACTTGTCCGCAAATTCCTTTTCCGAAAGGAATCACCGTGTGGTCGGTGGGTGCTCCTACATAAGGACCTAAGTGTAACGTTTTATCTGAGTGGTTTGCAAAATAAAATCCAACCCAATTATAATGAGGTATTTCTGCTTGTAATAAAGTACATATAGCGAATAGTTTTTCATCTCTTGTATTACGTTCAGTATGAACGATGGTTCTAATTTCTGGCTGTAATTGTTCAAAAGTCATAAATTCTATTTTTTATACAAATGTACTATTGCCAATTGTAACTTTATCTATAAATTTGAAAAAAATAGTACAACAACTTTCAATGATAAAAGAATACAAACCCTTTTTGCTTTTTTTAGCCAAATTCTTTTTGACTTATTTGCTGTTGACCTCCCTGTATCAATTTTATTTATCTCATTTTGATACAACGAAATTCGAAACCGACGGATTTACAAATTTTGTTTCGCAACAAGTTGTTCAAACTTTATCTTTCGTTGAAGATGTGGTGTATTTAAGTCCCAATACAGCAGAAGCAAGTGTCAAAATTTTTTACAAAGATAGATGGGTGGTCCGAATCATAGAAGGATGTAATGTGTTGAGTGTGATCATACTGTTCATCAGCTTTGTAATTGCTTTTTCAGGCAAGTGGAAGCAAACCCTATTGTTCCTTTTGGTAGGCAGCATCCTCATCCATTTTTTTAATGTCTTTCGAATTGCATCCTTATGCCTTGCCATTTATCATTTACCAGCTTATTCCAAATTTTTACATGATGTCGTTTTTCCGTTGGTTATTTACGGATTGGTTTTCATTTTGTGGATTGTTTGGGTAAATAAATTTTCTTTTTATGCAAAAAAATAATCAAGTCAGCCCCGTTAAAGTAGGTTTGCTTTCCCTTTTAGTTCTAGCCCTTGTCTCGATCCGAATATTTGAAAGCAATCTTTTTTACGACCCCTTGATTCCTTATTTCAAAGGAAATTTTCAATCAATGCCTTTGCCAAAAATGCATCAAATCAAACTTTTTGCGAGTCTAGGTTTCCGATTTTATTTAAATTCAATCCTGTCTTTAGGAATCATCCATCTTTTATTTAAAAACCCAACGTCTACTAAATTCGCATTGTTGCTCTATCTTGTATTGGGTTCGGTTTTATTGATTTCCTTTGTCTTTATGTTGGAATTTTTTGGTGAAGCAAATAAAATGAATTTGTTTTACATCCGTCGCTTCCTCATTCAGCCCCTTTTCTTGATCTTGTTTGTGCCTGCTTTTTATTACCAGAATAAAATGCAAAACAATAAATAACAGTAATTTAAGAATAATTAATTTGCATTGATTTACATTTGCAACATGAAATTTAAAAATCCACTTTTATTTCTATTGTCCTTCTTATTTGTGATTTCCAGTTTGGGAATGGCGGTAAAGGTGCATTTTTGTAAAGGTAGTATTGCCGCTATTTCTCACGAATTTTCTCAGACCAAGGCATGTGAAATGTCTGAAAAGGTGACGAAAAAAACATGTTGCAAGAAAAAAATCAGTACTAAAAAGTGTTGTTCTGATAAAAAAGTCTCTTTCAAAAGTAAGACGGATAAGATCAGCTATAAAAATGCATTTACTTTCGATTTATTTTTAGAAAGCACAACTTTTCCACAGGTAATTGACACACCGATTTGCATCGTTCAAAACAAAAAACAGGACTTCTATAGTTTTGAATCGCATGCGCCTCCTCTTTATAAATTGTATTGCAGATTTACATTGTACGCCTAGTTTACTCATTTATTTTACCTCGTAGAAAATAAATAGTAAACAATTATATCATGAAAAATCAGATGGTATTGCTATTTGGTTTTGCTTTTGGTGTCGTTTTTTCACAAGAAAAACTGAACGAAGTAAAAGTAGAAACCAATTCAAAAGGCATACAAAAATCACTAAAAAAAGTAGCCAATGTGACGGTAGTGAGTAGTAAAGAACTTCTCAAAGCAGCCTGTTGTAATTTGGCAGAAAGTTTCGAAACGAATCCGTCCATTGATGTGAACTTTTCGGATGCTTTAACGGGAACCAAACAAATAAAAATGTTGGGTTTGACCAGTCCCTATATTTTAATCGCTGAAGAAAATATTCCCAGTGTTCGAGGTGCTTCACAGGCTTATGGCTTGTCCTTTACGCCAGGTACTTGGGTTGAAAGCATCCAAATTACCAAAGGGGCTGGAAGTGTTGTGAATGGTTTCGAAAGTATCTCGGGCCAGATCAATACAGAGTTAATCAAGCCTAAAAATGACCTCCCCTTTTATTTTAATTTTTATGGTGCTACCGAAGGTCGATTTGAAGTAAATACCCATTTTAACCATCAAATTTCTGATAAATGGGCTTCCAGTTTCTATGTGCATGGTAACACGAGAACTGTAAAAAACGACATGAATTCGGACGGGTTTTTGGACAATCCAATAGGGAAACAACTCAATCTTGTGAGTAGATGGCAATACACGGATGCTGAAAAGGGATGGGTTTCTTTTTTCAATTTCAAATACATGAATGACCAAAAACAGACGGGTGAGTTGGCTTTTTCTCCTGAAATGGATCAATTTACAACCCAGCACTGGGGCTCAGAAATCAATACCAAGCGTTTTGATTTTACTTCCAAGATTGGTTATGTATTTAAAGACATGCCCTTTCAGAGTTTGGGTTTTCAAAATGCTTTTAGTGCGCACAACCAAACATCCTATTTTGGTTTAAGGCAGTATGATATTTTTCAAAAAAGTTATTATTCCAATTTAATTTTTAACTCCATCATTAACAATACCAACCATAAATTTTCGACAGGAGTGAATTTTACTTTGGATCAATATGCCGAGTTTTTGTCGCAAGTAGATTACAGTAGAATCGATAATTCGTTGGGTGCTTTTTTTGAATATACCTACGGCTCAATGGACAACTTTAGTTTTATTCTAGGTTCAAGGATTGATTATCACAATCGATTGGGGTTCTTTTACACACCGCGACTGCATGTTCGGTACAATCCTTGGGAAAAATCGGTAGTACGGTTTTCTGCCGGAAGAGGGAAGAGGGCTGCGAATATTTTTGCTGAAAACCAAAGTCTTTTGGGTAGCACACGCGCCTTTTCAATCGGAGATTCAGATGGAAAAATCTATGGTCTCCATCCAGAAATTGCATGGAATTATGGCCTGAGTTTCACACGGAATTTCAAACTGCTTCATAAAAAAGCAGATGTAAGTTTCGATTTTTACCGAACTGTTTTTCAAAACCAAGCGGTAATTGATGTCATGCAATCTCCTCAAGAAGTGTTATTTTATAACCTAAAAGGGGATTCGTATGCCAATAGTTTTCAATTGGATTTCAATATCGAATTGATGAACCATTTCAATCTTCGAACATCGTATAAATATTTTGATATTGCGACCGATTATTTATCTGGAACCTTTCAAAGACCCTTGCAAGCAAAGCATCGTTTTTTTATGAACTTGGAGTATGCAACCCACATTACTGATAGAGGGGGACATTGGAAATTTGATTTCACTTTGAATTGGCTTGGAAAGCAACAGTTACCAAACACCTTGTCTAACCCCGAAAACGATCGTCTGCCTTCAAAATCACCCTCGTTTAGCGTCATGAATACTCAAATAACAAAAGTATTCTCTACTTATTTTGAATTGTATTTAGGGGGAGAAAACATTGGAAATTACCAACAAGAAAAAGCTATTTTGGGAGCTAGTAATCCATTCGGATCTACTTTTGACACTTCCATGATTTATGCGCCAATTTTTGGACAAATGTATTATGTAGGACTTCGATATAAAATAAAAAACAACAAATAAAAAATAATTATGAAAAACACAATTTTAGGAATGATGCTGCTTTTTGTGGCATTTTCAACACAAGCTCAAGAAAAAAAGAATAAAAACGCAAAGTATATAGTTGAAGTGAATGGCAACTGTGAGCTTTGTAAAAAAAGAATCGAAAAAGCAGCTTTTGAAGTAAAAGGGGTGAAATCGGCAGTGTGGGATATCGAATCCCATCAACTAAGTTTGATTGTGAACGAAGAAAAGTGTTCGATACTTGAGGTAGAGCAACAACTTGCCAAAGTTGGCCACGACACAAAAGACGTTAAAGCTGTGGATGAAGTGTATGATCAACTGCATGGTTGTTGCAAGTATGATAGGGATTTAAAACTTAATTAACATGAAAAGTAGAACTCCTTTCGTTTATTTTTATTAATTTCACACGCAATTAATTTCAATATATTTATGTCACATTTCGACTGGAAACAGCTTTTTAATCCCGAGTTTTATATTCTTCTTGAATTTGGGGGGATCAAAATAGGTCTGTATGTAGTGCTTTTCATTGTTTTTGCCGAAACAGGTTTACTGGCTGGTTTTTTTCTTCCAGGTGATAGCCTTCTTTTTCTTTGTGGCATTTATTCAGAAACGCTTATGAAAGACTTTAGTTTGGGAAATGATTTTCTGAATGTAACTCTTTTAGCTTCTGTTATTTCTGTGATGGGGATTATTGGAAATACAACGGGGTACTGGGTCGGAGTAAAAAGTGGTAATTACCTCTTTAAAAAAGAAGATAATTTTTTCTTCAAGAAAAAGTACCTGTACCAATCCAAAGATTTTTTCGATAAATACGGAAATAAAGCAGTCGTTTTTGCCCGTTTCTTGCCTATAGTTAGAACTTTCGCACCCGTTGTAGCCGGAATTGTGAACATGAACAAAAAGCAATTCATGTTTTATAACGTAGTCGGATCCCTTCTTTGGTCGTTTACCATGATATTTGCGGGTCACTACTTATACGAACTGTTTCTGATCCAATTCAAGATAGATCTCAAGCACTACATCGAATTTATTGTGATCGGTATTATTGCCATCACAACCCTCCCGGTGTTATTCAAAATCATCAAAAATAAATCAAATCATCCGTCTCTTTAGGCGGATTTTTTTTGGGGCGTGACCCCGTTTACTTCCTTGAATTTTTCATGAAAATTTACTCATGCCGGGGTCGGGCTTTTCACTGCAAGTCCGCGCCAATTTCCGTTATCACTCCCATCGGCTGTGGGCTTTCCACTGCAATCCCTCACGCAAGAGCGTAGTTTTTCACCCGTATTAGCATAAAAAATCCGCTTCATCAATGACAAAGCGGATTCGTTTAATTTTTGTGAAAAAATCTTACATCATTCCTGGCATACCACCACCCATTGGGCTTCCTGCTGGCGTGTCTTCTTTGATGTCGATCAAAGCGCATTCGGTAGTAAGAATCATTCCCGCAACCGAAGCAGCGTTTTCAAGTGCTACACGTGTTACTTTTTTAGGATCGATAATTCCTGCAACGAGCATGTCTACATATTCATCTGTTTTCGCATTATAACCAAAGTTACCTTTTCCTTCCGCAACTTTAGCAACCACTACAGATCCTTCAAGTCCTGCATTTTCTACAATGGTACGCAAAGGAGCTTCTATAGCACGAGAAATGATTTGGATTCCGGTTGCTTCGTCAGCGTTGTCCGCTTTCAACGAAGCTAAAACACTTTTTGCTCTTAAAAGAGCAACACCACCTCCGGCAACAATACCTTCTTCTACAGCAGCGCGAGTAGCGTGTAACGCATCATCCACACGGTCTTTTTTCTCTTTCATTTCTACTTCAGAGGCAGCACCTACATAAAGTACAGCTACACCGCCAGCTAATTTAGCCAAACGCTCTTGTAATTTTTCTCGGTCGTAGTCAGAAGTAGTTGTTTCCATTTGTGATTTGATTTGATTCACACGATTTTGAATCATATCTGCTTTTCCAGCACCGTTTACAATGGTAGTATTGTCTTTGTCAATGGCTACTTTTTCGCAAGTTCCTAGCATTTCTAGGGTTGCGTTTTCTAAGGTATAACCACTTTCTTCTGCAATCACAGTTCCTCCTGTCAATATCGCGATGTCTTCCAGCATTGCTTTTCTTCGATCTCCAAATCCAGGCGCTTTTACAGCTGCAATTTTTAATGCACCACGTAATTTGTTTACGACCAAGGTAGAAAGCGCTTCACCATCTACATCTTCAGCGATAATTAACAACGGTTTTCCTGATTGTGCTACAGGTTCTAAAACCGGTAGTAATTCTTTCAAAGAAGATACTTTTTTGTCATATAATAGGATGTATGGGTTTTCCAACTCCACATTCATTTTCTCTGGATTCGTCACAAAGTAAGGTGATAAATAACCACGGTCAAATTGCATTCCTTCTACTACATCTACATACGTATCGGTCCCTTTTGCTTCTTCAACGGTGATGACACCTTCTTTACCTACTTTTCCAAAAGCGGTCGCAATCAAATCTCCAATAACTTCATCGTTATTTGCAGAAATTGAAGCTACTTGTTTTATTTTTTCAGATGAACTTCCTACTTCTTGAGCTTGTTTGGTTAGATCAGATACAATCGCTTCAACTGCTTTGTCAATACCACGTTTTAAGTCCATTGGGTTTGCACCTGCTGCCACATTTTTCAAACCTTCTTTTACGATGGCTTGCGCTAATACAGTTGCCGTAGTTGTTCCGTCACCTGCTAAGTCATTGGTTTTAGAAGCTACTTCTTTTACCATTTGAGCTCCCATGTTTTCTAATGGGTCCTTCAATTCTACTTCTTTCGCAACCGAAACCCCGTCTTTGGTCACTGTGGGTCCGCCAAATGCTTTAGAAATGATCACGTTTCTTCCTTTTGGTCCTAACGTTACTTTTACAGCATTTGCTAATGCATCAACTCCTCGTTTTAATCCGTCACGAGCTTCAATATCGAATTTTATATCTTTTGCCATTTTGTTTATGCTTTATGCCGAAAGCGGAAAGCTTAAGGCTCGATTAATTTTTGTTTTAATTTAAAAATTTTACTTTTAATAGTATTTACTTTTAATTCTAATTCTGAAAAGGATTCTTCTGAAATGTATTTTAAATCTTTTGAAAGTAAAAGTAAATATTCAGTTTCATTTGCTGATCCTAGAGAAATATTTAAAAAATGGTTGAATTCCTTATCACTGTTTCTTCCACAACCTTCACTTATGTTGGTTGGTATTGAGGCTGAAGCTCTACGTATTTGACTGGTAAGGTTATACAATTCTTCTTTTGGAAACTGAGAAGTTAATTGATAAACTTCTAAAGTAAAACGGTGACTTAGTTCCCAGATTTCATATTTTTTAAAATCTCTCATGCCGAATCGCTTAAAGCTTATTGCTAAATAATAGCAAGAATATCGTCTTCACGCATGATTAGATAGTCTTTTCCTTCTAATTTTAGTTCTGTTCCTGCATATTTACCATACAAAACAGTATCTCCGACTTTTACCGTCATGGGTTCGTCTTTTTTACCATTACCTACAGCAAGGATGATCCCTTTTTGTGGTTTTTCTTTTGCAGTGTCTGGAATGAAAATTCCCGATGCTGTTTGAGTTTCGGCAGCTGCTGGCTCAACGATAACTCGATCTGAAAGCGGTTTAATGTTTAATGCCATTGTTTTTATTTTTAATTGTTAGAATTGTTTTTGTTTCTAGTTTATTTCAGAAATTGTGCCAATTGATTATTACTGACATTTTTTCAGCCAAGCCATTCTGATAGAACCTTTCGATTGTCTTTTAGCCCTGATAGAGCCGATATCCTTAGGAGTCCCGGAGGGCGAATAAGATTCAGGCGATAGCAGGTATGACCTTTATTGATTGGTTCCAAGACCATTGCTTCAAAAAAAAATCCCGATTACTCGAGATTTTTAATTGTTATTTCGAATTCGAAATTATTTTGTTTCTGGTGCTACCGGAGTTGCTTGTTTTGGTGCTGCTGGTGTTGGCGTTGCTGGTGCAGCTGCTTCTGTTGGATCAATTGTTTTTAATTTATTATCTCCAGTTGCTCCTGTAAAGCTCACGCCTGAAAGCAAGATTAATGCAATCAAAAGAGCAGAAAGCGTCCAAGTACTTTTGTCTAAAAAGTCCGTTGTTTTTTGAACACCACCTAAATTGGTTGCTCCAAATGAAGAAGATAAACCTCCTCCTTTAGGGTTTTGTACCATGATTACTACGATTAGTAAAAAACAAACAATTGTGATTAATACTAAGAATACTGTAAAATTTGTCATTGCTTAAAGTTATTGTTTTGTTGTAAATTTTTTATATCTTCAATTCGGACTGCAAATAAACTACTTTTTTCTGGATATTTCAAAATTAATATTTCATAAGCTTGAATTGCGCGGTCATATTTTTTTTGTTCGAGATATACCTTTGCCAAAGTTTCGGTCATTAAATAGGATGTGTCTTCTATTACCGGCTGCTTTGGTTCCACTGTAGTTTCTTTTAAGATGGGCGGAATTTTGGGATTGGTTTCAATGAATTTATCGATGAGTTCCAATTTTTTCAATTTTTCCGAATCAACTTCTTTGTTTTCTTCGCGTACAATGGGTTTAAAACGAGATAATTGGAGCCATTCTTGAAACGAGTGGGTTTCATTTTTATCAAATTCTAGGGGTTTTCCAATCTCAAGTTTTTGTTCAAAGGTGATTTTTGTTGCCTTTTCGATGGTGTCCAAAATAGATTGCTCTGTTTTGTCAATCGCTTGTGGTGTGTTTACCGTTTCACTTCCTACGACTTCAATGTTGTGCAATTCGGCAATTTTTTGTTCGTACAGTCCATTTTGAACGGTGACGAATTTATTTGACGTGATGAAGTCAAAAAGTACCGCTCTATCCGTTGTGAAGGCAGCTGCAACTTTTAGCGCATAATTGTATTTGAAACTGTCCTGATTGTATAAATGCTTCAGTCTAAGGGTACGTGCGCTTTGGAAATATGGGAATTCTTCAATTATTTTTTCTAACGACAAATTGTGACGCTCGTTGATGGCGTCGGGTTTGTTAATTAGATAGGTGTAATCGGTAATATTCATCGGGTTACCATTTAGCTAACGATTCATTAAAAATATCTTGCGTAATTCGAGTGAAAATTTCGTCAAGGGCACTCGTTAATTGCGAACCCACTAGTTGATCGGTACCACTATAGTCATAATAGAATGAGAATGTTTTCTCAAAATTATCAGCCTCTTTGTTTTTGTTGTAAAAACGAACTCGGACCGAAATACTCAATCTATTTTGTGCTGCTTTTTGATCGGCCGTTGCCGTCATGGGCGAAATTCGGTATTCTGTGATTTCGCCTTCGTAAACCAAATCTCCGTTGGTACTGGTCAGATTTAAATTGGTTTGATTTTGAATTATTTTTTGTAATTCTTGGGTAAAGGTTCTCTCAATACCCGGTTCGATCAGCTCGGCAGTATTTTGAAAATAGTTTACTTGAAAAGTTTTAGCATCTATTTTCCCTGTGGTTCCAGTAAAATTATACACCCCACATCCCGAAAGGAGGAAGAGTACAAACAGCATTAATAAATAGCTAAATTTTTTCATTTCGTTTCAAAGATATATTTTTTATGTGATAAAATCCAACTGATGATAAAAGTTATTATAAGTCGTATTGTTTGATTTTTCGATATAAAGTTCGTTCCGAGATGCCCAATTCATCGGCTGCGGCCTTTCTTTTTCCTTTATTTCGATCTAATGATTTTTTGATCAGTTCGATTTCTTTTGCTTCCAAACTCAAGGTTTCTTCCTCTTCTACGGTTTCTGCAAATAAATAGTCGTTGCTGTCTTCATCGTCTTCAAATTCTTCTTGTTCCATTGATTCTGCCTCTGGAATAAGGGTGCTTCTTAATGGACTTTCTTCAAAATCGGTTGTAATTTCTTCTTTTTTACCATACACCTTTTGAATCAAATGCGGATTGATGTCTTGTACTTTGGTTGAACCATTTTTCATTAGTTCTAAAGTCAACTTCTTCAAGTCGTTCAGATCGCTTTTCATGTCAAAAAGCACTTTGTAAAGAATGTCTCGTTCGGTGCTGAAGTCGCTTTCGCTTTTTTTGCTTTTTATAACACTTGGCAAATGGTTTCCGTCTTGTGGCAGGTAGGAGGTAAGTGTTTTTAAAGAAATTTCACGTGTGGTTTCTAATACGGAAATTTGTTCTGCGGCATTTCGTAATTGTCGGATGTTTCCGCTCCATCTATATTTGACAAGGTATTCAATGGCATCGTCATTCAATTTTATGGCGGGCATTTTGTATTTATGTGCAAAATCGGATGCGAATTTTCTAAACAGCAAATGGATGTCGTCTTTGCGATCACGTAAGGGCGGCAAACCAATTTCAACCGTACTCAATCGGTAATATAAGTCTTCTCTAAATTTGCCTTTTTCAATCGCGTCAAACATGTTTACATTGGTAGCGGCTACAATTCTGACATTGGTTTTTTGAACTTGCGAAGAACCTACTTTGATGAATTCTCCATTTTCTAAAACACGTAGTAAACGAACTTGGGTTGTAAGGGGAAGTTCTCCCACTTCATCAAGAAATATGGTTCCGCCATCTGCCACTTCAAAATAACCTTCTCGGGCATTGTTAGCTCCTGTAAACGAACCTTTTTCGTGTCCAAACAATTCGCTGTCTATCGTTCCTTCCGGAATGGCACCGCAGTTTACAGCGATGTATTTTCCGTGTTTTCTGTGGGATAATGAATGAATGATTTTTGGAATACTTTCTTTTCCCACACCGCTTTCTCCAACGACCAACACCGAAATGTCGGTTGGAGCGACCTGAATTGCTTTTTCTACCGCACGATTGAGCTTAGGGTCATTCCCAATAATTTCAAATCGTTGTTTTATGTTTTGAACTGTTTCCATAATCTGCATTAACCTATGTTAATATATTATTTTAATTCATTTCAGAATATCCAACGGCTAACCCTTTCAAAGTTCCGCTTGTGCAAGAAGTTATTTTTACATTCACAAAATCACCTATTTTATAATGTTCTTTCGGAAACACCACGGTTATACTTTGTGAATTACGTCCTGAAAATTCTTCGGTTGACTTTTTGGATATTTTTTCTACCAAAACTTCTACAGTTTGACCAACAAATTCTTCACTTCTAAACCAAGCATGTTTTTGTTGCAAATCGACTATTTCTTGCAAACGTCTGGCTTTTGTTTCTTCTAGAACATCGTCCTCCATTTTTCTTTCGGCCAAAGTACCCGGACGTTCGGAATAGGAATACATGTATCCAAAATTGTATTTCACATACTCCATTAAGCTCAAGGTATCTTGGTGATCGGCTTCGGTTTCGGTCGGGAAACCTGCAATCATATCTTGCGATATAGAACACGTGGGGATGATTGTTTTTATTTTGTCTATCAATGTCATGTATTCTTCGCGCGTATGCAAACGATTCATCGCTTTCAATATCTTATTGCTTCCAGATTGAACCGGTAAATGGATGTGCTTACAAATGTTTGGGTGTTTCGCAATTACATGTAACACTTCTTCGTGCATGTCTTGCGGATTGGAAGTAGAAAATCGAATTCTCATTTTAGGAAATCCAACGGCTACCATTTCTAACAATTGGTCAAAGGATACAGCGGTCGCTTTTTGAATTGCAGAGGCATTGTCAAAATCTTTCTTAAGTCCGCCACCATACCATAAGTAACTGTCAACGTTTTGTCCTAATAAGGTAATTTCTTTGTACCCATTTTCCCAAAGTTCTTTGATTTCATTTAAGATGCTTTGAGGTTCTCTGCTGCGTTCTCTTCCTCTGGTAAATGGAACCACACAAAAAGTACACATATTGTCACAACCACGCGTAATTGAAACCAAAGCGGTAATTCCGTTGCTCATTAAACGAACAGGGGCTATGTCGCCATACGTTTCTTCTTTTGACAATATAACATTGATGGCATCACGACCATTTTCGACTTCGGCTAATAAATTGGGTAAATCTTTATAGGCATCGGGGCCTACCACCATGTCTACTATTTTTTCTTCTTCAAGGAACTGACTTTTCAAACGTTCGGCCATGCAACCCAAAACGCCTACTTTCATACTTGGATTGACTCTTTTTACCGCATTGTATTTTTCGAGTCTTTTGCGAATGGTTTGCTCAGCTTTATCTCGGATAGAACAGGTGTTTACCAAAACCAAATCGGCTTCTTCCATTACAGAAGTGGTATTGTAACCCGCATCTGATAAAATGGAAGCCACAATTTCACTATCTGAAAAATTCATGGCACAACCATAACTTTCTATGTATAGTTTTTTTGTATTTTCTGTTTTATTAGTCAGTTGCAAGCTTTCGCCTTGCTTATTTTCGTCAATTATCTTTTCCATAAAATATATTTCCAAAATCGATCTACAAAGATAATACTAAAAATCACAATCTGACAAGATGTCAGTCAATGTTTAACAAAAGTTTTTTATTTCCGTTTTGCAGGGTTCGAGGGGTTGGTTCGAGTAATTTTTTTCTAAATTTCTTTCCAAAATCTTGATATTTAAAAAAACTAACTACTTTTGCAGCATAAAATAAAATCGTAAATGGCAAAGAATTTAGTAATAGTAGAGTCACCAGCAAAAGCAAAAACCATAGAAAAATTCTTGGGTCCAGACTATCAAGTGGAATCAAGTTATGGTCACATTGCCGATTTGCCTTCTAAAGAAATAGGGGTGGATGTCGAAAACGGATTCAAGCCAAAATACGAAGTTTCTTCCGATAAAAAAGCGTTGGTTACCAAATTAAGAGGATTGTCAAAAAAAGCAGAAATGGTTTGGTTGGCTTCCGATGAGGATCGAGAAGGAGAAGCAATTTCTTGGCATTTAGCAGAAGAATTGAAATTAGATAAATCCAAAACAAAACGTATTGTTTTTCACGAGATTACCAAAAATGCCATTTTAAAAGCTATTGAAAATCCAAGAGAAATTGATTACAATCTAGTAAACGCGCAACAAGCAAGACGTGTATTAGATCGTTTGGTTGGATACGAACTTTCGCCAGTTTTATGGAGAAAAGTAAAAGGAGGATTGTCAGCAGGAAGGGTTCAATCGGTGTCAGTTAGACTGATTGTAGAGCGTGAACGTGAAATTCACAACTTCAAACCGGTAGCTTCCTATTCGGTTACGGCCGAATTTGTGAACGAAGCTGGCAGAAGTTTCAAAGCTAAATTGCCTAAAAATTTCAACACAAAGAAAGAAGCAGAAGATTTTTTACAAAACAACATAGGGTCTACGTATAAAGTTGCCGATTTGGAAACGAAACCAACCAAGAAATCGCCAACTGCACCTTTTACAACGTCTACGTTGCAACAAGAAGCGGCCAGAAAACTTTATTTGCCTGTTGGAATCACCATGCAATTAGCACAACGTTTGTATGAAGCGGGATTGATTACCTATATGAGAACGGACAGTGTTAACTTGTCAAAAGAAGCAAGAGATGCTGCCGAAGCTGAGATCATTTCTTCTTATGGAAAGGAATTTTCAAAACCAAGAACTTTTGCAACCAAAAGCAAAGGAGCACAAGAAGCACACGAGGCGATTCGTCCAACCGATATGTCGCGTCACACCGTAAATATAGATCGTGATCAAGCAAGGTTGTATGATTTGATTTGGAAAAGAACGTTGGCTTCTCAAATGAGTGATGCCGAATTGGAACGAACCAACGTGAAAATTGAAGCCAATAACCACAAAGAAAATTTTGTAGCTTCAGGAGAAGTAATCAAGTTTGAAGGGTTTTTAAAAGTATACCTTGAAGGACATGATGAGGATGAAGAAGAGCAAGAAGGGATGCTTCCGGCGATGCGTGTAAACGAAAGTCTTCAAAACAATTACATCACAGCAACAGAGCGTTATTCGCGACCAGCCTCTAGATATACCGAAGCATCTTTGGTGAAAAAATTAGAAGAATTAGGTATCGGTCGACCTTCTACATATGCACCAACCATTTCTACCATTATCAACAGAAGTTATGTTGAAAAAGGTACTTTGGAAGGGCAAGAGCGCAAGTATTCTCAATTGACTTTACAATCGGGAAAAATTTCGGATAAAATATTAAAAGAAAACTCGGGTTCAGACAAAGGAAAATTGGTTCCAACAGACATTGGGACGATTGTAACGGACTTTTTGGTTAAAAATTTCGGAGCTATTTTAGACTATAATTTTACGGCTAAAGTAGAGCAAGATTTTGACGAAATTGCCGAAGGAAATATCGAATGGTCTCAAATGATGCAGGAATTTTACAATAAATTCCATCCCAATGTAAAAGAAGTGGAATCCAATGCGGAAAGAGAATCAGGAGAAAGAATTCTAGGTATTCATCCTGAATCAGGGAAACCGATTAGTGTTCGTTTAGGGAAATTCGGACCGATGGCTCAAATTGGAAGTGCCGAAGACGAAGATAAGAAATTTGCGAGCCTTCGCCCAGAACAAAATATTGGGAATATCACATTAGAGGAAGCGCTTAATTTGTTTTTATTACCTAAAGCTTTAGGAATGTATAAAAATGAAGAAGTAGAAGTGAGTATAGGTCGTTTTGGACCCTTCATTCGTTTTGGAAAAGCTTTTATTTCTTTACCAAAGGGAGAAGAACCGTTAGATGTTTCGCTAGAAAGAGCACAAGAATTGATAGATGAGAAAATACAATCTGACGCCCCCATTGCAACCTACAACGGAGAAGGAGTTCAAAAAGGTACCGGTAGATTTGGTCCTTTCATCAAATGGAACGGTATTTTCATCAATGTAAGTAAAAAATATAATTTTGATAATTTGTCTCAAAGCGATATCGTCGAATTGATTGAAGATAAATTACAAAAAAACATCGACAAAGTAATTCATGATTGGAAGGAAGAAGGAATTGTTGTTGAAAAAGCACGTTGGGGAAGATCTGTTATTTTGAAAGGAAAAATAAAAATTGAATTGAGCAAAGAGGTCGATGCATCTCAGCTAACATTGGAACAGGTGAAAGAACTTATTGAGAAGAAATCACCCGCGAAGAAAACTTCGGCCAAAAAAGCCCCTGCTAAAAAAGCAACAGCTAAAAAGAAATAACAATGGGATTTGATTTTCTTACACCTTTAGATATTGATTTATTGATAGACATCAAGAGGTTGTCTTCGCAGCATCTTGCCAGTAAAGTAGTCTTTCATACACAAGAGGATTTTCCAGATTTAAATCAAGTAAGTATAGCTATTATTGGGGTGTTAGAACATAGAGGTGGGGTGAATAGCCTGCTTCAGCCTGATTTGTCTAATGTTCGCATGGAATTGTATTCCTTGTTTCCAGGAAATTGGCAGCATACCATAGCCGATTTAGGCGATATTGAATCAGGTGAAACAGTGGAAGATACTTATTTTGCTTTACAACAAGTTGTCAATTCGCTGCTTAAAAAAAACATTGTTCCAATTGTTATTGGGGGATCTCAAGATTTGACCTATCCGCTGTATCGTGCGTACGATACGTTGGAACAAATGGTGAATATTGTAGCAGTTGATTCAAAGTTTGATTTAGGAAGAGGAGAGAACCAAGCCTTGTCAGATTCGTATTTGTCCAAAATAATTATTGACGAACCAACTAATTTATTCAACTATTGCAACATCGGATATCAAACCTACTATAATTCACAAGAAGAAATAGATTTGATAGAAAAATTATATTTTGATCCCTACCGATTGGGAGAGATAACCGCAAATATTGCTATTTCGGAACCTATTTTTAGAGATGCCGATTTTGTAAGTATTGATATCAATTCGATCAAATCTTCCGATTCTGGAAATTTTTCAACCTTTGTGCCGAATGGATTTAATGGTAAAGAAATTTGCTCTCTTGCCAGGTATTCAGGGATAAGTGATAAAGTTTCGCTTTTTGGAATTTTTAACCAGACCTATTCCAAAAGTGAGTCGGTAATCATTGCGCAAATGGTTTGGTATTTTATAGAAGGGTACCATTTTAGATCCAATGAATACCCGTTTGGAAGCAATAAAAATTATCTAAGATACATCGTTTCTTTCGAAGATGGCGATGAATTGGTTTTTTATAAAAGTGACAAAACCGATCGATGGTGGATCGAGATCCCACAACTCGTAAATAATTCCGCCAAGCTCAAGAAGCATACCTTGTTGCCTTGCTCGCATGAAGATTATCTTGCAGCATGCAATAATGAGATTCCAGAAAGATACTGGAAAGCCCAAAGAAAAAATATTTTATAAAAAAAATACAATTTAGATAATAATACCAAAAAGTAGCCGTTATATTGGTGTTGTAAACTAGAAAAACAAATCGCTATTGTGTATTGATATTGATTTGTTTACGTATTTATTTGAAAAAAATAACAATAAAAAATTGTTTTTTTGAAAAAAAATAGATAGGTTTACGCCCTTAAAATTAAGTATACAATTAACCCAAATTTATATGAAGAAGTTCATTGCATTTGCATCAGTTTTATCTCTTTTTGTTAGCTGTGGTAAGTCCTCAGACAAAGGTGAGCTCGTTGGAGTGAAAGGGAAAAAATGGCATTCAGAAAAACCGTATGGCATGACATTGGTTCCTGGAGGTGCTTATATCATGGGTAAATCAGATGATGATTTAGCCAACGTACAAGATGCTCCAACAAAAACAGTTACCGTTAGATCTTTTTATATGGACGAAACTGAAATCACTAATAGTGAGTACCGTGAGTTTGTAGAATGGGTAAAAGATTCAACTATCCGTGTTCGTTTGGCAAAATATGCAGATGAATTAGGTCAAAAACCTAGTGGAGCTAAAGGTGGTAAAAACGCTGGAAGTATTGGTGACTTCGCATTTAATGATGCTGATCCAGAAAAAATGTCTGCTTATGACAAATACATGTATGAAAATTATTACAGTGTTGGTACGTCAGACGATCCAAATGCTTACAGAAAATTGAACCGTAAAGTAGCTTTGATTAAAGACACTAAAAAATACCCAGACGAGTATTATACTGAAGTAATGGATACCATGTATTTGCCGTTGTCTGAATCTTTCAATGGATTGCGTACAATTGACGTGTCTAAACTTCAATTTCACTATTCTTGGATGGACATTCAAGCTGCAGCAAAAGCTAAAACAGGTAAAAGAAGTAAATTCATCAAAACAGAAAACATCAAAGTATATCCTGATACAACTGCTTGGATCAAAGATTTCGCTTATTCTTACAACGAGCCAATGCACAACGATTATTTTTGGCACCAAGCTTATGGAGATTATCCAGTAGTAGGGGTTAATTGGAATCAAGCAAAAGCATTTTGTGCTTGGAGAACTTTGAAGAAAAACACCTATGTTAAAAAACAAAAAGGTAGAGATCAAGTAAATGCATTCCGTCTTCCAATTGAAGCAGAATGGGAATATGCTGCTCGTGGTGGTCTACAATCAGGTACTTATCCTTGGGGAGGGCCGTATACTAAAAACGACAGAGGTTGTTTTATGGCAAACTTCAAACCAAACAGAGGAGATTACGCAGCAGACCAAGCTTTGTATACAGTAGAAGCTAAGTCAAATGATCCAAATGGATACAATTTATACAACATGGCTGGGAATGTAGCCGAGTGGACAGAGTCTTCTTACGATGCTGCTTCTTACGAATATGTTTCTACCATGAACCCGAATGTATCTGATAATTCTAACAAAAGAAAATCGGTTAGAGGTGGTTCTTGGAAAGATGTTTCATATTTCCTACAAGTGAGTACAAGAAATTTTGAATACCAAGATACCGCAAGAAGTTATATCGGTTTTAGAACGGTTCAAGATTATATGGGAACTCAAATTACTGGAAACGCTAAAAAGAAATAAACCAAAATTTATTAACTAAACTAAATACTTAACAAAAAACAATTATTATTATGGCATTAATTAACAAAAAAGTAATGAATTTCGCTTACGGTATGGGAGCGGCAGTTGTAATCATCGGAGCACTTTTCAAATTGATGCACTGGCCAGGTGCAAGCGCGATGCTTATTATTGGATTAGGAACGGAAGCATTTATTTTTGGATTATCTGCATTTGATGCTGGAGACGAAGAATTAGATTGGACATTAGTATATCCAGAATTGGCTGGAGGAGAAGCAAAAGCAAGAAAAGTAAAAACAGAAAGTTCTGAAGATTCTCAAGGTTTGTTATCTCAAAAATTAGACAATATGTTGAAAGAAGCTAAAATCGATGGTGAATTGATGGCTAGCTTAGGAAATAGTATCAAAAACTTTGAAGGAGCTGCTAAAGCAATTTCTCCAACAGTAGATTCTGTTGCTTCAACTAAAAAATATGCAGAAGAAATGACCAAAGCTGCAACGCAATTAGAAACATTAAACGGTCTTTACCAAGTACAATTACAAAGTGCTGAAAGAAATGCTCAAATTAATGAAGAGGTTGCAGAAAACAACTTAAAATTAAAAGAACAAATGCAGTCATTAACTTCAAACTTATCTTCATTGAATAATGTTTACGGAGGAATGCTTTCTGCAATGAGTAATAAAGGATAATTAGTTTTATACTAAATTAATATTAATAATTAAAACTAATTAGAAAAAATGGCAGGAGGAAAATTAAGTCCTAGACAGAAGATGGTAAACCTTATGTATTTGGTTTTCATCGCAATGTTGGCATTAAATATGTCAAAAGAGGTGTTATCAGCATTCGGTATATTAAATAATAAAATTGTTGAATCAAATTCTATTGCAGACGGAAGAAACGAATCTTCATTCTTGCAATTAGCTCAAAAAGCACAAGATCAACCATTACAATTTGGTGCTAAAAAGGAAAAAGTAGAAAAAATTAGAGCCCTTTCAAAAGACTTTAATTCGTACATCCAAAATTTAAAAGATGAGTTTACAAAAGCTTATCCAGTAGATACAGATGGTAATCTTCCTTTTGAGCAAATGGATAAAGGGGATGGTGTTGATGAAAAATGGTTTGGTGGTGATAAACCTAAACCAGCTGGAAAAGAATTTTTAGATAAAATTTCTAATTATGTAGCGCAATTGAAACAAATTGGTGGAAGTGCAATTACAGAAGGAGAAATGAAAAAAATTCAAAGACGTTTCTCAACAGAAGCAGTTTTCTCTAAAAACGAAGGTAAAAAAATCGAATGGTTAGAATATAACTTTAAAGGTTTCCCTTTAATTGCTACCATTACTAAATTATCTCAATTACAAGCTGACGTTAAAACTACTGAAAGTGACATCATCGCTGGTATGTTCCAATCAGACCTTGTGGCTGCAGCTTTGTTAACGGCTTACCAACCAATTGTTGTTCCTGAAAAAACAGCTTTCTTTCAAGGAGAAGCGGTTAAAGGAAAAATCATTTTGGGTAAATTTGATCCAAACTTAGTAGCAAAATCTGTTGTTGTTAACGGAACATCTGTAAGAGCAGAAGCAGGTCAAGCTAGTTTCTCTTTTGGAGCGGGTGCTGTTGGAGAACACGAAATTACAGGATCTTTCAACTTTGATGAAAATGGTAAAGTGGTTAGCTTGCCAATCAAAGGAAACTATGTAGTAGTTCCTAAACCAAATTCAGCTAATATTTCTGCAGATAAAATGAACGTAGTGTACAGAGGTTTACCAAACCCAATGACTATTTCATTTGCTGGTATTTCAGATAACAATGTGAATGCTTCAGCAGCTGGATTATCTAAAGCTGGAAAGCCAGGTGCTTACAATTTAAATCCAGGTTCTGGTAATGAAGTTACAGTTAATGTTTCTGGTAAATTACCTGACGGAAGTAATGTTTCTGATAAAAAAGTATTTAGAATTAAAAACATTCCTGCTCCAGTAGGTGCAATTGGTGGAACAATCGGTGCTCAAAAAGGTCCAAAATCACGTTTAGAAGTGTCTCAAGTAGCTGCTTTATTACCTGATTTCTTGTATGACTTGAGATTCCAAGTTACTCAATTCGCATTCAAAGTTCCAGGTCAAGCTACGATCATCGTTAATGGTGATAGAGTAAATGCACAATGTAAAGCTGCATTAGCTAGAGCTTCTAAAGGGGATGTTATTTTAATATCAGATATTAAAACTAAAATTGTAGGAGACGGTGCTAGTATTGTTACTAAATCAGCTGCTCCTGCAACATACGAAATACAATAAAAATTTAAGTTAGTCGTTTAAAAACTACTTAGATAATACATTTATAATTATGAAATTAAGAAATTTTTTATTTGTTGTTTTAACTGTTTCTGGAACTATCAGTTCTTTTGCACAGTCAAATCTATTGAATGCGAAAACGCCAGATGAAATTGGTAAAAAAACAGCGGCTCAATTGAATTCAGATAATGATAAACCATTACCTTATGGTTATGTTCATGATCGTGATGTATTCATGGCTAAAACTACTTGGGAATTAATCGATCTTGATGAAAGAATCAATTTTCCTTTGTATTTTCCTGTAGATACTGCAAACATTGGCAAAGAAAGACGTTCTTTATTTCAAGTGTTATTAAATGGTGTAAAATCAGGTAAAATTACTGAAGTATATGGTGATGATTATTTCAATACCAAAAAATCGTTGAAAGACATGGAGTCTGTTTTTGTATATGTCGATACAACAGATGCTGGAAAAGACGAGTTGAATAATTATTATGATGATTATAAATCAGGTAAAAGAGTTTTAGATCCTCAATACATCAGTAAAACTGAATTAGCTGCAAGTGATATTGTTGGTTATAAAATCAAAGGATATTGGTATTTTGACACACGTTTAAGTGAATTAAAATATAGAATGTTAGCTATTTGTCCTGTGGCTATTGAAGCACGTGACAAAGCGAAAGGTAACGAAGATCCTATCGAATTGTTCTGGGTCTTCTTCCCATCTATACGTAATGTACTGCATGATGCAAAAGCCTTCAACGAGAAAAATTCAGCCATGCCTATTACCTTTGATCATTTGTTGAATTCAAGAAGATTTCACGGTGTTATCTACAAAGAAGAAAATGTTTTTGGAGATAGAACCATTGAAGATTATATGAAAGACAATTCTCAAATGCAGTTATTAGAATCTGAAAGAGTAAAAGATAAAATCCGTAGTTTCGAACAAGATATGTGGAATTACTAAATTTATTTCTTATCTTAAATAATAAAAACTCTTACCATTCGGTAAGAGTTTTTTCTTTTATATTTGTTTCATGAAAGATTATCTAATTATTGGTTGTGGTTTGGCGGGTATTTCGTTTGCCGAAACGGCATTGCGACAGAACAAATCCATTACTGTTATAAATGATCAATCTCAAAATTCTTCCAAGATAGCGGGAGGCATGTACAACCCTGTTGTATTGAAGCGATTTAGTGCCGTTTGGAATGCACAATCTCAATTGGAGTTTGCCGCTGATTTTTATGCAGATATGTCTTTGAACATACGTGCAGCATTTGATTTCAAATTACCGCTTTTACGTAAATTCTATTCTGTAGAAGAACAAAACAATTGGTTTGTTGCTGCAGATAAGCCAGAATTAGCACCCTTTTTATCAACTCAATTGGTGTCACGTCAGTTTGATCATGTTCCGGCTGATTTTTCCTTCGGAGAAGTGCTAGGATGTGGTTATTTGGATACGGCTTTATTACTCGAAAAGTACATTCTTTATTTGCAACAATTGAATGTATACCATCAGGAAACATTTCGTCATGCTGATTTGGATATTTCAGATGATTGTGTACGTTATGATGGTTGTGATTACAAACACATTGTTTTTGCAGAAGGTTTCGGGATGGTACATAACCCATTTTTCAATGCGTTGCCTATCGATGGAACCAAAGGTGAGTTGTTGATAATTCGTGCGCCTCAATTGCAATTGGATGTGATCATTAAATCTGGAATTTTTATTGTTCCTATAGGGGATGATCTTTATAAGGTGGGTGCAACCTATAACTGGACAGATAAAACGGATGTTCCTACTGATGCGGGTAAAAAAGAGCTTCTTGAAGGTCTTGATGAACTCATTACGTGCGGTTATGAAATAATAGAACACCGTGCAGGCGTCCGACCTACCGTAAAGGACAGAAGGCCCCTTGTTGGAACACATCCTCAATTCAAGAATGTTCATCTCTTAAACGGCATGGGTACGCGCGGTGTGATGCTAGCGCCCTCTATGGCGAGGGATTTGTTTCATTCGATTGAAAAGGGACACCCATTGGATCCAAATATCGATATCAAACGGGTGAAGACTTTTGCATAAAAACTAACTGTTTAGTTCAGAATTTTTATTTTCCTTCCAATTTTTATCGTAAGATACAAACATGTTGATGTAGCTGTTTCTAGCAAGTCGAGCGGTGACTGGCATGAGTACAATCAAACCTATAATGATGGAAATGAACGATTGTTTGATATTCAATCCTAAAAATACGTGAAAGATGACGAATATGGCTACCCCAATTGCAATTGTGATGCCATAACTCATGTACATTGCTCCATAAAAAAAGGAAGGTTCGATCTCGTACTGCAGGTTGCAATGGCTGCATTTTTCATGCATTTTGAATAAAGTACTAAGTTTGTATGGGTTTTTTACTTCATACATACTTTCTTGTTGGCATTTTGGACAACTTCCTGTTAAAATGCTATTTATTTTGAATCCTTTTTTTAACATTTGCAAAAATTTTCTTCAAAGATACTATTTTGAAGGAATGTAATTTGTAACAATAGTCACATTATGCTAAATATTCATAATTTATCGGTTTCTTTTGGTGGTTCCTATCTTTTTGAAGAGGTTACTTTTAGGCTGGGTTCGGGAGATAGAGTGGGTCTCGTAGGAAAAAATGGCGCTGGTAAATCAACGATGCTTAAAATATTAGCAGGTGATTTCAAACCAGACAGCGGAAATATAGCTACCGAAAAAGAAGTTAGAATGGGATTCCTTCGTCAGGATATTGATTTTGAAGAAGGAAGAAGCGTTTTAGAGGAAGCATATGAGGCATTTACCGAGATTAAAATAGTTGAAAAAAAGTTAGAAAAAATAAATCATTTGCTGGTTACTCGTACTGATTATGAGAGTGAGGAGTATTCTCAAATCATTGAAGACCTGTCTGATTTCACACATCGTTTCGAATTACTAGGCGGTTATAATTACGTGGGAGATACCGAGAAAATATTGCTTGGTTTGGGATTCAAACGCGAGGATTTTAACAACCAAACCAATACCTTTTCAGGAGGATGGCGCATGCGTATTGAGTTGGCAAAATTATTATTACAATCCAATGACATTTTGCTTCTGGATGAGCCAACCAATCACTTGGATATCGAAAGTATTATCTGGTTGGAGGGTTTTTTACGTAATTTCCCTGGAGTTGTGGTTATTGTATCGCACGATAAGATGTTTTTAGATAATGTTACCAATAGAACCATCGAAATTTCTTTAGGGAAAGCCTATGATTTCAATAAGCCCTATTCAGAATATTTAGAACTACGTCATGAAATTCGCGAGAAGCAATTGGCTACCCAAAAAAATCAAGCAAAGAAAATCGAAGAGACCGAAAAGTTAATTGAAAAATTCAGAGCAAAAGCTTCAAAAGCTTCCATGGCTCAGTCTTTGATCAAAAAGCTAGATAAAGTAGAGCGTATTGAAGTGGATGAGAATGACAATTCGGTGATGAATATTTCATTTCCTGTTTCCAAAGTGCCAGGTAGAGTAGTAATCGAAGCTGAAGATGTTACCAAATCGTATGGCGATAAAACCATATTAAAAGACATTTCGTTGTTAGTTGAACGCGGGAGTAAGATTGCTTTTGTTGGTCAGAATGGTCAAGGGAAGTCTACTTTTATCAAAGCAATTGTGAATGAATTTGAATACCAAGGAAATATTAAATTAGGGCACAATGTGCAAGTAG